>ERZ869925.688-NODE-688-length-21438-cov-8.739185_pt1 | contig 21438 bp, 34 predicted proteins | sample MGYA00579311_ERZ869925 | MGnify/ENA primary metagenome ERZ869925 (study PRJEB32216, sample SAMN09231817) | wastewater metagenome | place: USA: Maryland | collected 2016-07-30 | study: EMG produced TPA metagenomics assembly of the PRJNA472060 data set (Reclaimed...
TCGGTTCCAGACTTCACAAAAACTCGGGCTCCCTCGGGCAGCACGACGGCAGAGAGGGCGGCTAGCTGGCCCTCGACCTTTTCCAGTGCGTCGGCTTTACCCTGGAATCTCGCCATCCAATCTTCGGTGGTCTTGTTGGCGTTGGCGATTCGGGCGTCGGCCTTGCGTAGTTTGGTTTCGGCTTCGGCTAGCTGGGCGCGAAGTTCTCGCAGTTCAATCATCTTGCGATTCAAAACGTCTTTGTCGATCTTGATTTCCGCCAAGTTGGCTTCGGCGGCTGCTTGCCATTGGGCGGCTTCGCGGCGTGCTTCGTCGCGTTCGTTAATCGCCTTGGCGTATTCATTGCTCATGGTCTTGCCTACTTGGTGTTATTGGGGTAGATCAGTTTACTGTACTCGCTCGCCATCACTGCGCACCTGGCCTCGCTGCTTTCAAGCCATCCGACCAGTTCTTCAATGGCCGTAACGTCGTGCGCGTTCCATTCGTGGCCCACAACGGTCACTCGCTTGATGGCTTCAATCCAGGCTAGCCGCTGGGTTTCGTTCATTGCTTAACCTTCCCTTTCTTCTTCGTGGTCTTAATCCCCAGCACCGTGTCCGCCGCTTCTCGTTGTGCTTGATTAGCTGGCTCGCAGATGCCTTCGGCGACTAGACCTAATCGGTAGAGGCCGTAGGCGTCGAACTCGTCGTTGCTGCCAAACTCGACTCCGTAGTTTTTCATCAGGTGGCCGATGACCATTTCCTTTTTGCCTGCGCCTTTGCCGGTGCAGAACTTCTTCAAGGTGGTGGGTGCCACTTCAAAGATTCGATCCGTGAGCGTTGCAAGGTAGGCCCGCAACAGACCGCCGTACTCAGCGGAGAATTTCGAGCGGGCGTCGTTGGACCCGAAACTATAGGCTTCGATGTAAACAGCGGATGGCATTATCGGGTCAACCCATCCCGCAATGCGGGCTACGAGATCGTTGTACCTCGACACGCGATGCCAGGCATCGTCTCCGACGTTCTGCGAATAAAAGCAGTTCCGCTTCCAGTCGAGCGAATCACGTCCGATGAACGCCGCTGTGCTAGTTAGCGATGGGTCAATTGCTAAGATCATCATCCCCTGTGCTCCCCTCTCTCGTTAGGTCGCCCGACTAGGCCCGCCGTCCGTTTTAGTTTCCGCCGATAGTTCGCGCCACCTGCGTCGGCTTTCGTCTTGCTTGCGGGTGAAAGCCTCAAAGCAGTTTTCGCAAATGGTTTTGTCCAATGCGTTCGGGTTCGGGTTGAAAAACATCGCGCCCGATTGAATGTCTTTGATAATCAAGCCGCACTTGTCGCACTGCTTCCACGGGTACGGCTTGGCGTTGCATCTCACGAATCGAGCCTTGGTTTTTGCCATCGGTTTGAATCCCTGTTAATAGGCCAGTTCGGTGACTCCGTTGCTGGGCACGTAGCGAGCCATGAACAAATTAAGCCGGTCAATTCCGGCCTGGCTGTTGCCTCGTTGCCGGTCGCCGTTCTCGTCGAAGTGCTCGAACGTCACCCACTGTTCCGGGTTGTAAATCACTGGCGTTTCTCGTCGCCCGTTCTTCTTCGTCGAATCTTTGTAGCTGAACTCTTCGTACTGATTGCCCGCATAGCACGAACAGCGAACCATCGTGGAGTAAATCCCGCCGTTCAGCGTGAGCTTTCCAAGAGCCGCTAGCCGCATCGAATAGGCCGTCCAGCATTGCACTAGCCCACGGTCAAGGCAGAGCAAGCAGCGATAGTTCCGCATGTCGTTTGCATCGACCGGGCATAGTTCGACCGACAGTGCGTGCGGGTTCTCGCCTTGTGCCGCTCGTCGTTCCGCCTCTTTGCAAATCGCCGTGAGCTTCACGGCTGCTATCGGGTTCGGCAGTCGGTCCAGTTCGCGGGGTGAGGAATCTACGATTCTCCCGAGCTTCACCCGCTCGCACCACTTGGCGACGTACACCGGAATTTCGCCTTCCACGAAAGACCAAGTGCGTTCTCCGCGATTGTTCTCAGGGGCCTGGTAGCCTTCCTGATTGCGCATCATGCGGCGGGTTACCTCCACGGCATCGTTCACGTCGGCGCTCGCCAGCGTGTCTCTCCAGAGCTTTAGGATGGCACCAGAGTTGCCGAGCTTGCCGAGCCATTCCCCGATGCGCGGGAACGCCGCGAAGAATCCTTCGAGCCAGTCGTTGAATTCGGTTGATGTCATTGCTTGGCGTCCAGTTCTGCTAGGGCTGCGAATGCTTTGGAAATCCCATCGGTGCCATTGGCTGGCGAAGCTCTGCTAGGCGTGGCGTATTCGGTGTTCTCCCAAGTGCGTACGGCCGCCTTCCAATCCTTCATGGGAACTTTGCCCACCCGCCATCCGTTGGCCGTGTAGTAATCCATCCACTTTTGGGCAGAGATTCCCCGCTTACGCTGAAGGCAATATTCCTCAACCTCTTCTAAGCTCGGAGGCTTAAAGCGTGGGGCGGTCGCCTTGGCGGCCGGTTCTTCTTCAGTGATAGGGGATTCAGTAGTAGGGGAATCAATGAAGAGGGAATCAGCAGGAGTGGTTCCGTTAATCTCACGTTCCTTAACCGTTACTTCACCGTTAAAGACTGGGAGTTCGCTATCCTTCTCGGTGTGGTGGGGGTTCTGATTCTTTAAGAAACTCTCTATCCAGATTACGTTTACGCCTTCAGCGGAGTAGCGTTTGATGAACCCGTTTAGCTCTAGTTCGCCAAGCAGTTTTGCCATATCTGCGTCGTCGTAGGGGAACACCTGCGCCTTGATTCGCTTCGGGCGATCTTCAAGCCGCCCCTCTCGGTCGGCTAAGGTCCACAGCCCAGCGAACAGCAGGCGAGCTTGAAAGCAGCATTCCGCCAGCGATTCATTGTGGAAGAATCCCGGCTTGATATTTCGCGCCCGTGCCATTCCGTTGCCGGCAATCGTTGCCGCTCCCTATCCTGTGGGCCACCGTGACCCCGAAAAACAATCCCGCCTAGTCTCTTGGGTCGATCACGCCGTAGGGGCTGACGTTCTCTTCCCACCGATGCGGCAAGGCCCTGAATTGTGCTGACCGCCGCTGGTGCTCTTCCTCTTCCAGAACGCATTCAACGGAGCAGATTGAGCCTTGCCCGGTGAACTCTTTCCCGCATAGTTCGCACGGTTTTTGGCCGCAGTGTTCGCAGCCTCCGAAGCGTCCGCCCTCGCAACCGTTCGGGCTACCGTTGCAGGTGTAGCTGCCAGTCGGTTTGCCGCATTGGCGCGATTCGAGAGCCCATGAACCAGCGTCACCAACATTGCACGGCCAGCGAATTTGCACGGCCACTTTTTCCGTCGTGGTTACCCACTTCCCATCGGGGCCGCAAACACAAAGCTTGCGGGTTAAGATGCGATCTTCAATCATGGTCCACCAATCTCCAGGATGACTAGGTTTTTCGTTACACCCATCGCCGCCATCGTCTTTCGCAATTCGGCTATGGCATCCACCGCCTCTTGATATTTCCCGTACTTGGATTGCCTCGGCCCCCAGATGTCGTTTTTGACAATCCACACATGGTCGGTCGTGTTGTAGATGCCCCACATGCGGAGATTTGAAATGGCCGGTAGCGGCTTCGGTATATAGTCGCCACCAGTAACTAGGCATTTAACGTCCCTGTGAGCGTTCCGCAGATTGCACCACGTCTCAGCCGACAGCGTGCCCATTCGCGTCATGTCGTCGCACGCCGCACGTATCGCGGCCTCGATGCCTTCCAGTTCGTTGGCGAGCTTGGTGTTCATTCGCCACCCTCCACGGGAACTGTGATCTTGCGTTCCTCTTCCACGATGCCGAACTTCGGCCAGAGGTCGTGCTTGTCGAGCCACTTTCGAACCGCGTCTTGAAGCATTGCTGTCAGCTCGTCACCCTGTTCGTTGGTGTAGGGGATCGCATTTTCTGCCCAATCGCCGCTGTATTCGTCCTGGCAAAGAATCCGCTCTATCACGCTCTCAGCATCGACGAACGCCAGAACTTCGGGAGCCCGAAATCTACCAACCGTGACCGTCTCACCTTCCTCTAACGCGCCCTCTTGGGCTGCATCTTCTGGCGTGTCGAATGAACCGTTGAAGAATTCTCCGTTGTGGGTGTAACCCCACTTGCCTGCCAAGCTGTTTGCCATCGTTCGCACTCCTTTATTGACTCAACTTCCAAGCCGCTTCCCACCTCTTCTCCCCTCGCACAAACCCCGCCCGCTGAATCGCACCAGACCGCCACAGACGAACGCGAGCCGAACGGATAGTGCTCGGCCTCAAGTCGTCTAGCATCGTTTCTAAGGCCCGGTCTGTTAGACGGTCGAAGGCTAAGAGCATGGCACGTATTCGGCTCGCTGGTGGTGCCATCAGTCGTCACCCTCCATCGCTTGCCGCAACCACTCGACTTCTCGCAGCAACTTCCGAATGTGATCGCACAGCACGCCCGATGTGCCAGCCCATGCGTTTCCGCTGCCATAGCGACAAGTGGCGGTATACATTTCCGCCAAGGCTTCGGGGCTTAAAGGCGTGTAGGTTCCGGCTAGTGCTGCGTCTCGCCAGTAGTCGTAGGATTGGCTCATGCTTCGGCCGCCTCTTCTAGCTCTTCCTCGCTGAATAGTTCCGGCTGCTTTGGCGGAGCGGGTGCCGCCTCAAGATTGCGTTTCGCCTGCCGATAATAGGACGGCTTCAATTCGACACCGACGCCACGGCGTTCGAGCTTCACTGCCCCAAAGACTTCCGAACCAACGCCCATAAACGGGGTGAATACGTTCTCGCCAGCGTTCGACCACATGGTTACCGCTCGCTCGATTACGTCGAGCTGCAGAGGGTGCTGATGCTTCTCGTCGTCTTTGTCGCGGCCCTCTTCGTAGGGCAGTACGTTGCCGATCCGAATGTCGTCCCAAAAGCACGACGCATATTGCCGCCAAATCCAATGGCTGTAGCGGTTCTGGATTTGGTTGCCCTTGAATCCTTTGAGCCGCCGCAATTCGTCGGGAATCTTCCGTTCGCCAGCGTATTCAAGAAGTCCGTTCGGATGCACAACGGGAACCGGGTTCTCGCCACGCTTCCGAAATGGAATCAGGTAGTCCGCCGCAGCTACGTTGGTCTTGGTGGCATCTTCGACGATCTGCCGATGGGTGAGGGCCTTCGACATGGTTCGATTACGAACGGCTAGCGGCTCTTTCCAGATGCAGATGCGGGGCAGGTAATCGAACCCGCACTTTTCATGCAGCCGGATAATGTCTCCGGGGAAATCTGAGTATCCGCAGATGTTCGCCCCCGCTTGCGGAACGTCCATGCAATGCACTGCCGAGATTCGGCCCGGCAACGTGACGCGGGAAATCTCGCTCACTAGGAATTCGTACTGCTCAAAGAATTCGTGATAGGTGCGAGCGTTCGAGAAGTCCCGCACGCTGGACGAATAGTTGTAAAGGCACCCGCCGTTTACCGTGGCGAACGGTGGCGAGTAGATCGACAAGTGGATTGACTTGTCTGGTATCGTGCGGATCACTTCGCAGCAATCGCCGTTATAGATTGCGTAGCGTTCGTTGACTTCCTGTTCGGTTACAGCCATGACGGCACTTCCTCCTTATTGGTAAATGATTCGACGTGGTTCAGGGCCATCTCGTCGTTCATACAGGCCACGAGATAGCGAAACATTTCCTCAGCTTGTTCGGCCTTGCGTTTCAGATTCTTAATAACTCCAGCTTCGCCGGCCGTGGCAATGATGTTGACCGTCACGGGATTGGATTGCCCGAACCGATAGCAGCGGCGAATGGCCTGGTAATACTGCTCGAAGCTATGGGACGGGAACGTGTAGACGTTGGAGCAGTGCTGCCAGTTCAATCCCCAGCAACCGATCTTCGGCTTGGTAACCAGCACTGGCAGTTCACCCGATCCAAACTGCCGTAGCACTTCCTCTTTCTCGTCGTCGCCCATCGAGCCGCAAACTTGCTTGGAATTCGGAATCAGCTTCTCAAGCAAGTCGCCTTCGGGATTCAACTGGCACCAGACGACGGCGGTTTTATTTTTGCCCACCATATCGGCGACACGTTCGCAGCGTTCGGCCAACGTGATCCGTCGCTCTTCGCGTTCTTCACGCAATCCAACGGCCGGCGTGGGAAATAGCCAGCCCGCTCGCGGTGTGCTGTTTTCGAGAACCGTTTCAATCTCATGCAGCGGCGGCAATACGAACCGGCTATCGTCGAACCCCAGGTCGGATGGCTTGCGAACCGCCCGAGCCCACGAACAGACCCACCGCCAGAACGGCTTTTCAGCATGACCGCGAAAGCGATACTTAGTGCGACCCCAGCCCAGATAATCGTCTTGGATTTCCTCTTTAAAAAACTTAGTCAGCATGTCTCGATAGCCGAGATAGCCAAGGGCACCCGACGACGTGCCTAGTTCGTGGAAATCATTCGGGGCAGCCGTGGCCGTGCAGAGCAACCGATATTCCATCTCCCGCATGAACTCATTGACGGCACCGCAGCGGGCACTGTCGAAATCCTTGATGGCTGACGACTCATCGCACACCACGCCACCGAACGCATGACGGTCGAAGTAATGCAGCCGCTCGTAATTCGTGACGACAACTTGGCTGCCGGACCACTTCCCATCGCGTGACACCCGGCATTCAATCCCAAACTTCTCGGCCTCGCGGGCAGTCTGATAGGCGACGGCTAGCGGCGTGACAATCAGAACCGGCTTGCAAGTGTGACGGGCCACGTTCTCGGCCCATGTCAACTGCATCGGCGTCTTTCCAAGCCCGCAATCGGCGAAGATCGCCGCCCGCCCCTTGCGACAAGCCCACTCGACAAGGTTCGCCTGAAAGTCGAATAGGAAATCCGGCATCCACGTCGGATTGAATCCGTGCATGTCGCCCAATTGGCAGCGGGCCGATAAGAAGTCGCTGTATGAAGCAATCATTATTTAATCCCTTGTATAAAAAGTCGGCCGGCTGCCACGGGACTACTACCTCCGTCGCTGCGTCTATTTACGTTACCGCAGCTAAGCAGCCAGCCGACTTGGTTCGTGTATCCCCCGCCCTAGTGGCGACCCCCGGTTAGTTAGTCCAGTGAATCAAACGGCACCCGCCCCAAGAGCAGGCAGAGCCGAATCCAATCAGTGTGCCCTCTGTCGGTTTTCCATTTCGCTTTCCAAACCCGCTTGTACTCTGACGGCCGCGATTGAATGATGTAGTGACAGAAGCCACAGATTGCAATCAAGTTGCAGTGCTCATCACTTCGGCCCTTCGAGCCGCCCGTTAGGTGGTGCGGTTCAACATGCCACAGACCGGGGCACAACGCACAGTGACCGAATCCGCGATAGGCCGCGCGAATCGTCGGGTCGATAACCCGCTTGAACGGCAGCAGCTTGGCCGTAGCAAACGCCGCTCCGACTTGATCGAAGTAGACGCCCTTGCCGTCTTGATATCTTTGCTTTGCCATCTGTCGTCTATCCTTGTGCCTGGGGCTCACTCGCGCCAATCGTCCGCTTCGCTTTAACTGCTTCGTGCCACGCGCTAGGGGCGTCTTGCGGTTGAGGGGCGAGCGTTTCATAGCCGCCAAATCAAAAAGCCAAAGCTATCCCGAGACACCCGATACCACTTGCCGTCCGCAGATACTTTGAATTCGCTGTTCTCATTAAGTGCAGTTCGCTTCGTCCCCGGTGAAAAGTTAGCCCGGCAGTAAGCGTCAGCGGCACCATTTAGAGTCCAATACTTCCCTGGAATCTGTGCAACTACCGTTTGCATCGCTCACCCTCCGTGTTTGACGCTCGCCTCAATCCGTGCCACCGTTTCGCACATATGCCCCATAGAGAACCGCTGCCCACCGTCCCACTTCCAAAGGTCGTACACTCGATAGACGGCTTCCATGTAGGTCGCTGAGTCGTAGACAATGACGATGGTGAAGCCGTGGAAGTCGATTTCTACGCGGTGTTTGTTAAGCGCCTTCTTCTTCCGCAGTCGTTGCAGTAGTCGCATCGCTGAATCCTTTCAGGTTGTGGCCGCACTACGTGTTGGGGTGGGTGTCGAACGCTTGCTTCTGTCCTTTGAGCTTGCCGCTCATCTGCGACTTGGCTTGGCGGATTGCCGCACTGATGATGTCGATCTCGTCCGGCGTCCGTGAGCTGTCCGGCCCGCATTCGGCGTCTTCAATTTCCTTGAGCCCGGCCATGTCTGCATTGCGGAGCACTGTTCCGATGTCGGTTAGCACTTGGTCGACCGTTTGACCGGGTGCGGGTAGCGATGGCACCTCTGGCTCGTCGTGCTGCTCGATGCGTTCTGGGGCCGGCTTGTGAACGGGCGTTGCCAAGTCGAGGTGATCGTTAAGGCTGCTGCGTTGAATCCGCTTGGCTGGCGTGCGGTCTTGGTGCCCTTCGTATTCGGCCTCGTCGTATTGAGCAGCCAGCACAAACCCAGGATCGTTGCAGTAGGTCTTGAGCGCCCGCCGAAGTACGGTCTTCTTCATCATCTCTTCGGGGTCGGTCACCCACGGACCAGAGCCCGAAGCTTTCGACCGATTGCGAATCGCGTTCAGGTCTTCGATGCTCATCAGCTCATAGGTCCAGGTGTCACCCGGCAAGCTAACGACGGCATAAGCCCCGAGCGGTTCGCCTCTGTCGGCACCGAAGCTCCAGGTGTGCTCTAGAACGCACTTGTCGCCGGTGCGGCCGTGGCGGAAGTCGTCGTTCTGAAACACCATTCCCGAGTAACAGTTGACGATCTGCCCCGAACGCTTGGCGACCACAATCAGACCCATATAGCTAGGCTGAAACTGTGCCTCAGTTTCGCCCTTCTTGGCGTTCCAATAAGGGACCGCGTATCCCAACTTCCCGTCGATTGGCAGGCCGACTTCGGCCCCGCGAACCACGGCCGTGATAAAGGAACTAGCCGAGCACTTGCGGAGTGAATCGGTTTGGCTGAACGTCATCAGCGCCCGCTTGACAAACCAGTCGGCCCGCTCTTTCAGCTCACGCGGCAATAGCTCTTCGATGGTCTGAATGCGTTTGGCTAGCCCATCGCTGACTTGGCTGACCGTATTGCCGTTCGGTTCCGGCCGTGCGCCATTCTTAGTTACCGTGCTCATTCCGCCTCCCATTCTGCCGAGCGAAACGCCCAGGCCGGGTAAGTGATTGCCATGACTTGTTTCGTCCACGCCGCCGCCCAATCGCCCGACTCGTAACAGACCGCCATGCGATCTATCAGCCGGCGATTCTCTTCCTTGCCAAGCCGCAGAACTTCGCCCTTGATTTCGTACAGACCGACTTCAAAGGTTTTCTTGCTGATGGCAATGAACAGGTGCGAGGCTTCTTCTCCGGTGCGTACTAGGTGCCCTGCTCCCCGCCAAGCTGCCGTGCGGTGGTATCCAAAGTTCAAGCACGAACGGTAGAACGATTCTGGGGAGGCGTCGTCGGTTGTCTTCAGGTCGACAATCAATCCGGTGGCGAGCGTCTTATCGGGCCGCGATTTCAACTCCAGCCCCGTCTCGTCGTCGGTCCAACTGAATGAGTGCTCCACTTCGCCGGGGGCTTCTAGGAACTTGCGGGCCAGTTCGTTTCGCATGACGGCTTCGCGGAGTTCATTGACCAGCCACCAGTCTTCAGCCGGTACAATCTCTTTGCCTTCCGCTTGCTGACAGAATCCCAGGTACTGCGCCTTGCCAACCGTCGTGCGTCGGTCAATTCCGACCGGGCCGCAGATGTACTTCGCCGCCCAAACATCCGGCTCAAGAATCGCGGTATGAACCCACGTTCCCATCTTCAAAGCTGGCGTAGGCTCGGGCCAAGGAATCGTTTTGGCAACGTACTGGCCGTGATAAAGTGCCTGGCTCTTGCGAAAGCATTCCTTGCCGCTGTTGCTGATGATGTCGGTGGCCGCGTGATAATCGGCGGCAGTCTGGTTTAGTTCGGTGGTTGCCATGATGCACCTACAGGGTTTCGGCCAGCTTGCGAATCGAAACGGCACAAGAGTCAATCAACTTCGCGGCCTTAATCAATGCCGGGCGCGAGGCATCCGATAGAACCGGCAGGCCAGCGGTTTGAATCGAGTCGGCCAACGCCAAGAGCTTTTCCTTGTCGGGCCGTTTGGCTTCAGCCAGTTGGCGTTCTTCTTCGATGCGTGCCGCTTCGGCTTTCGCGCGGGACTCGGCCTCTTCCGCCTCACGCTTCAGGCGAGCTTCGGTTTCGACCTTGGCGCGTTCCGCCGCTTCGGCCGCAGCCTTTTCAAGTTCCGCTTTACGGGCCGCAGCCGCTTGCTCATCGGCAAGGCGTTTCTGTTCGGCGTCGATCTTGGCTTGGGCTTCCTCTTGGGCCTTCCGCTGGCGGTCCAGTTCCGCACGTTCGGCGGCGAGTTTCTCTTGCTCGGCTTTGATGCGTGCGGATTCTTCAGCGGCCAGCCGTTGGCGTTCGGCTTCTTCGGCCTTGGCTTTGTTGAATGCTTCGGTCGCACCAGCCAGGTCCGCAAGGAATTGTTCTTCGGTCATCGCTTCGGCGTGTTCGTATGAGACGAAGTAGTTGAGCGCCGCCAGCTTCGCCATCCGGTCACCCACCATCTTCCGCTTGGCGTCGTCCAGTTCCTTTTTGAGCCGTGCCTTTTCGGCGGCTAGCTTGCCATCCTCAATCGCCAAGTGATCTTCAATCGGACTGATGGCGTCCTGAATGGCCTTGGCCGTGTAGTCAACCATCCGGCCGTATTCGAGCGAAGCGGCTTTAAGTTCCTTGCGGCGTTTCTCCGTGGCGATTCGCGCACCCTTCACGACGGCCAAGGCGTCATGCACCTTGGCGAGCTGCTGCTTGTCCTTCAGGTCGGTCACGGTCAGCCCCAGGAACTGCTCTCGCCATTCGGCAATCTTGGCCGTGGTCACGTCGTAGGCGATAACTCCCGTTGCGATTTCCTCAAACGCTGTAGCCATGTAAGGTTCCTTTCGGTTTAGGTGGTTTAGTTCGGTGGTGCTCACGTCTTGGGCTCCCCTTGCGATTCTTCGTGCAGCCAATCTTGCAAATGCTCAATAGGGCAGTTTGGCTCGTGCTTTATTTCGGCCGTTCGCGGGCCGTCGATTCCATCGCAGATTGGGCAGTGCGTGCTGCCATATTTATCCGTCTCATACTCGTGGGCTTGAACGCTTAGGAAGTTGTAGACGGCTTCGCGTAATTCTTTTCGGCTCACGTCTTGGGCTCCTGCGCTGGGGAAAGGGCCTCACTACACATCGCAGCCGCAAGCCTTAAGGCTTCAAGCTGGTCCGCAACCGTCAGCCCGTAGGTGTTGCCGTTGGCTGTGGCATGTACCCACTCGCACGCTTCGCGCAACCTTCCTCGCTCCTCCCTCACTGCTGCGAGCTGTTGAGCGGTCGCAAAATCAGCCGCGCGTTCGTATTCAATCTGCCTTGGGTCCGTTGCAACCAATTGCCAAGGCGTGGCGTTGACGAAGCCCAGCCGGTTTTGGTCGACCTCGGGCGTTTCGCTATTCCAGCGGAGCTGCACATCGGCGACTTGCTCAACGGTTTTGTATTCTCCGTTGTTGCAGTGGAGCGTGACGGTTCGGGTTAGCTTGCGATCTTCGATCATGCCATCACCTCGCGGTGAACCTGATCTAGCCGGACCTGCTGACATTCAACTATCAGCACCAATCGTTGGATTAATTGGCACAAGTCGTGAATCTGCGCTCCGTGATGCTCGTCGATGTGAGCCTCACCTTCGATCATGTGCACCTTGTTCTTGATCTGTCCGAGCTGCTCTTTTGCTGTAAACATTGCTTAACTCCAACTGTCCAAAGTTTTCGGATAGTCTGTCTGGCTCATCGGGGCACCTGTGCTAGAGGGGACGGGGGGATTCAACCTGCGAGACGATCACGACGGGCTTGAAACTTCGCTTCCTCTGCTTCCTCTTTCGCACCTAGCTCCACGTCGTTCGCGTGAGCCAGAGCCGCTTCACGAAAGGGGCCATCTCCATCCAGGTCGGTTATCAACTCGCGTTCGAGGTCCGACCATTGCACTAGGTCGCTAGACTGAATCGCGTAGCCATAAGCGCCACGCCAGAAATTCGCTTCATGGATGACGACCTTTTGAACATCAACCACTGGCGGATCGGCAGGATGCTCCCACGTCTGCTTCTGTCCAGGGGTAGCCTCAAACGTCACCGTCACGTCGTAGACAACGCAGCAGTCTTTGTGCTCGTAGTGTTCGATTGTGTAGGTCATGGCCGCTCCTTTGTGTTTCGTCTAGCGCCGCCCGCTATCCCTGCAAGCCAGCGCCCCTCGGTCCTACAATCCTTTGCGTCTGTCCGCTTCCTTGCGGACGGTCCTGCCAGCTACGCCGCACCCTTCAATAATTCCGAACGAACCACCTTCACTTCCTTGGGGGCCACGATCCGCAGTCGAATCGTCTGCCCCTTCACTTGGGTAACCGTGATCTCGATTCCACCGTCGATCACGATTGACTGGTTCAGCTTCCTGCTGACTACCAAACCGCCTGTTCGGTCGCGTTCCATCTTTGAATCCTTTCGAGTTAAACCGCTTCCTTGACTAACGCACTCCGCGCCACACACGCCGGGCACGGATTCAAAATCACAAAGTCTCGACAGCCGTCGCACAGATACCGCTCGACCGTCCGATACCACACCATCTTGTTCACCGGGTTCGCCGGTTCTTTGTATTTGTCGACGTACTTCTTTTTGCTTGGCAGCCGTGACTTGGGTGGGATGTACAGCGGGTCTAATGTGGACACCTTCTGGCGACTCATGCCTAGGCGTCTGGCAATCTGCCGAACCGGAACGCCATTGGCGATTAGCCGCTTTGCCTCGCGTATCTTTCCCTCCGGCGTGTAATAGCTGGTTCTCATCACTACGCTCCTTCGTTATTTGAAACCGGCTGGCGTGCAAGCTGTTGTCGCCCGCACTCGGAAACGATCCAAGGTTTAAGGGAATGCACGCGAGCCGGTGGTTAGCCGCATAGGTCGTCTATGGTGTCCTTGGCATTCAACGCCACGGCGAAACGGATCTCGTGTGGATGCTTCTCAATTCCCGCCAGTGCTTCGATTAACGCTTCGTCGATTCGCAGCTTGTAGAATCCGACATTGTTCGGCTCAACTGCCCCGGCCTTGGCAACTGGCTTTCGCGGTGCAACCGGATCATCTGGTTCATCGCCTTCATCGTCCGTGGGCTCGGCTTCGTCGCCGCTATCAAAGTCGCTGCTGTCCTGGTCTGCTGGGCTTCCCGAAACCAGTGGAACGCTACGCTCATTCTGAAGCTCCTTCTTCGGGGTGTGCTTTTCCTTAATCGCCTTGGCGATAGGGGCCGTGACTTGCACGCCAGAGCTAGCGAGGTCTGCGGCCTCCTCAATCGCTTCGACCGAGGTGTCGTCGGTGGCGAGTAGGAACATCGCCTTCACGTCGATCTTTGTGGAACCGGTTCCACAGTCGCCGAACCGCTCATGGCAACGAATGGCCCGATAGCAGTAGCCCACGCTGACATTGCAGTTTTCCGACACCCAAGCAGAGAATGGGATGTCGCGGTGTTCCTCTAAGATGGCTTTCGCCTTGCTGCACCACTTGCCAAGATCGAGCATCCGGTGAGCGAGTTCCTTGCCCACTAGGTCGATCTGGTACGCGCACTCGTCAAGCTCGCGTGCGACTTCCGTTGTCGATAGGTCCGTGCCTGCTGCCATAGCGGGCTACCTCCAAAAAGAAGAACTCCATTACCGCCCCGCCGTGGGGCCGATCACTTGGACGCTGTACTCAACTAGCCGACTTCAATTTGTCCGTGACATGCCGCCACGATCTTCCGGTGAACACGCAATTAACCGTTGAGCTATCGACGCCGAACATTGCGGCAATTCGACGATTCGAGTGGCCGCTTTTTCGTAGTGCAAAAAACTGAACGATGTCAGCTTCCGTTAGCTTTGCTGAACCAGACTTCTCGCCACGGGGCTGCATTCTCCTGCCCTTTGCATCCATGTCGGCGACGTTCGCATGAGGCGTCCCCGCGAACAGATGGTCCGGCCGAACGCAAAGCCTGTTGTCGCAACGGTGGCACACGATCTGACCTTCTGGCACCTCGCCGAAGTGCAGAACAAATGAAAGTCGATGGGCCGAAATCAATCGGCCATTAACCTTCATGCACCCATAGCCGGTCGACCGTGTTGCGGCTGTCCAGTTCCAACAGCCACCGCCAAACTTACTGACCTTCGCCCAAAACCGATCCACCGAGTTGCCCGATATGTCAATCGGGGCTCGGTCATGAATTCCGTTTGCAGACATGCAATGGCCTTCCATGCCCAGCCGAATAAACGCACGGCCGGTTGCTATTGGGTCAAACGCTTCATGCGTTAGGTGCTGGAAGAAACCAGCAAGAAACGCCCATCAATCACGATGGACGCAGCATAGGGAATTCCCTACGGTCATGTCAATAGGGGATTCACTACGAATTTAAGAAGCTCGCCGTTTATTTTTCGGCGGCGGTTGGGGCGGAGGGCTCAGAAGGTCGTTCGGTGTAACACCTAACGCCTCTGCGACACGGGCTAAAAGACCCGCACTTGGTAGGTGTCGGCCTGTCTCAATTTGCTGGATTGTGGCCGGATAGGCGTGCCAATCTTCGGTGCTGCAAGCCCGTGCGATCTCGCCGAAGCTACGATCTCCCCGCAGGCGGCGCACGTTGGCGGCAATATTGTCTTTGGCCTGAGCGTCGGATATCACTTCTTGCATTCCTCTGTTATAGGGAATACCATACGGACCGTCAACATTGTGGACGCAAATGGTCCTTGCTGGTCTCGAACCAGCGACCTCGTGCTTGTCGAGCACGCGCTCTAACCAACTGAGCTAAAGGACCGTCGTTCACTAGCTTGTCGATGTAGTGGCCCGCACGGTGGCGGATCGTAACGGTCGTAGGAAACGGAGCGGCTTGGAAATATCGCCTTGAAAAGCAGGATGCATGTCCTAGCTTTGTGGCTGGATAATGACCAGCTAATAGAGGGGCGATATGCACGATCTAGTTGAGCGGTATGCTTTATGCCGCGAAATCCGCCAAGGTTCAATTGACCAGCTACACTACGCGATTGAAAGTTTCGGCAAGTTCCTCAGTTGTCCGGTAATGCCGGAACACTTCACCGATAGAAACGTCAATCGGTTCATCCTCTGGCTAGCGAACGAAGGATTTGCGGTCGATACAATCCGCAGCCGACGCCGGGCGATTCTGACTATCTGGAAGTCCGCCGCCGAAGATGGCTTGTGCGAAATGCCCCGCAAGATTCGCGGAGTATCGCCATCGGTGAATGTGCCGCGTGCCTGGACCGCAGAGCAAGTTGCCTCGATCATCGACCAGTGCGACCGGCTGCGTGGTTGCTTCCGAAGTTGCCCCACGGTTCAACGTGGATTGTTCGCCAAAGCGTTCTGCTTGACCGCTTATGAAACGGGCTTTCGCCGCAGTGACCTATTGCGCATTCGCCGGCCGCAGATTCAGCCGAGCGGATTAATCGTGCTGGTGCAATCGAAAACCGGCCGGCCGCACCTGGCGAGAATCCGACCCGCCACGCTGGCAATGATTGACGCGATGGGCACCGCTGGCCGTCAGCACGTTTTCGGTGGCGTTGTTTCGGTTCGCCGGCTGTCTCGCATGCTTGGCTGTATCCTCAAGTCCGCTGGCATCGACGAGGGCTCGCTCAAATGGCTTCGCCGCTCTGGTGCTACCCATGTCGAGATGCAGCATCCTGGGGCTGGCTGGAAGTTCCTGGGGCATACTACGCCACGGGTTGCTGAGCAAAGCTATCTAGACCCGCTGCAGATTGGACGGCAGCCGCTAATTCCGCCAGAGCTGGAATGATCCCGGTAAAATACCAAACGCCCACCAAACGCCCACCAAACGTATACCTCCGTCCAGCTTGCCATAGGTGGGGTGGAGGTGCTAGGGTGGGAGGCATGAAACTCTCTATTCCCTCTTGGGGATTCGTGGCGGCTGCGGCTCTGTGCGTGGTTTCGCTATTCTTATTGGCCCGCACGTCTCGGCCGTTTCTCGATCGGTTCTATGTCGATGCCTTTGCGCACAGCCAGGCGACCGCTCAAGGGCTGGACGGCTGGCCGCTAGATTCCAAGAGCGACGACGGGGCCGGCGGCTTTCGGTTCCTCTATCGCAATCCGGCCGACAAGGAATCTTTTGCTGACCTTCAAGTCAGCCGGCATAATGGGAAGTGGGCAGTGGATCGCTTGAATAAGGATTTCCGACCGTGGCAAAACGCAACGGCTTCACACTAGTAGAACTGCTCATCACGATTAGCATCATCGCCATTCTTGCGGGGATGATGGTGGTGGCTTCGTTCGCTGCTCAAGAGGCTGGCAAGGTTCAAAAGACGCGAGCACTCATCACGAAGCTCGACGGCATCATTCGGGCCCGGTATGAGTCGTATCGCACGCGACGGGTGCCGGTGAACTTCGCCACGCTAGCCGCCAACGATTTAGCAGGTACGAAGCTAAGGCTTCGCCAGCGGGTCGACGTGCTACGGGATTTTATGCGGATGGAATTGCCCGACAGGTTGAGCGACATTACCGACCCGCCAGTCTCCCCCGTTGCTGGAACTGTTATCTATCGGCCACCGGTGAGCGAAGCCTACTTGGCCCGGCTAAATGCAATCCCCAACGAGACGCCAGAATTTCAGGGGGCGGAATGCCTCTATATGATCGTGACTGAATCGCTCGAACAGGAAGGCGACTCGCGCGGCGTGTTCAACACTGGCGACATAGGTGACACCGACAGCGACGGCTTGCCGGAATTCCTTGACGGCTGGAAGCGACCGATTGAATTCTTGCGATGGGCTCCAGGCTACTTATCTGAGATGCAGAACATCGCCCAGGTGACGGGTGGCACCAGCAACCCGAGCGGGCAATCGGTCACGATAACATTTACCGCAAGCCGACGCTTCGCAAACGACCCATCCCGCTACATTCGTGGAGCGATGGCCGTGCTCGACTCTGCATCAGGCCAAATCAATACCGACCGCATGGCACGAATCACTGGCTATAGCTGGTCGGCAACGGGCGTCGTCTTTACATGCTCCACGCCCACTGGCGTGACCACGCAAAAGCCTTTCGATGGCAACCCACCAACGGCAAGCGATGCCGTAGTAATTATGCCGCCAGACCCGCTCGATTCACGCGGGGCATATCCGGTTTATAGTTCGGGCGGCAGCCCGCCAACGCCCGATACATCGGTGCCAACCTATGCACTTCACCCGCTCATCGTTTCGGGGGGCGGGGATAAGCTGTTCGGCATCAAGCGAGATACGAACCCGGTGCTACAGTACACCGCTCACAAGCTGAATCCATTCTTGGTGATTCATCCAGCTAGCGGATTCTTCTTTATGCTTGGGGCAGCGGAGCCAGGATCGACAACCGAGCAAGGCTGGTATCGAGGCTGCGACCTCGACAATATTACGAACCACTCGCTTCAGTCGAAGTAGCGGCGCGGCGGATGGCTTCGCGGATTAGTCCAGGGGCCGGGTCTGCGGGATTGTAGAAGTCGAGCTGTGCGACAGAACTTGCGGCCACCTTGAACCACTGGCCCCATCCTGTTTTCTTAATTGTCTGACGTAGCCGTTCGGATAGGTTGTCGAACTGCCCACGGCAACCGTCAACGCCAAGCCGGTTCATCTCATCTCGCAGGTATTCGCACCCGCAAGCGTCGTCAGGGTTTGCGCCCTTGGCCTTGAGCAGCTTTTCAAGCTCGCGTCCGGGGCCTTCTGTGGGAATGATGGCGATTATGCGTGGGCGCATCCTACAATTGGCCTGAGTGTCAACCGTGCGTGCCTTTGTTCCGCATAGCCCACAAGTCATTGTCGGATTATTGAAGTCGCAATTCATGGAATTATGCTGGGATAGTAATCGTGGCGGTGCTTGACCCACCAGAGCAGTCTGTTCCTATCAAGAATCCACCCGAACTGTTCCAGGAACCAGCGTACGTTCCAGACGTGCAGTTTTCTGGCTGACCAGTTGCGTCCCACGTCATGCGATGCGACAAGGGCGCAGTATTGATGTGCGTGTCTTGCAGAATCACAGTCCAGGTGTTGGCAGACGATCCCATAAATGCCGTCAGATACTTCATGCCGCACTTAGTTGACGGAAAGATGTATCTCCAGTAGCAGATTCCTGGCGTCAATTGACCAATGTGCTGAAGAATGTACGTCCCATTGATTGACGTGCAGCTTCCGCAAGTGTTATTTGTCAGACCGGAAATGACGACTTGAATGTCTGGCAGGTTTCTGTTTTGGCCGTCGCACGATGAGCAATTATCGCAGAGCTGGCAGGTTGTTCCTGGCCCGACATACTCAACATCGAAGTCATCGAAAATTCCGGTCCCTGTCAATCCCGGTGCCGTTCCAATTCCACACACAGTTGACGTTATGGGCGATATATCGTTGGCGATGATATGCGTGGATGATCCGTTCCCATTACCGGCAACCAGGCGACTGTATTGGGGCTCGTAGCAAAACATTCGCCCGCCCTCATTGCCTATCACCTCCTGGAGAACTGTTTCGACACCGCCAGACCGCTGAACTATTCTAGAATAGTTATCGCCACCGCCCTTCGGGACGCATTCGTGATAGTAGTAATTATCGGTGTCCACGTAGCCCAGTATGATCCTAATGTAGTCGACGGTTGAACATCGAACAGCCATGCCCTGCGTTCCAAGTGTTGGCACGTTCGTATTGATAACGATAGCACTTGGAGAACTTGTCTGGAGTTGATTTGAAGTGATAGACCACGTTCCAGAAACAACCGTCCAATTAGAGCCAAGGCTAGACGAATCTGCGCGGTTGAAATTGTCGTCGTGGAACTGGCAGTCTCGATAGCAATTGTCACATGGTTCGTGCAGAGTAGTTTGAAAGCCGTACTCATAAACGAAGTTAGTAAATACGGTGCCAGTCGTTGCGCTCGCCTGGGCAACTCCTGCTTTTGGGCCATCAGTAATAGTGGTTGTGGCTGTCGCCGCAATTTGGGTTATAACCGTCGTACCCACAAGCAGGGCGGCCGATACGCCTCCGTTTCCGTAGCAGAACGTCAGGGTGTAAGTTGTTCCTACGGGGTTGACGATGGACGAACTTGCAAGTGTGGTGTCTGTGCCGGCGACTCTTTTCCTTAGCGATATCGTGCCCGATGTTCCGGCTTGTACTTGAGCCCACCAGTAGTTTGACGAGTCTTTGTACTTCAGGATCAGCCGCAGAATCTCGCCGTTGGTGGTCGATGTAAAATCGACCGACGCCTGTGCCGCCGTGCCGCCAGACGTATCCTCTGCAGTTGTGAGAACGCGAGACGGATTCGACGTGGTTGTTATTTGCCCTGGCACCGTTAGGTCAGCGGTCCCGGTGTCGACAAAGAATCCGCAGCCGTCGCCAGTGCAAATCGAGCATGTAGCGCACCCGCAGCTTCCAGACGCATTGCAGCCCGGCGTGTTTTTCTTCCATCCCATTACGTGCAGCTCTCAAACACAGCGACCCAGATACCGTTCACCAGATTAAAGGCCGTGTACTTGCTGGCCGTGATTGCCGAGGCTGAGAAGTTGTAGCCGGTAAATGTCATCGTCGAATCCGCAAACGTGCCGGCGCTGTTGTACCAAGCATTCACTGTGCCACTGCCCGGAGATTCACCAGACTTGGCCGATATGTCGGAGCCAGCCTTGCCGATGACGGTGGTGAGCTGATTGAAGGAACCGAACAGCCGCTTTGTTTCCGAGTTCGTTGTGCCGTCCGCAATCGTTGTTGACGGGTAGCCTTTGGATAGTGTCCACTGGCTAGGCTTAGGGCCGTAGCCACTGCCAATCGTCACCGTGCCGGAATCGAACGCTTGCTCGCATGGCCCCTCGAAACGGAGCAAGCCGCTTTCGCCGGCAGCCACTTGTAGCGAACTATTGATGGCGTAGCGTCCCAGCGTCGTGTCAGGCTTTACAGCATGATAGACAACAGCAATACACGCCCCGCCGCTTGTCGCATCCATGAGCGGGTCGAACGTGGTGCCGGATATCCTGACGATGGCGTTAGCCGGAATCGTTTCGCTGGAGTCGTTGACGAACGGCTGCCAGTTAACGGGGCCGGAATCACGAAAAGGTGCTCGGTCGTCGCGTTGCCTTTGATTCTTCCCGAGAATGAGCGCAACCGCCTTGGCTGTTCGCCTGACGGCTTGCTCACTCAGTTGGTAGCCTTCTTCGTCAGCCATAGCTTAAGCGTACTTCTCTGCGAACTTGAGCTTGGCTGCAAACCCACGGGCGTTGGTACTGGTTCCGGTCAGCGTGCAGGTAAAGGCCCACACGTCGCCGCTAGCCATCGTGGTGTTGGAAATGGTGGCCGTTTGCGGAACTAGCAACACAGAGGCATTATCGAACGCCAACGGAGTCGAGAGGACCGAAGCGAACGTACTGCCGGCCGTGGAACGATAGAGGTTGAGCTTGACCGTGTTGGCAGTGGACGACGGGATGGTGCCCGTGATGACGCCTTGCACGCCCACAATGGTTCCAGCCGCTCCGCTGATGTGAATCACCTGATAGGTTGACGCAGCGGGCTCAACCGTAGGTGCCGCGAACTGGTAGGTAGCAGCCGCGTGGCAAATCAGCTTGCTGGCAGCAATGTTCGCTGAGCCCGACACGTCGTCATCCGAGATGGCCGCACTTGGGAAGTCCGGGGCCTGTGCGAATGAAACGGAATCATTGAAGATAACCGAATTAGAAAAGATAGTTGGCGTCGACATGGCTGACTCCTAGAAGGGGAACATGGCGCTAAAGTTGCGCTCTTTGTAATAGCGGTATCGGAGATAGACGACGTTGCTGGCGGCACTCGCCTTGTCTTCGTAGAACACGGCGTCGGTCGAAACCGTGGCACCGCGTGGAACTAGCGTGTCAGTCTTGACGTAGAGCGTCGCCGGTTCTTGGCCCTGCGGCAAAAGCTGGTAAACGCCGTTCGAATCTTTGTACCTCGTGGCCTGATTCAAAATCCGCAAATCCCAAGTCAGCCAGTTGATGTGGAACTCGTAGCGGACCGAATAGAACTCGATACCGTTGCGGTTCTGAATCTCGCCCGGAGTGATGCTCTTCACCTTGACCGTGCGAGGTGCGCAGCCCTTCCAGGCGTATTGGTTCACCGAGTCCGATAGGTCGACGATGCCCGGCAAGTTGATGTAGGCTTCGTTTCGCTGGACGATGTAGACCGGGCGTGACTGGTCGACCTCTGGGGGCGGTGTAAAAACTTGGTCGACCGAGTTGATGATGCGTTGCCCGAATGAAGTCTGCCGGGCGATTTCGCTGAACTGGTCGAACCCGCAAGAGTATTTAACAAGGTCCGTTAGTGGGTTGCTGCCGACTTCCGCACTAATCGCGTCCGACCGATACTCGCAAGCAACGATCCAGCTCTTGTGCCCTTCCCCTTCTTCGCGCGGCTTCTTGGAAACAAGAAGGGCGTAAGGGTCGGAGTCGTTGCCCGACTCGT
>ERZ869925.689-NODE-689-length-21433-cov-5.610862_pt1 | contig 21433 bp, 46 predicted proteins | sample MGYA00579311_ERZ869925 | MGnify/ENA primary metagenome ERZ869925 (study PRJEB32216, sample SAMN09231817) | wastewater metagenome | place: USA: Maryland | collected 2016-07-30 | study: EMG produced TPA metagenomics assembly of the PRJNA472060 data set (Reclaimed...
TGGCTGGACTTCTTTGGCCAAGTCGCCCGGCGCTCGAGAGCGGTGGACGGGGGGCGGGCGTTGACCAGGTTGGTGGTGTAGCATTCGGAGCGGAGAATGCCCGCTTCCTGCAGCAGCTTGTTGAGTTCTTGGCCCGAGGCACCTTGGAAGGGGAGGCGTGTGCGCTCTTCTTCAGCGCCCCAGGACTCCCCGACCAGCATGATGCGGGCAGAAGGGTTGCCTTCACCGAGGGGCATTTAAATCCCCTCCCGCTTGAACGCCTCCAACAGGTACGGATCGGGGTCGGGCTGGCGACGATACCAGTTTGAGTACCCGCGATCCACCGCACTGATCGGCTGGCCGGCGAACTTCCCGAAGGTCATGATCTTGGGGACTCGGGCGTCTTCCGACGCTTCCCACAGCTGGGACAGGTTCTTCACTCCCAGGCGGATGACGATGACCTGCAAGATGTCGGCGCACATCTTGATGTCTTCCCCCGCGGAGTGGGCGCCCTTCAGTCGATCCCGCGTGGCCGGCGTCGCGCCAAAGAGGGCGTACATCAGGGCGCTCTGGGTGTGGGAGTCGAGGTCGGGGAAGTGCGCACGGGCAAGGGCGAGGGTGCAGATCCGCTTGACCTGCGGCGGAGAGCCGAGGGCTTTCCAGTCGAAGTCGATGTTGTGGCCGATCCAGTAGGCCGCGTGCTGCGGCACATCTTCTGGGGCGGAGCTGGAAGGGAAGCACCCCTCGAGCTCTTCCGGCAGGATGTGGTGGACTGCGAGGGCGCCCCAGGTCGTGGGCTTCGCCGGCTTGTACTTTGTCACCACCGGCTCGGACATGCCGCAGGTCAGGATGTCCCACTCTGCCCAGGCGAGTTCGATAACCTCGCCATCTTTCTTGTCCGTGGTCTCAGTATCGAGGATGATCGCGTTCATGGCAGGCCTTTCAGAATGGGGCATCGGAGGGAGTGGAAATCCCCTGCAGCCGGCCGATGACCTTGGCGTAGGAGACGGGGTCCTTCTCAACGCAGGTGGCTGCGGCGAGGAGGGAATGGGCGGCCGGGATGAGGGGGCCGGTCCCGGAGAAGAGGTCGAGGGCTTGCTCCCCCGGGCGGATGGAGCGGCGGAGGAGATCTTCGAAGAGGGCGACAGGCTTCTGCGCCCCATGCCCGAGGTTCTCGTCGGGCTGGTAAGTCAGCACGTCGCCGGCGAGGTGGTTGATCTTCTTGTTTCCCTTCACCGCGAAAAGGATGAGCTCGTACTTCCGTTGCGGGCCCTGCTCCGGCCACGGCGCGCGGTAGGCGGAAGGCTTGAACCAGATGAGGGGGGTGCGGAAGACCTTCCACCCGGCGCCCGACATGAGGGAGCGGAGTTCGAGAAACCGATCGGGGTCGCAGAAGACGTAGGCATGGCTATCGGGTTTGGCGAGGCGATAGGTTTCTTGAGGGAACCAGCTCATGATGGATAGCCAATTTTCGTAGGAGTCCACGTAGCCGTGGGCCCCCTCGGCCTTGCCGCCGGAATCGCCGAATTCATCTGCCCCCATCCCGTAGGGCGGGTCGGTCAGGATGACGTCGAAGGTGCTGCTCAGCACCCCCGCGGCCCACTCGCGTGAGTCCTCGTTGAAGGCCCGGTGGGCAGAGGCCTCGAACGTCGCCCCGACGATGGCGGCGAGGCGCTGATCACGGGCAACCTTCTCCTTCTTTTCGATCACCTTGACCGCTTCCTTGAGGGACCCGGCCTTGGCGACTTCGGCATCGCCGAGGTAGCGGGTCACCATGAGCTGGTCTTTGACCGTCGTCTTGGTGCTCGGGGTGACGGTCTCGTGGAGTTCCTCTGCCACACTCGCAATGGTGGGGGGAGCGGTGCCGTCCCTTTCCGCTCGGAGCTTGCGGAGGGCCATCAGCTCGGCCGTGGCCGCGGCGGACTCTTGCCAGGTCAGGTCAACCCGGCGGGTGTTTTCCTCGAACTCCGCTTCGCGGGCTTCGAGCTCGTCGAGGTCCCCGAGCGTGACGTAGGGGACGGTCCCTGCGATGACGTCCCGGTTGTTGTAGCGAAAGGTGCCGCCCAGCTCGTAGAGGTCAGTGATGGCACGCAGCCGGCGCTCCCCTGCGACGAGGCAGTAGTCGGTCCCATCGAAGCGCAAAACGGGCGCGTGGAGCAGCCCGTTTGCCTCGATGGAGTCGCGAAGGTCGTTCAACTCCGCGAGGGTGAACTCCCTCCGTTGCCGGCCCGGAGGGATCTTGATGGATGCGAGGTCGATAAAGTGGGTCATGATGGGGAGAAGAAAAGCCCCCGGTCGGGTATCCTTCCGGGGGCGGGGACAAGTTAGTACTTGTTGATGCAGTTCACGGCTTCGGGGTACGACCCCGAGCGGGAAGCGACCTGACCGAAGGTTTCGATCGCAGAGCGAATAACCATCTGGTCCATCGCCTGCTCTCGCCCAATGACCATCAGCGCCCCGATCTGTTCCGCGATGACCTTGTAGGCCGGCGGATCAACCTTTGTCGTGGAAAGGTTTTGCGATTCGCTGCTCATGATCAGACCTTGGCGACGCCGGCGACCTTCTCCACGATGTTGTCCGACCCGACGGGGTAGATCTCGTGCTTGATCCGAACCTTGAGCAGCCGGCCGACCATGCTCGAGGCGCGGAAGGGTTCCCCCGCCTTGTTCATGTCGAGGGCTTCGCGGTAGTTCCGCAGCTGGCGGTTCTTCCCGATGCCGGTGTCGATCTGGCCGTTGTCGTTCAGTTCCAGCATGATGCCGTCGGTCATCTGCATGGTGGGCATCTCGATGCCGAGGGCGGTCTGGACTTCACCCGGGATTTCCAGGACCAGCTTGACGTCGTACTTCACGCCGGACTTGTTCGAGCCGTCGGGGTTGAACTTGTCCTTGGACTGCCACTGGCCGGCGGTGACTTCCTGGATCGTCGCGGTGTAGTCTTGGAGAGGGAGAGGGGGGCGCTTCTCGAGAGGAGCGTCAACGGGCATGTCGAGGAAGGCGGCGGGGTCGAAAAGAGTGGACATTTGATTGCCTTAAAGAGAGTTGAGGGAAAGTGCCAGTGACCGACTGGCGGCGGTTTTTCAGACGGAGCCTCGGGCTTTCCACTTGTCCAAAATCACCCCGAGGTCGGGCTTGATCTTCGACTGGATCGGCAGGTACCGCGTCTTCGTCACGACGTTCGTGGCGCTGGTGTCCCAGTACCAGTTCGTCCCTTCGCGGTAGCAGAAGAGGACTTCGGAGAAGAGACGGGGGACGTCGTCCGACATCGCCTTGCCGATCGCCTTCGTCATCAGGGTTGTTCCGCCCGTCAGCTCGTTGACCTGCTTCTGCAGGTGGGCGGTCATCAGAAGGGTGAACTTGGACGCTGTGCCGCAGACGTAGCGGAGGAAGTTCAGCAGGTTGGTCTGTGCCACGCCGTATTCGTTCTGGGCCATGACGGGCTTGTTCCCGATGGTCATCTTCTCATAGGCGTTGGCGAGTTCGGAGAGGGAGTCGATCGCGAAGATCTTGTCCGAGCCCCAGGTGCCGATGTTGCCGAACTTCTTTCCCGTACGGTCACAGGGGAAGTTCGCCAGGGCCTCGAGGATCTTGAACGCGGGGTTGTTCTTCCCGCGGTCTCCATCGACGAGGTTGGTGAGGGACTGAAAGGTCAGGGTGCCGACCTTCTTCGCCGCGTCGGTGAGGGCTGCGAGGTCGAGGGTCGCTCCGGGAACGACGTGCCAGTGGAGGTTTTCCGGCACAGGGAGGTTGCGGTCGCGCCAGTAGCCGAGAACGGTTTCCAGCCCTGGTTCGGTGAAGAGGATGAAGACCTCGCGCGGAGGGGTCTGGCGGGCAGCCCAGTCCACAGCGGTGCCGATGGCGTAGGACTTGCCCGTGCCGGAATCGCCCTGGAGGAGGATCTTCGGGCCGGCGAGGACTTCGGCGGGGGTGGGTTCAGTCGTCATGCTTGGCGGCCTCGTCTTCTTGCCCTTGTTCGTAGGCCTTCTCAGCGACCTTCTGCAGCAGGTCGGTCAGTTGCTCTTTCGACCTGTCCGACAGGTCGAGGTTCTCGATGAACTGATCGTCCGTGATGTTGGTGTAGTAGTCCCAGTTGTGGCTCACGATTTGACTCCTTTCAATGCCTGTTCCAACAGGCGGTTAAATTCCCATTCCACCGCTTCCGCGGGCCAATCATCCGCGAACTGGAGGAGGTGCCAATACAGGTCCGGCCTCCTCGTCGCGATCTCTCCGCCGCCGCAGTCCCGGCACTTCGCCCTCTCGATCCACCAGTTCGTCGACCCCTCGCCCGCCTCGATCTTCGCCCAGACGTTGCCGCATCGGTTGCAGAAGAGCGCATACGACCGTTGAACCTCCGGACCGTTGAGGCCGTGAAGGAAGAAGTTGGGGATCTCCCTCGACCCCAAGGAGAGGCCGTGGGCGGAGAAGTGCTGGAGCATCTTTCACCTGTAGGTCCAGGTGAATTGGTTCGGCAGCCACTTGAACGCGTCGAAGAAGTCAGAAAGGAACGACCGCGCCTCAAAGTCATCCCAAGGGGTAAGCCAGTCCTCTCGGCGCTCTCGAATTCGGAGTTGTGCCTCTCGATGGCAAATTTCGATCTGGCGAAGTCTACCAATGGCTACGAGGATAACCCGCGCGCAAAGACATGTTGTAATGGTGCTCACCCAAAATTGAAAGTCTTCCATGATCAGCCCTCCCCCACCAGCGTTTCCATTCGCGTGACCGGGTCCCACTTCCTCCGCTCAAACCCGATCGCGAGCCAGGGCGTGGGGTCTTCGCTCAGACAAACTGTCCGATACTGGCAGTCCCCGTACTCGGCGCAGGCGTGGTCCAGGCTCATGTCCCACACCCCGCTCTCCCACATCTCCTTCATCCGCTTGACGTCGCGGAGGAGCTGCTCGTACCAGCGGTCGATCATCCACTGCGGGCGGTAGGTGATGGCTTGTTGGGTCTCGTACTTCGTCTTGAGGATGGACACCCCCCGGACAAGGAAGCCGGTGAGGGGGAAGCCCATCCGGGCGGCACCCCAGCAGTATCCCGTGAACTGGGAACGGAGGTCCCACTGTTTCCCCCAGCTCGCGCCGAGCTGCGACGTCGTCTTGTCATCCTCTCCGTAGATGCCGCCGGCGAAGTCAACAATCATGTCCATCCGGCCGACGTAGAGGAGCGGGTCCCCCGTCTCCGGGTGGGTCTCGTCGATCGGCTCGGCAAAGGAGAACTCGATCCCCTTCCGGCCGGAGGGGAGGGTGATTGGCGTGGCGGCGTCGGACTCAAGGGGGTACTGGGAGAAGTAGAACTCGTAAGCCCCGCACATGCGCTCGAGAGACTTCGCGCTGTCGGACGGGCACTCGAAGTCGCCGTAAGACGCCATCATCGCGCGGAGACCAACCTCCTCCGACGCGCGGGCGTCGCCGGGGGCGTGCTGCTCAATCGCCCACTCGACGGAGAGGGTTTGCTTGCCCTGATCATCCGCCCCGAGGGTAACGGTGGGGATGTGATACTCCCCGAGATAGAACGCCGTCCGGGCGACCTCGAGGGCCTTGGCGTAGGCCGCGCCGGCGTGGAGGTGGACGGAGGAAGACTTCGGCTTCCAGTGCTGGACGAAGTCGAGCTTCGCCTTGTAGGGGCAGGAGCGGAAGGCCGCGATGAGGGAGGAGTCGATGACGGAGGGGAAGGGTGGGCGGGTCATTCAGAAACTCCAATGTGTTGCTTCGCCGCCTCGTTCAGCAGCGAGGTGTCCCGCTGGAACACGAAGACGCCGCGGCGCTCGAAGTAGGGGATGCCGGTGAGGTTGATGACCTTGTCGCGCTGAGGGTAGGAGCCGACGGATTTGGGAATCCAATAGGCTTGGTCACCGCGAACCACGCCGTTGAAGATCCAGGTATCGCCCATTTCGTGCAGGTCTCCGACGATGAAGGCGTCGTGCTCTTCGAGGGCACAGCCGGTGATGATGCACTCCATCTCGCTCATGACATCTCCAGCGCCAGAACCTCATTCCGCATCTGCTCGATCCGGGCGAGGTCTTCGTTCAGCTTTTCCCGAAGCTTGTGCTCCTGCTCCGCGAGGCGGGAGAGAGTGGCCTGGATGCAGGCCTTGCGGTCGGGGAGTTCGGAGTCGAGGATGACCAGGGTTTTGATCGATAAGTAGCCCTGGGTTGTCATGTCAAGATCGACTTCGGTGACACTAACACCCCAACTTGTTGCAGGCCTCCCGGCCGCAACTTCTGCCTGCCCTTGCGGCGTCAGCCACAGTTGTACTCTCATGAAAATCTCCTGTAAAGACGCTACAGGAACGTAGCCCACAAGGCACCGCGCGGGTGCCCTGGACGGCTAGGTTCACAAGCCGAGTTCGCTCAGCAAATCATCCGCCGAGGGAATCTCCGCCTTCGCCTTCGCCGTGCGGGACTTCGCCGACGCGATGCTGGCGCCCACGCGATCCCCTCGCATGAGCTTGATCGCCTCGCGCATCTCCTCCTGGGTCAGCGTGTTGTCGAGTGCTTTTTGCCGCCAGGTGGCGAGTTTGGATGAGACTTCGGGGCTCATGCCTTCTCCTTCAGATGAGTCATCAAACGGTGGATGGTGGGGAGCTTCCCCCGAACCACCGCCTCCCCCGGGAGGGTCCCGAGATAGGGCGCGAGGTCGAGGGGCTTGTCTTCGAAGAACTCCGTCAGACGGCGAGTGATGAACTCCTGATACGCGCCGTAGGGGACGCGACCTTCCGCCTCGGAGAAGAGGAGAAGCTCCACCTTCGTGGCGAGGTCACCAGGGAGGCGGACATGCATCCGCTCCGTGGGGTTGACGAGCTTGCGGCGGGACATCTCAGTTGTCCAGAGCGCGGAGGAAGGCGGCAGCGTCTCGACGAGCTTCCTCGAGGTCGTCGCAAACGATCATGTCGGCTCTGCGGCCCTTGAGCCGACCGGTATCTGTGTCCTGCACGAGGTAGTTGCTGATGACCCGCTCCTCCGCGGTGTAGAAGTCGTCGGTACGTGGCCTCCTGTACATCGCGACCGTCCCCTCGCCCCACTTGGAGGTGCGGAAATGCTCTGCGACCGACTTGCCATTTGCCTTCGCAATGACTTGAAGGCTGGCATAAGCCTCCGACCGAGCGCACTTAAATTCATACGCAAAGTTCGCCACGATGTGATCTTCGAGGGATTCGACCTTGGCCAGCTTCAGGCCGTTCTCTTCGAGGAACTTGCCGAAGCGGGTCACCATGTTAGAGTCGTCGTAAGCCGGGTACTTCTTCCCCATCGCCGAGTAAACCTTTTGCTGCCTCTCCGTCCAGCCCTCTGGCAACCCTGCCGGCTTCACGATGTCCTGGGAAACCTTCTCGAAGTCCGCGATCTCCCGCTGCTTCGCCTCGCCCTTCTCCATCGTCTTGATCTGTTCCGGCGTCGGCTTCGGGTCGGCGGCGCGTTCCTGCAGCGCACGGTCCAGCGTCTTGGTGTTGAAGTCAGTCGCGCCGACTTCCCGCATCATGCTGAGCGAAGGCATGTCACTTCCCCTTCTTCGCCGGCGCCGGGCGCTTGCCCAGCTGGGACATTTCCCGAGCCGTCTTCGCCGGAATCGGCGTCGGCTTGGGGGCGGGAGAGGGCTTGCGAGGGGGCATGGTGCGCTCCGTGGTGGTGGTTGATGGCGTCAATTTTACGGCCGAATATGGCGCCATGTCAACAAAGGGTTACGTCGATTTCTCGCCCGCGGGGAAAGGGTTCGAAAACTCGTACAGGAAGGGGGCAGGCCCAGTCTTCTTGACGGGCTTTGGCGCGACTCCCACAACCCTACAGAGGCCGGCGTCTTGGGCTGCGCGGAGGAAGTTCGTGACCGTCTTGTCCGTCACCCCAGTCGCTGCGATTATCTCGCCCAAGGTGAATCGCCCCCGAAGGGCGAAGCAGGTAAGGCGGATGTGGATGGAGGTGTGGGTGCGGGATTGAGCGGGCATCTTGGCTCCAAAGAGTGAGAGGTAACGTTCAGCCTGCAACGTCTCCTGGGGGCTGCGTACCGCGTGGCCAATCACGGCTCCTTCCTACCCAGCGACCACCCCGCGTTAGCGGACCAGCCTTCAGACCTCTCTCAGGTGTGGCCGGCCCCGGCATTCCCCTCACGCGGGGGCGCCTCTGGGCAGCCGTGTCGGCGGCTGGTTTCGGCCCGACAGCCATTATCCAGCCACACCTGAGAGAGGAGAGACGCGATTAGCCGGTGTGGATACATCAGGTTACTAGCCCTCCCACCACTCCGTTTAAGCTGCAGATTCTGTGGTCCCTTGTTAGTGGCAAGGTTCCATCATCCTCCGCGCTTCCCCCATCCCACTAGGGTCTGCTCCTACTTTCGCGCTCTCTCAGCTTGGTTCGGGCCCGTGAACAGGCTTCTGAACGATTCAAAATTGCCAGGACTCCTGACTTATCCAAACCAAGCTGAGAGAGGGCCCTTCGGCCCTCGTGGATCAGCCCGCTTCCGGGGGCGTCTCCGGTGCGGGAGCCGGCGGCGGCGCATCCGGCACGATGTCGTCCAGGCCTTGGGCCAGCTGCCGCACGGCGCCGAGGCGGGACAGGACTTCATCCATCTCCGCACCGTTGGAGACGGCTTGCTCCAGATCGTCGATGCGCTCGGTGATTTCGGCCTTGGCCTTGGCCAGTTGCGTGCCGATCTGGTCGATGGCGGCGAGAACTTCGTCCTTGGTGGTCATGAAAATTTCTTTCAGGTAGAGGGCCGCGCCGACGACGGCGGCCAGGGTGATGAAGGTCTGCACGAGGGCGTCCTCCTAGCGGGAAAAGGCCCCGAAGGGCCTCGGCCGAAGCCGCGGGGGATCAGCCCAGCTCGGCCAGCAGGTCGTCGGAGTTGACCTTCGAGGCCTTCGCCAGCTTTTCTTCCTCCAGCCGCTTGATGACCACGCCGGTCTTGCTCGTCGGGTTGCGGAAGGAGGTGTACAGATCGTTGCGGGTGAGCTTCTCGCCCTTCGCCTTGGCGTCGTCCAGCTTCTTCTGCAGGAACGCCTTGATCTCGTCCACCGTCTTGCCGGTGACCTCGCACAGCGCGCGGATGACGCCGCTCGCGCGGGGGAAGCCGTCGCCTGCCGCCCGGGTCGCGCCCCACTCGCCGGAGGTCAGGCGTTTGACCATCTCTTCGGCGGCCAGGACCATGTCGTCGACGTCCTTCTCGCCGGAGTACTCGTCGCCGACCTTCTGGGACAGGCCGTGGCCGATGGCTTGGAGGAGGATGCCCTCGGCGAGTTGGGCGGAGTTCACGCTGACGGACTTGCCGTTGCGGAAGTCGATGCGGACGACGACTGAGTTGTCCGGGTTCACGGTGACAGTCTTGTCCGCTTGGCGCTTGCCTGCGAAGGAGACCTTCCGGCCGTCGTCCATCTGGACTTCCGTGCGTTCGACGGTGACCTTGGAGGGCTTCGTTTCGGTTTCGCTCATGATGAAAAAATTCCTTGAAGTGGAAGGGCACTTTGTCTCGGCGGCCCGGGGAACCGATGGGGGAATAATACGCCATCCCGGCGGGTGAGTCAACAAAGAGATGCCTCAATCGTCGCGGGTTATCTCAAGGATTGTTGCAAGAAGCAACAAGATGAGGATAAGCTCCGCGAGGGTCACGCATTACTCTTCCGAATCGTCGTCGATGAGGGAGAAGATCGTGAGCGCCGCTCGGGCATCGACGATTTCTTCGGAAGAGCAGTAGAGGCAGTCATGCTCCTCCGGGTCGGTATCGTCGGGCTGAGCGGCGCCGCAGGAGAGGCAGACCACGCGGTCCCAGAAGGCGTGCTCGCGGAGGGTGGAGAGGGGGATCATGGAAGGTCCAATGGTTGAGTTCGGGGGCTTGGCTTCAGCGGCCGAAAGGCGGCTCGACGTACACCGTGGACCAGCTCTGCATGCGCGCCACGTTGACATCGGTCTTGGTGTTGGTCTGGACGTGCAGCTTGCCGCTGACCAGCACGCGCAGGCGGTCGCTCCAGTCGGCATGCCACACCACATGGGTCTGCATGTAGCTGGGTGCCCAGCCGTCGAGGTCTTCCGGGATTTCGGGCTGGCGCATCGGGAACAGCCGCGACAGCAGGCGCTTCCAGAGAGGGCGGGCGTCGGGCGCGAAGTAGGCGCCGGAGGTGGGTTCGGTCTTGTCGGTCATGTGGTTTCCTATGCAGGAGGCTTATCCATGGGAAGCGGCCAGGGCTGCGCGGAAGGCGTTCCAGCCGCTGACCCACTCGTCGGTGACAGCCATGCTGTTCACCTCGGCGAATGCGCGGCCATCGGTCAGCCGGTTTGGCACCGTCTCGGGCCAGTGCTCGGCGCGAATCTCGCGCAAGTGGTCTTCCAGCGAGTCCAAGCCGGCTGCGTTGGTGAATTGCAGGCGGACGATGATTTCCTCGGGCGGGATCGGCGTCAGGTCGGGCGCTTTGGCGCGCTCTCCAGCCGCCACGGCCTCTTCGCCGGGGCGGTGGAACGTGACCACGAGGCCCGGCTCGCTGGTCTGCGTGATCTTGTAGACGCCAGCGCCGAAGGCGACGAAGCCACGGGCCTCTTGAACGCTGACGGTCAGCACGTTGGTGGGGGTGATGTTGTCGGTCATGTGTCAGTTCCAAGTATGGGATTTCTTGTCAGTTGCCGGGGCGGCGCGTCGGGCGTCGTGCGCGCCTGCCATGTAGGCCACGGTCAGATCGTCGCCACTCGCCACCTGGGCGCGCAGCCGCTCCAGCTCGTCGGCTGCTTCGCAGAGCATTTTTACTGCTGGGGCGTAGTAGTTCTCTGGCCATTGGTGCAGCTTGTCTGCCATGAGGAGGAGGTTTTCCTTGCTAATCATGATCTTCCTCTCCGAGCTTCCGCCCGTGCGTTTCAACGTAGTGGGCAACCGCCCACTCCCCCATGTCGTCCATCATCTCGTAGTCGGGCTGTGCCCGCCACTCAGGTGTGGGGTCAGTCTTCATCGGGCCCATCACAGTCCCCTTCCCGGTCCATCTGTTCCAGCACCGCTTCCTCCACATCCGAGAGGTCGAGTTCGAGCAGGTCGGTGATGTCGATCGGAGCCATTGCGTCGATGCCTGGAAGCAGTTCGACCTTTTCCGCCTCGAAATCCTCCGGTTCGGCCGGATAGCCCGGGTCTCCATTGCGGAGATATCGGACTTCCGGAACAGCCTTCGTATAGGTCCCGGTCACTCGCAGCGTCACCCCCGCGAGGGTGATTTCATACTGGTTTGACTTCATTCTCTTGCTCCTTCGAGAGTTGCTGGATCGTCACCTGTAGCCGGGCGATGCTTTTCTTCAGCCCGGCCGCCATCGCTTCGTAGTGGTCCCGCGCCTGTTCCGCGTCGAGGGATTGCCGCTTGGCCTCTTCCAGCTGCGCAACAGCGAGGGAGAGGGCGGAAGGCTTGCGGTAGAGGAGGGCGAGCTTATTCATCGAGCGGATTCCCCGTCAGTTCCTCCACCATCCCATCCGCGGTCTTGACCAGCCCCGCGATTCGGGCAGCAGAAGCAGCGAAACCCCCTTCGGGGGGCTGTTGCGGCGGCGGCGTGACTTGCCGGCCTTCGGCCACATTCCTGTAGGTGTCCCGCCGACCGACCTTTCGAATCGTTTCCGGCGAGACCTTGAGCGCATCCGCCCAGGCCCGGACGTTGATCGTCTTCGCGTCCCATTCCTGGCGGATCGCGAGAATTTGTTGGGGGTTCATCATCGTTCCTTTCGTCGTTCCTTCACCCAGCGTTCGTGGATTGCAACGCCTTCGGTCTGCACATCATCGAGGCCTAGGACGGGGAGGCTTTCGGGGACTGCGCTGAAGATCTTGCGGTCCCGAATCGCCTCCACGACGGAGGGATGCACCCTCAACCACCGGGCAAAGTCCGCCACGCTGGTGACCTTCATCATCAAGCGCCGCCTGATGTTGTGCAGCTCCCGCGCCGTCAGGGTCAGTTCCGTTCCGTCCAGCCGCGTGACCTTCTGCCTCACGCTTGAGACCTTGGCCTGAACCTGATCCGCCGTGGGCTCGGCATCCCCCGCCCTTCGAGCGGGGCTCATCCTCTCCACCTCTTTCCATCAAACCGGATGATCCTCCCGTCCACATAGGCCCGCTGGGAGGAGAAATCCGCATCGGGTTCTGCCTCACCGAGAGGGGGCAGGTCGAGAGGGGCATTGGGTGGTATCCTGGCGGGCGTTGCCCGCTTGGCCTTCTTCCCCCGCTCGAGCCGGGAATCGTCCCGAGCCGTCTTCATTCTGAGCCACATTTTGGCCTCCATTTCCGGGGTGAATCCCCGCCGCAAGGGCCCTTTGGTGCGACCCTTGCTGGCGATGATCCGATTAGTGCTGGGTGCGAGCCTTCTTCGGCACGCCGTTCAGATCATCGAGGGCATCCCGTGCCTCGACTTCGAGGTTGAAAGCCGCCCGGTCTTCATACCGGACTTGGTCGAAAACCTTCCATTTCCCATTGTTCCACTTGAGGGTGAAACGAGGGGACTTCGCCCGAGTCGCTGGGGTTGTCATGCGGAGGTGGCTCATGACATCACCCTCATGATTTCTCCATCCATCAGGAAGTCCGGCTCAATCCCAAAGACGTCGAGGAGGGCTTCCTCCGGCTCCCAGCCGTCGGCGATCAACTCCCCAAACTCGTCGAGCATGGCGTTGAACTCCCCATCATCAATGTCATCGCGGCGCTTGATGACCACGCGCAGCGTCTCATCCATGACCCACCCCGCGCTGCTCCGTCGGCGTCCAGCCGAGGTGCCGATAGAGGCCCTGCATCGCAGCCTCGAGTGCCTGAACCCGGGCGACCAGAACCGCCGGAGACATCTCCGAGATCGCCCGAAGGTTGTTCGGGATTTCCAGCCCGTCCCGGGCTTGCTCCACATGATGCTGGCCGGTCTCGAACCCGAGTTCCTTCGTCGCTTTCGCCGCGAAGTCCTTGTCGTTCATCCCGCTCGCGGTGTATTCCTTCTGGACAAAATTCCAGAGGGTGAATCGGTTTTTCTGACTCAAAACATTGCGCATTTCGATTCCTCAATCGAAGTCCGGGGTTTTCCCCCAATGGCTCCCTGGCCTGCCGGCCGTCTTCCACCTTTTAACGTCGCATCGAAGACACGGAAGGTCGCCTACCTTCCGCAAGACGTAACCGACGGGAGAACACTCCCCAAAAGGCCCTGAGAGAGGCCTTCGGCGGGAGGGCTCTCAACCCTTTTTCTTCCCCCCGGCGATTTTGGCCTGCCGGAACGCAGCCGCGCGGGAGTGTGCGATCGCCTCGGCCACCGTGCGCTTGCGGTTGAAGCCGCCGTAGATCGGGCGCTTCTTGTTCCCGCCCATTGCTGCGTAGCCATTTGCGATGTGCTGCGGGCCGTAGTGCTTTGCCATTTCAGTTCCTTGTTTGACCGGAGGAAAACCCTCCCCAAAGCCCCCTTTCAGGGGCTTGACGGGAATGCTCACCAGCCCCAGGCGCCGATCTTCCCCTGCGCCGCCTTCCGGGCGAGCTTGTCCCCTGGCCTGCCCGGGCGGCGTTTTGTCGGCGAGTACTTCACCGTAGGGTAGCTTTCCGGGCGCGCCCCTTTCCCCACAAACCCGCCTGCGAACGCGGCCGCCAGAACCGCCGCAATTCCACCACGAAAACTCTTCATCACATTCTCCTTCAAGTGCCAATCGCACCTGTGAGGGGAGACTCGCTCCCCTGTCAGCTGGGATCGGTTACGGAATCCAGCGCAGCGTGTCGCTGGGGAACTTGATGGCCTGGGCTTCTTCGTAGAGTTCCATAGAGGCCGAGCACTCTCCAAACGCGTCCCGGTCGAGGGCGATCGCCATGCTGGCTGCGAACTGCCGGAACCCACACTTCACAAACCCGGTTTCGCCGTCCAGTCCGTTTTGCACGTTCACATGCACGTTGCACCCACTCTCCATCCGGAAGTGGATTGTGAGGTCTTCAATTTGAACAGTTCCGCAAATCATCATCTATCTCCATCAAACGGGACAAACCCCGCGGTGAGGGCCCTCTCGTGACCCTCACGCGCGATGCTCGCTCAGAGCGGCCAAGCCGCGTCAAACACCCCACAGATTGCGAGGATGATCGCCCCCAGAATCACGGCCACGATTGCAAGATCGGCCTTGGTGAGGGGGATTCTGTCGTCGTCCTTCATTTCAGCTCCTCCACCAGCTGTCTGGCCATCCGGCCGAATATTCCGCCATCGCCAAGAACCGATCGATCAGCTCTTCCCGATTTTTGGCTCGGTCCCACACGACCTGAATCCAGGCCTCGTAGGTTGCACGGCCTTCCTCCGAATCCGTGAGCGTTCTCAGCTCATCCACAATCGCTGTGAGCCCATCTCGACTTGTCAGCATCATTTTCTCCCCTCTCCGGCCAGATCGACCGGACAGCAGCCCACAGCTGCTGTCCCCTCAACCCGTGGGTGGGATGGCGCCATTATCCCCGCGTAAATCGGCGCCAACATCAAACCATCTTCGCCTTCCGCCTTTGCTTCCCCGCCCGCCTATCCCTCTGCGCCTTCAGCACATTCGCCTTCATCCTCTCTTCCAGCCAGAGCGGCCCCAGCCCTTCCACGCATTCCCAGCTGTGCCAGTAAAAATCCTCATAGACCCATTTATAGGTCATCCTCGTAACCAGCTCATAAACCGTCCTGGGCGAGCACCCCCATTTCCTCGCGGCTTCCGCTTGGCTCATCCCCTCCCTCCTCACCGCGCGCCGAATCTCAAGCGCCTCTCGATCCGTAAAGACCCTGCCTTCCCTCTTATCCCCTGGCCTGCGCATCTTGCGCCTCCTTTCCCATCTCGTGCGACCATAATACCCCTATTCGGGGGCGCGGTCAACAAAGAGATGGTGGGGGACGGCCACCCCTTCCACCACATCCCCCACCCCATCCACCACCACCCCTGACCGGTAACCACCCATTTCCCCGGATTGGTCTTTACATATCTTTACAATAAAAAAAAATTTGTAACAGAATGTAACAAGATGGGTTTTGGGAAATGTGGATGGGGTTACCGGTTAGGGGTGGTAGCGGTGGTGGAAGTGGTGGCGGGGGTGGGGGTGGTGGTATCCCCCACCAGTTCACATCAAACCCAACGCTTACCCTCCATCCGCTCGCTGGTGCCGTCGTCGTATTCGAAGCAGGCGACATGCTTCCCGCGGCCCGTGCCGGCATCGGTGGACTCGACCCAGGCCCGAGTGACCTTCTTTCCGCCCTCGCCCGAGCGCTGTTGGGCTTCCCGGGCATTGGACTCGGCGCGGATTTCCTCCGTCGTCATGTAGGGTGAGTGCATTCTGGTTCTCCGAAAAACGCGGGAAAATCCCCGCCGCAAAGGGCAACCCGTGCCCCTTGCTGGCGATGATCTCAACGCTGGATCTCGTAGAGCTTCAGGGCATTGCCCACCCGGGCCAGCTGCTGGCTGGGGTACAGGTCAATCCACTTGTCCACCGGGTCATTGGCCCCGCGTTCGGGGTCATACTTGTGCGCCCGGGGGAGTTCCTTCAATACCAAAATCTCGCCATCCTCGTAGAGGACTTCGTAGGGGAAATACCAATTGATTCCTGAATCCGCGTAGATCATCATAATCTCCTTCAGGCCGCGCAAACCATTGATGCCGCGCACGCGACGCGGGCAGGTGGCCCAACATCGGGCTCACAATCATCCCCACAACCCCCGCCCCCGCAGCCCGCGCAGACCAGGACGCCGAACAACATCAACCACGCGGCATCGCTGATCCAGATTTCCCGGGCGCTCATTCCAGCCCCTCGAGCAGATCATCCGCCGATGCGGCAAACGTCTTTTGCGCGAGCTTCATCTCCGCGACCTTCTTCCCGACATCCGCCGTTGCGAGGAGCAACTTCAACGCCTCATCCCGCGTGATGCCCTTCTTCCCCGCCAGCCCCCCGACGAGGGTATTCGCATGATCCACGTCCCGGGCCTTGCCCAGCTCAATCATCGCGGGGATCACGAGGTGGATGGCTGCCGATTCCCGGGCCTTGCCCGGTTCGCCCGCCGCCCGGACCCGCGCCCACGCATCGGCTCCCGTCTCGTAGTATTCCACCAGGGCTGCGATGTTGGCATGCTTGGCCCCGGCATCCGTCCGGCCCGTTGTCGTGTCGGCACTCACGGCCGCCGCATCCGTCAGCCGCTGCTTCCACCCGTGGAACTCGGCGTAGCGGCGGTTCGCGAGGCTGGCCTTCATCGGGTTGAAGAGGATATCCGAATGCCCCTTCACCCGCACCAGGATTGCCCCCTCGTGCGTCGGGGTGATTTGGACGATGGCCGAAGCCTTCACCCGCACGCTGTCCGGTGCCGGGCCAGCGGCCGCATCCGTTGTTTGTTCGTTCGTCATGATTGAGTCCTTCGTTTAGGCGACATGCCTGATATGGGCCGAACCCATATCGCGAATGTCAGGCCGGATAGTACACTGGATCAGACCAATGCGGTTCATCATGCATGAGGCGCAACACCAGACTATCACGCCAATAGGCCGGATGCAAGTCAAATATTGGTCCGTAGTCACATTGGTTGCACAGCGTGAAGCTACGCGTCCGATACAGGGTGTAGTCGGAATCGCCCCGGCCCGGGGTCATATCCATATTCCAGGCTTCCTCGTGCCCATAATCCCAATAGTTCATTGCCATCTCCGGTTGACCGCCGCCGGCGCGGGGGCGCCAGCCGTGGTTTGTTCCGTTGTCATGTTCATTCTCCAATCGCCCTGGTCCGTATTGCCCTGGCGTGATTGAAATATACACCACCACCACCCGCCAGCCATTAGGGTAAACCCCGAAGATGTAACAACCTGTAACGCCAACCTGCCCACTAGAAGAGCGCGCGATGCGCCCGCCCACGCGCCCGCGCGCGTCGCAAGATCCATGCCTGCCCCGCCATCCCTTGGCACCCCCAGCCCTGCAGCACGGTCCCTGGAATCGAGGGGGGGTGGGGGGCAAATTCGTTGGAGGTTTGATTTATATACCCCACCTACCTAAAATTGCGGAACTGAGGATAATGGCGCCAATTTGGCAGGATTAAATGGTGCCAAGAATCCATGTTCCGCAAAAGGGCTTGCCAGACCCCCGGCTTTGTTGTATCATCCCCGTGTTGGTCGGGGCGACAGCCCCCTGGAATGCAGTCCCTTGAGGGGGAGGCCCGGGTTGAAGGAGAGTTAGGATGACGCAACAATCGGTGGAACAGATGCTCGCGGATCTCGCGGCGGAAGGGACGGGGGTCCGGCAGCCCTTGGGCGAGGTTGCACAGCGGCCGCAGATTCAAAAGGTCAGGTACACGCACGAGGCGATGATTGAGCAGATCATCATGCGGCCGGAAATCTCGCAAGGGGAGCTGGCCTTGATGTTTGGCTTCTCGGACGCCTGGATCTCGACGGTGATTAACAGCGATGCGTTCCAGGCCAAGCTCGCGCAGGTGAAGGAAGAGCTGATCAATCCGGAGATCCGGATTCAGATCAATGAGAGGTTCCGGGCGCTGGCGACACGGAGTGTGCAGGTGCTGATGGAGAAGCTTTCGAAGCCCGCGGACCAGGTGAGCGATCAGGTCGCCCTTCGGGCGGCGGAACTCGGGGCGAAAGCGCTGGGTCTGGGCGGGAATGCTCCCGCGATGACGACAGTGATCACGAGTGAAGATCGCCTCCAGGGCCTCGCACACCGGCTGACGGGGCTGATGAAGCCCCAAGGCGGGATCGTTGATGTCGAGGTTCGGGAGGTCAACCGATGACAGTCATTGCCTGGGACGGCAAGACCCTCGCCGCGGACAAGCAGATGGGCGCTGACTTCCCCCGCCGGACGACGAAGATTCGGCGGTCGAAGAAAGGGGAGCTTCTGGGCGTCGCAGGCTTCATGGACCGCGGGATCATCCTGATGGATTGGTGGGAGGCTGGGGCTGACCCAGCGAAGTTCCCCTCTTTCCAGGCAGATGAGAAGAAATCCTGCAGCATGCTAGTCATCAAGCCGGACAGCACGCTGTGGTATGTCTTCGAAGAGCCCGTCGCGATCCTGGTGGAGGAACCTTTCCATTCCATCGGCAGCGGTCGGGATTTCGCAGCCGCCGCGATGTACCTCGGCCACGACGCGAGGAAGGCGGTTGAAGTTGCATCCGCACTCTGCGGTTACTGCGGCTTTGGTATCGACACTTTGGAGCTTTGAAATGGCACAAAAACCCGCATCCCCCTCCGGGCAAAAGCCCCCGACGCCGCAGAATCCGGTGCCGCAACGGTACCAGCTCGGCCTCCCCCAGGGCAAGAGCCCGAAGAGCCCGGTCTGATGCCCCGCCAGATCAGCCCCGCAAAGATGGCCAGTGAGGTCCGGACCTGGAAGCCGGACTTTACCGGCCTCTTTGCTTCGAGCGGGGATACGATTTCGACGCAGGCCGTGACGGCGGCGGTCTACTCTGGGGTGGATGCGAATCCGAGTGCGATCCTCTCGGGCAGCTCCTCCCACTCCGGTCTGGTCGTGAGCCAGAAGATCACCGGCGGCGCCCTCGGCGTGGTCTATTATCTCAAGTGCCTCGCGACGTCGTCGGCAGGTGAGGTGATAGAGGTCTCAAGTTTCCTGGCAATCGTGCCTGATGTGGTTTAAGGGAATAAAATGACCCAAATCATTACTTATGTCGACACGACAGCGGTTCCCTTGGTTAAGCTTACTGGGTTAGCACGGACTACACTGGATAATGCAATCCTAGTTGGGGTTTGGTCTTCCCCAATGACGACGACAGATGATTCTGTGATTACAGCGATCCCAGGAACCGCCGGTTCAATTACCGTTCAGTTCAGTTCCGACGGATTTACCTGGACAAATGCGGCCAGCAGCCCTTATACAGCAACGTTTACAGGGGGTGTTCCCCCATCAACTGCATATGTACGGGCTACCGCTTCTATAGCCACGGCTACATTGACTGTGGCTACTCCCGCGGGGACGAATCAAAGTCTTTTGGACCCCCTGACGGGGGGCTTTGTTGGGCCTGGAAGTCTTCCTCGGATAGATTCTTCCGTACTTCGCTACGAAGCCGCGATGAAACATATCGGGTCGAGCGGATCGAACGGGGTAGCTTTTAACCAAACGACAAGTCTGTCTTCGGCGATCATAACGACCACGCTTAAGATAGAATGTGAAGTCGATTTTGTAGCTGCTCGCCTTGTGATTCTTAACAGGGCGGCGAATGCAATCAACGCAAACACGGCTGTTATCGGGGTCTCGGAAACAAACGCGATTGATAATTCTGCGAATATGGGATCTCCCGTTATTGGCGGAACGGCTTACCAGCAAATTGCCCCTGCCGGGACATTTAATGGCTGGCGCGCGGTTACTTGGGCTGCTGCAGCTTTTATTGATATTGCCGCAGCCTCGACGATTCAACAATTTGCCCTCTCTGATTGGATTCCCCTTCAAAGTGTTCCAAGGGCCGACGGAGGTACTCGCCCTTTGATTTTGATCCGAACTTACCGAGATGGGGCGGCGAATGGAAATTGGTCCTTCAACATATCTGGGGCGAGTGGTAGAACGCCATCTGCTGCCATGCGGCAGAGAACTATTATCGCTTCGAGTTCTGGTACAGACGCTGTTACGACGCTGACTAACGCAATGTCTCTTACGACAACTGCGCAGCCAGTGTTCCCAATTATTCGATTTTCTACTCCCGTACTTGCCGTCCATAGTTTGGGTGATTCAACAGTTCAGTGTAATGCCCAGGCACCGGAAGCGATTTCATCCTGGCCACTTCGGGCTTGTAATTCGATCTCTTCTCCTTCCCTTCCGGTTGTCCATGCAAACTTTGGTGCAACGTCTCAAACCAGTACGAACTTCATTGCGGTGTACGAAGCTGCTTTGGCCGCGGGGATTCCCGCCCCTTCAGTTCTCATCGTCGAAGCGGCTAGTGTAAATGATGACTCCGGGAACGCTAATACCATCAGGACGCGGGAGTTGCAACTCTCCAATGCCGCCCGAATTTTGGCCTTGGCTCAGCGTTATAACATCCCGTATGTAATTTTTTCCCCCCTCCTCCCTTACAATGCCCTGGATGCGGCTCATGACATCTTGCGGCAGGGCACTAACGCTGCTATCAAAGCGTCAGGTCTAGTCTCTGGGGTAGTCACACTTAACATGAACGCGTTAGGGACGGGAGCTACTCCCGATAGATGGATTCCAGCTTATAATTCCGGTTTGGGGGCTAATGATGACGGGATTCATCCAAATGCTTTGGCTTTCGACGAGGTGATGGCGCCTGCTGCTGTTGGAGCTATTTCGAAAGTTGTGGGGTATTAAAGTGGGGATTCAACTCACCGCCGCCCTCGTCGAAGCCTTTGCGGGGACTTTCCTCTCCCCGCTCTACGACGACCCGGCTCCAACCCCGCCGTTCCATCGGGAGTGTTGGGACCTGTACTGCTCGAACATTAAGCAGGCGGCAATCGCTGCCCCGCGGAAGCATGCGAAGTCAACCGCCCTCACACACGACTTTGTCCTGGCAACCGCCCTCTTCCGGGTTCAGAGCTACATCGTTCTGATCTCTTCAAACGAGGAAATGGCGATCGAGCACTTGGGTGACATCGCCCACGAGCTGAGGGAGAACGAAGACCTGATCGCAGAGTTCGGCATCGCCCGCTTCGTCACTGATGCGAAGACTGACATCATCGTCGAATTCACCGATGGCTACCAGTTCCGCATCATCGCCCGGGGTTCGGGCCAGAAGATGCGTGGCCGGAAGTGGAAGGGCAAGCGTCCCGGCCTCGTGGTCTGCGATGACCTTGAGGACGACGAGCAGGTCGAGAACAAAGAACAGCGGGCGAAGTTCCGTCGCTGGTTCCTCCGTGCCCTCAAGCCAGTTCTCCGGACGGGCGGCCAGATTCGCGTCCACGGAACCATCCTTCATGAGGACTCCCTCCTTGCCCGGCTGATGAAGGACAAGACTTGGTCGACGAAGCTCTACCGAGCCCACGCTGGCTTTGACGATGTTGCGGATAGTCTCTGGCCTGCTGCCTGGCCGGAGGAGCGGCTCCGCGCTGAGCGTGACGGGTTTGTCGCCCAGCAAGACGCCGCGGGTTATTCCCAAGAATATCTGAACGATCCGTTTGATAACTCCGACGCGTACCTTCGGAAAGACGACTTCCTCCCGATGAAGGAAGAGGACTTCAACAAGCCCCAGGTCACGGCGGTCGGCGTCGACTTCGCGATCTCGAAGAAAGACAAGGCCAATCGCACCTCCATGACCGTCGGGGGGAAGTGCATCGACAACCTGATGCATGTGAAGGACCAGTACGTTGGCCGCTGGGATTCTCTCGAAATCATCGACATGCTCTTCGCGATCCAGTCCCGCCACAAACCCGACATCTTCTTCGTCGAAGGTGGGCAGATCTGGCTCTCCCTCTGGCCGACAATCAAGCGGGAGATGCAGAAGCGGGATCGTTGGATCAACTTCGACGTACGCACGCCGATCAGTGACAAAGCCTCCCGCGGCCGGTCCTTCCAGCGGCGGATGCGCGCAGGTGGCTGCCGGTTCAATA
>ERZ869925.690-NODE-690-length-21367-cov-4.254645_pt1 | contig 21367 bp, 19 predicted proteins | sample MGYA00579311_ERZ869925 | MGnify/ENA primary metagenome ERZ869925 (study PRJEB32216, sample SAMN09231817) | wastewater metagenome | place: USA: Maryland | collected 2016-07-30 | study: EMG produced TPA metagenomics assembly of the PRJNA472060 data set (Reclaimed...
AAAATTTAAGAGATATTAATAAACTATCATTAGAGCAGTTAAAAGATATTGCTTTGCAGTATAAAGAGAAAGAAGAAGAGGTCTTAACAAAAGGTGATTATCTTGATAAGAAATATAAAATTAATGAGATTGATGAATATCTTGTTTATATATTTAAGACTGCAACAGAACAAGATTTTAAAATGTATCAACTCGTAAGTACTAACACCGAATGGTGCACAAGACCTGATTATGAAACCTTTGCTTATTATATAGATCAATCACCACTATTTGTTTTTATAAATAAAAATGATAGATCAGAGAAATATCAGTTTCATGAGCAATCAAATCAATTTATGGATGCTGAAGATGAAGAAATTGATAATAAATTAAGAATTAAATTAATTTCACTTATAAAAAATTATTTAAAAGAAGATTTTGCATTAAGAATTAAAATTGATGATTCTTATGGATTTATAAATAAAGATGGAAAAATTATTGCAAAAGGATTTAAATATGCATTTGCATTTAATGAAGGATTTGCATGGGTTATATTTAATAATAATTCTTGGGGATTTATAAATAAAAATGGAAAAATAATTGCTGAAGGATTTAAAGATGTATGGGAATTTTATGAAGGATTTGCAAAGGTTCAGTTTAATGATAATTCTTGGGGATTTATAAATACAAATGGAAGAATTATTGCAAAAGGATTTGAAGATGCATGGTCATTTACTGAAGGATTTGCAAGTGTTCAGTTTAATGATTATTCTTATGGATATATAAATAAGAATTTAAAATTATATGAAAAAGATGAAAAAGATAAAAAAACCTTAATACCAAATAATGATCCAAGATTAAAAGGAATTGAATTATTCCCAGAATAATTTAAATAAATGAACTATTTATTATTATGAACAATATAAATGAAGCAACATTTAGATCTAATCCTAAATCACAATTAACTTTAAGTAAAACTGGTTTAAAACATAAGAAGTTAAATAGATTTAAAGATCTTGTTTTTAGATATTTAGGTGATGAACATGAATTCTATAAATTTATTACAAATGCGCCAATCACAGTGCAATATAATGGGATTTTAATTAATGAAGAAGGTAGAATTCAAGACTTTATATTTTCAAAAGAATGGTTTCAAAGTGGATACTATGAGGAAGATACCGCAATGAAACTACCAAAAACCTTCCAAGTGTATGTGGGAGTAAATGAAAGCAATGTGATCAAAGGATATCTAATAATGGTTCCTGATAAAACTAGTCCATTATTTAGACATATTATTTCAACTAATTTTAAACAAGAAAGAGTTTCGGTTGGTAATGATGCTGAAAGTATTTTAGCAACAGCCTTTAACTGGCAAAAAGTTAATGATAAAATGTCATTAAATGTTCAACATGATGGTAGACCAATTAAAATATCTGATTTTATAACATCAGAATTTTCTGCTGAGGATATTGAAATTATACCAGATTTTACAAAGTTTGATCTTGATGCAATTATTCAAGATGAAAAATATGGTATTGAAGTTAAAAAATATGATAGTGAGAAAGCACTACAAAAAGGTGTAATGCTTGCTGAATTTAGTGCTGTTAAAGATCCATCAACAATTATAACTTTAATTAAAGCACTTAGAATTGATTTCTTTACAAAGCAAGAATTATCAAATAAAAAATTAATAAGTGTAATTTTTAATAAGCAATTAACAGAGGATAACAAAGTTGTTTATGAGGATTTTTTAATTGAAAAATCAAAACAATTATATAATAAATTCACTTCTGAAACAAGAGCAAAAGTTAAAGACATATTAGAAGATATAATTTCAGAAATAAGAAGAAAATTTAATGAGAAAATTGAAATCTTGATCAATAAAATTAATGATAATTCTGATTTATACGATATTCAAAAAGATGTTTTAGGTACATATTTTTATAATAAATCAGATCCTGCAAAAGGATTTTTGGTTAAAACAACAGATTTAAGTTTTTATTTTAATTTATTAAATGCCCACTGGGGGTTTAATAGAATTACATTAATGATGAAGTTAGCGCCTTACTATAATAAGTATAAATATGTTATTACGAACCCTGGTGAAGTTAGAATAAATAAAGAACCAAAAGGTAATTTTATTTTAGAAGATGATGAGTTCTATGAAAACTACACATTTACTAAAGTAGGTAATTTTTACTATTGGATTAAAAAATGAAGAAACCCTTTAATCCCCATATATATCTAGGGGTTTAAAGGGTTTTGATTTTGGAGTTTCCTCCACTACTATTGGATCAACTTTTATTTCCTCCTTTTTTTCGGTAGGTTTTTCTTTTGGTTTTGGGATAAAATCTTTATATTTAATATAATTAAATCCAAGGTCAAAAATCTGATTTATTGTTATATCAAAATCTAAATTATTCGCAACACAATATTCTTTTAATTCTTCTATTTTCTTTTGAATAATCATCTATTTAAAAGGTATTCTTTTTCATTTTCAATATCTTCATATGAGGATATTCTAAAATGCATCATTTGTTTTTCATTTTCTATATCAACAAAACCATATTGTAGAGTATCAATATCTAAAACCATATAACCATGACCTGTAATTGGTTCAGCAAAGTCTTGTTGAATAATTGATCCGGTATAAACAACTTCCACACCTTTTTGAGTTGTCATACTTTGACGTTTATGAATATCACCACATATTACAAAATCACAGCAATTAAAATTTTCCAAATCATATCCATCTTCAAACATGAAACCTAAATCAGTTTGAGAACTTACAATAGGCCCATGAAAGATACCAATTTTTTTATTTGAGTTTAAAACTTTAGGTTGTGGAATATTATTATCTGTTAATTGAGACCAGCAATACCAATTAACATTTTCATCAACTAAAACTGAACTTTCTTTAACATAAATAATATTATCATTATCTAATGCCTCTACAATAGGTGTTAGAGCATCTAACCTTTCCATATTTGCATGAACAAAATCATGGTTTCCAGGTATCATAATAACTTTACATATCTTAGATAATGAATTCAAAAATGAACTAACCATTTGAATTAATTCTGGCGTCATTTGATTTTTACTATGAACAATGTCCCCTGTTAAGATAATTCTATCAGGTTTTAATTCCTTTAATTCATCATATAGTTTATTAAAAACTTGTTGATATTCATCATGCCTTTTAAAAAGTCTAATATGAACGTCTGATATTGCTACTACTTTTTTAATCATTTAAATAATTTATTTACGTTTTCTATATTCCATTTTATACTATCAATATATGCTTGCATTGTCTTTGATGGTTCCGGATTATTTGATATGAAATCATCTAAACGTTTTGCTAGATAATCTCGATATTTTTTTTGTCTTAAACTTAAGACTGGTTCATTACTCTGTGTCTGCTCCTGTTTCTTCTTTCGTGGCATCTAAGTTCATCACTTTTTTTAGTTGTGCGTTAAATTTAAGTTTGTTAATTTTTGCAAGAGTTTCTTTATTACCATTCCACTGAACAAAACCTTTTGTTTTTTCAATTGCAAAAAACAAATGAACGTCTTCATCATCAATTGATATTGTTCTGGTTAATTTATTACCATCTTTTTCTATGACATAGTAATAGTAGTTTTCTGTCATAGCAGAAAAATAAAATGTGCCAGCGGTAATTGGTTGTGTCCAAACTGTTGTTGTAGAACTACCAGTACTTATACCAACAGTACCACTAGTATTATATTGTATCCATTGGTTTTGGCTTGCTGATGAAAGTTGTATTGAACTACTTGTAGTTGAAGTGGTTGATTTATTCATATAATTTTTTATATTTTGTGATATTTTTTTCATAGTTGCATAATTTTATTTAATTTTGGAGATAGTTTCAACTTTTTAATTATGTTTAATTTTTCTTGTGGACCAGTCCATTCTATAAAATCAGAAGCGGTCTTTTCAACTGTAAGAATATCTTTCAATGTTAAATTGTAATTACTATAATACCCCATTTTTGGGTTATCAGGATCTCCAAAACTATATCTATAATTATAAGGATATTTGTCCCAAGTTGCATCATCATAACCCGAAACACCAGCAGATCCTATAGTACCAGAAATACCACTAACACCAGTAGATCCTATAGATCCAAATCTATCAATTCTATTCATATTTTTTTCATTTAATTTCAAATTCATTTATATCTCTATATTCTTTAATTAAAGATAGATACCTTTCGCTACCAATTTTTTGGTTTAAATCAGATAAATCAAATTTGTTTAATTCCAAGAATTTAATTCTACCATTTAATTTACCACCATTTAATTTTTTAAAAATTTCAATAGAGTTTTGTTTTGCATCAGGATCTAATGCAATAATAATATTTTTTTGTGCATTTTCATATAATTTTTCCCATAACATATCATACATTCTTTTACCTAAAAGAGGTATTGAATTTGGTGTAATTATATGATCAAATGGACCTTCTACAATATAGATATCCTCATTATAATCTATAAATTTTTCATTAAAGATTATCTGTTCTTTATCTGCTTTTGGGTTTTTATATTTAGGTTTAATTCTGTCAGAATATGCCCTTGAAACAAAATAATTAATATTTCCATCCTTATCATAAGACGGTAATATAATCCTACCTTTATAGGGACCTTCAAAGGCAACTCCTATATTATATTTTTCAATAATATCTTCTGTAATTTTTCGCGTTTCTAAATAAGAAAGTACTTGTTTGACTTCTATTCGATTTTTATTTAAATCTTTAATAGGTAAAAATTCTTTTGGTAGTTCATGTATGTGTTCAACTTTTTTAGTTTCAGTACTACCAGTATGACTAGAAAAAAGTAAATTATATAGTTTAAGGTTTTCTACAGTACCCCATTGTGTAATTAATTTTTTAACCGAACCATGTGTTGTATCATTAACATCGCTACAAGCCCAACATTTAAATACTTGTTTTTCAAGATTAACTTCTAAATTGGCTTTACCATCACCATTAACTAAACCTTTTTCTAAAGAACAAACAGGACAATCGAATTTTAATTGTACTCCACCATTATATTTAAGTTTTGGTTTGCCAAGTACAGATTTAATAATCTCTTCAAGAACAGCCTGATTTTCCATTTTTTAATTTTTACCTAAATATAAAAATTAAAATTTAAAAAATCAAAATTTTTTAAATTAATAACCTTTCATTCTAAACCAACCCAAACCAGCACAAATAGCATCACTCATGTCAAAACATTCCTTTTTTAAGGTATCATTTTTTGTTTTTGGCCAGTTTAAATTTTTATATTTTTCTGAAACTTTTTCAAAAATAACCATTTTCTTATCGACATCAGTTGGGAATCCACCAAATAAAGTGGGTTTACCAAAACCATTTTTACCCTTTCTAGGTTGTACAAGATCAGGAAACGCATTTCTTCTAGCGTCAGAAGTTGATATATAATCAGGAACTACTTTTAGTTCATCATAACATATTTTTGATATGATACCATTATACTTTAAAAGTGTTGCAACTGTATAAATATTATTAGAACCCATAAGAGGTGTCTCAATAATAACATCAGTTATTCCCAGATCTTTATACTCTTGAATAAATTCTTTAAATAAGTCAGCCTTTAGAAAATGCTCTTCTGTTTTTGAAACATTTTTCTTAGGAACTTTTGGTGTTATATGTGTTAATTTTAACAATTTTTGGCTAGGCGCTTCAAGCAATGCAACACCTATTGTTGTTGTAGACACGTCGAGTGCCAATACTATTTTACTCTTCATTATCGAAATCTTTTTCATCGTCTATGTACTTGCTAATATAAGTAAGTACGTTAATATTAGGATTTTTTTTATATTTTCCAATGAAATGAATTAGATCATCATAATTACCTTTACAGTAAATAATTTCTCTAATATCATCAATTAATTTTTCCTCATCAATTATATTAGAATCATCAATTTCATTGTCCAATAAATCCTCTTCTATTTCTTCCACAAATTCACCATAATATTCATCATATTCATCTTGTGAATATAATTCATCATCATCGTCAAAATTTTCAGAATATTTCTTGCGACCCATATTATATTTTTAATTTAATTACAAATGCAACAGTTTCATACCAATACTTACTTATTGGTCTATCTGGTTTAGCAATAGCCAATAATGTATTATTATCGTCATATAATCCAACTTCTGTTATTAAAACAGGAGTTTCCGTATCTAAAAAACTAACAACATCACCATCAGACTTACCTTCTAAAGCAGCGGCTGTTGGGTTTTGTGTACTATAAAATTCATTTGCTCCAGCAATACAAACTAAATTCAATGCATATTCATTATTATATGAAAAAAACTGTGTATTTACTGTCGATGCGCTATATGTTGTTTTTGTTAATCCTGTAAAACCAGATCCGATTGTTTGTGCTGGAGTTGCTGGATTATAAAATCTATCTACTAAAGTTGGATCTGAAATAACAACAAATCCTTTATCTAAATATGCTATACCTACAGGTTTATCATTTCTAAAATTAAATAAAGGTTTTACATCTGTCGTTAATCCGTTTGATATTGTATAAGGTCTAGCAGCAATATTACTATAATTCAATGACCAAGTATTACCTGGTTCACCTAAAGGCTTTCTAATATCATCTGCAAACAAAAATGCAATATTACTTTCATATGGTTCATTACTATCCGCTGGTGGATTAATTAATTTACCATTAAAATCTATTCTTGGTTGACCAAAGAATTCAGCATTTAAAGATGCTTCAGAAAATAATCCATTATAATAATTTCTCTCTAAACCTGTATTTTCATATGTTGCATACAAATCTACAACTACTTCTGTTGAACCACTATATTGAGGAATTGATACTTTAAGAGTTTTTCCATCAATTAATTCACCATAAGAGTTTGTTGGAATTTCCATGACAACATACTTATTTTGTGATAAACCACTAAATTGACTATTTGCATATCTACCAGTAATAAAAGCCTCTTTTTGATCTTCTGTATATGGTAAATTAAAACTACTAAATAAGTTATTTTTTTCTGATGGAATAGTTCTATCAATTAAAGTAAAATTAATACTGCTACCACTCAAGAAAACAACACCATTTTCAATTGTATCATTGGTAAAAGGTACCTTCTCTTTTGTAATCTGATTAATTTGTCCTTGTTCAATTCTTTTTAAAAACATAGTTATATAAGTTTAGAGGCTTTTTCATTTAAAGTCAATGTATTTCTATTTGGAAAATACATTTTTATATAAGAATTTTTTTGCTGTCCTAAATTATCTCTTAAATAGAAACCAAAAACCTTATTATTTAAATCATTATTATTATTTGTTAATGAATGATATTTTGCAGGATCTGTTGCCAAATCTGGAAAAGATTTATCAGCAGTTAAAACTATGCTATTTGGAAATCTTCCAGTAAACAACTGATTATCTAAATATGGTGTACTAAACTGGTAATCTAAAGCACTTCTATGATTATCACTTATATTTGCAAAATTAAATACAAAATCTTTTAACTCCATCATACTGTTAAACCTTTAATATTTCTAAAAATGTTATTATTTCCAGAATTAAATGTAAAATTCTGTGGATTTGTCGTAAAATTACTTCCAGTTCCTAAATCATCACCATAATATCTATAAGTAGAATTATCAAAAAGTTTTCTAGTACCATCTGTAAAATCTACAGGCGCATTATGTGAAAATGCTGTTTTATTATAAATAAAGTTTACCTTCACTCTACCAGGTTTAGCAACTAAATTATTTACTGATTTTATTTCTAATGTTAATGATAATGAAACTGTATCACCACTAGTACTTGTACTAATAATATTAACTAAACCATTATCACGTAATCTTCTATACTTATCATTATTTGTTAATGCACTAAAAAATTCATCAACATATTTTATTTGTCTAGTTAAAAGTAATGCCGGTTCTTGTGATGTATTAGTAATTGCTTTTGTTGGTTTTATAACACTATTTTGCAAACTATATTCAACATTTGTATTAAACATTGCATATGTCTCTAACGCTGTAGGTGTTTTAGTGATTCTAATAATATTACTATTATCAATTATAGTACCTTGTGTTTGAATACCTAAAACCGTTCTATTAAACGGATAATAATATGAACCATCTTGTACTGATTGAATTCTTGCAGAAGGAATTAAATTATTAATATTTGTAAAATTATCAACACTTTGTTCAATAGAAAATGCTGTATAATAACCAGCAATTCCATTAAATAAATAATTCGGATATACTGGATTTGTTAGAATATTTTCATTACCAAGAATATAACCATAATCAAACCCGTGTAGACTAATACCTGCAGCACCAGCACCTCTATATTCTCTTCCTAAAGCAGTTCTTGATCCGAAACTAATATTGAATGGTGAAAGGAAAGTTGTATTGTCAAAATCAAAATTTTCACCATCTAATGTATATGATGTTTCTGTATCTAATAAATAATAACTTTGTGTTAATGCTAAATATGCTTCTTTATTTGCCCTATCAAGAACAACTTCAAAGTCATCATCAATAAACTTTCCACCTTGTTTAATTTTAACAAAATCAAAAAAATCAAAAAATACACCTCTACCTAATTTTTCTAAATTATAATATAATGTTTCTTCTGTTGTTCCTAAAACTGAATTGATTTGATTGGTAAGTCCTGTGAATGTGTTTTTAAAATTTAAATACCAATCTGAATTACCATGTGCGCTTACTGACTTTAAATTCACCAAGAATTTTTGTAAAGTTAAATAATCATGTAAATAGATATCAACTTCAGCCTCATTCCAGAATACTAGATTATTACAATCATTAAAGAATAGAACGACCTCACTATTAAAATTATTTGTAGTTCCACTAGATGGTACATTACCATATAAAAGCGGATACTTAATACTAATTTTATCAGACATACTATTGATACATTCTAAATGATCTCCAGTTAAGTCTGGTATCCAACCAGTTCCTGAATTAGGTATAGCGACCTTATAGTTAATATCACTATCTCCCAAACCAAAATTGGTGAATGTTCCTGCTCCTGCTGTAAGTAGTCTTCTTCTACCCTCTGATGTTAAATGTACATCTACATTTATTGTTGTTGCTGAATTTATAAAGCCCATACTTATAAATATGTTTATTTTTTTTTTATTGTGTTAATCTTACATTTATTCTAATATTATCATTTTTAGAAATAATAAACTGTGGCGTTGTATAGGATACAGTACCTTCAGGAATTATATAACTATTAATTAATAAATTTGTGTTATCATTAAATATTTCAACAACTCTTCTATTTAAATTTGCAGTTCTAGCCCTAAATATTAAACCAAATGTTGTTGTATTATTAAATACGATTTGTTGTGGGTTATTTGCAGGTCTAAAAGTTGTTGCAACACCACCAGGTATTAATGGTAATGGATTAGAACATATATTACCAATTAAAATACCATTCATAAACACACTTTCTATCTCAATTGCTTTTTCAAAAATAATATTATTAACAATTTTAACTTGACCATTATATAGGTCTAAATTGGGATTAATTTCAACTGGATCTAGAATTATAGTTGGTTGATAACTAATTGTTGGAATTCTTCTAGTAGGTAAATTAAGATTGCCTGATGAGAATACTAATTGTGTTAAAAGACTTATATTTAATTTTGGTTCTACTGTATATGCAGTAGGCTTAACCTGTCCATTTATACTTACAATATTACTTGTTTGATTGTTAATAGGTAAAACTATTCTTCCAGTACCTTGTGGTACTATAAATCTATTACCATTAGGAAATGAAAATGTTAAATTCGGATCACTAACTTCTGTGATTGTAAATTCGACAGGTGCAGGTAAATTACTATAAATAACTTCTAAATCTAGTCCTCTTGATAAACTATTTGCTGTTATATTAACATATTCAAAAGAAATTTTTGGCTCCCCTGTAATTAATTCATTTGTCTTTTCAACACATTCTCCAGGTAATATATGATTTTTAATCTCAATAAGTGCAGTATTAATTTTACAATTTCCACTATAAGAAGTACCAATATCTGGTAATGTTATAAAATTACCAGTACCACCTGTATAAGTAAGTGGTGGTCGTAGAATAGTTTCTGCTTTACTATCAGGACCTATACCATCATTTAAAAGTGTTAAATAATTAATATCACTATCACCCAAACCAAATTGTGCAATATTAAATCCTTTTTTAAAAAAAAACTCTCTACCCTTTTTTGTTAAGAACCCATTTAGTTGATAATTGTTTAAATTAATATATGCCATATTTAAAAATCAATTGATACTTGTAGTAGATTTAATCCCCCATCAACAGATCTTTCAATTGGTGAACTTGGTTTTGCCATTGCAACAACTTCAAAGTTCTCATCATATATCATGATTTCACTAAATTTGACAATATCAGTATTTGTGTTAAATGTTGGATTTAAACTACTAATAAACTTAGATCCGTCTATAATAAAAGTAAATATACTAGAAAAACTTGTTGCTTGTATGTTAGTTTCAACATTACCTAAAAAAACAACCTCATCGCCAAAACGTAAGTTATTTTGTGTTGTATTGCTTGGTAAGTTTAATTTAGAATTTATATCAAATATAGGCGCTGTAGAATAATCAGTACCGTTGATATTAAATAAGGTATTTTCCATGAAATTTTGATCAACAGTTGTTCCTGTATATGTAAAAATTTCTCTCCATTTATTCGCTTCAGGTCTTTGATTTATACCTGTCTTTTGTACTAATATTGTAAAGTTAGAACCAGCGTCATACATTAATGAATTTAAAACTCTCCAGTCGTTTGAATTAAATTTAATTTGAATATCACGTGCACCAACTCTAGAAGATATGCTCTTATAATATTGTGATGGTAAAGATACTTTTCCACTTGTTGTACTATTTAAATAGAAACTAACCCAAACTTGTTCAGTTGCATCAGTTAATAATGGAATACTAGTTTGAACACCTAATAAATTAATTTCATGTTCAGGATATGACCAGTTTCTATTAGATTTATATGTTAATGTCGCTAATAGTTCTTGATCTTCAATCATAAACATTTTATAATCAGGTAGAACTTTACCAACAATAAAACCTGTACTATCAACTAAATCATAATATTTTGCATATACTTTAGCATCAATAGGGCTTCTAAGTTCTTTTAATTCACTACCACAAACAAAAGTTTCACCTAATGAATACCCAGAAGTCATTTGTTTATTTTTATTATTCCACATAATATGTGGGATAAATAAAGACGCACTATTATCATAAAAATTCTCACCATAGAAATTATTTATTGTGTTATTTGTATAATGAATAATTCCAACTGCTTGTTGATTATTGTTTTCAAAAAATGTTTTAGTTGATAAGTAGTTAACACTACCATAATTTGTATATGTTAACCCTGTTGAACCAATTACAGTTTCGCTCATAGGAATGTTCATATTCCAAACTTTAACATCTGTATCTGATAAATCATATGTTGTATCAAAATCTAATGTAGCCTCATTCCAGTAAGGGATTGTACTTCCAGACGCATAAAATCCATTAAATGCTGTATTTTTTGAAGGGATGATATAACAGTAAACATTATCAATATTTTCATATATTGGCCTATCAATTGTGATCGTATCACCTGTTCTACCAAGAACCATATATGCAATATGTTTTGTTAATGTTGCACCAGTAAGTCTAATAAAATCTTGACCATTAAAAGTATCACCACCACTAGTATCATAATATTTTACAATTACAGTATCACCTGATGTAATTCCTGTATATACTTCTGGAGTTGTAAATTGTATTGTATTATCACCACCAGTTATGGATTGAGCAATATCAATTCCTTTGAATAGTGAAGGTACATACTTAGTATATTCACCAGTAGTACCACTAAATAAACCTCTTACTATTTTAGAACTTAAATCATTGGTAATATTATTTGCAAACGAATTTAACGATACAATAGCATTAAAAGTATTAGCACTATTTGTTAAATCTGATGGTATAGGATATTTAATATCATTACTATTATCAGTTGGTTTGATTATATTAAAATTATTATAATCAATTAAATTAGATAATTGATAGTCAATTTCACTATCTCCTACTCTGAAGTAAGTAAAATTTAATCTACCCAAACCTAATTTTTGTCTCCCTAAATCTGTTAGTTTTGCATTTATAAAACTAACACTATCTTTAATTATATATCCCATTACTTTTTATTAATAAATAGCAATTATTTTTATTTTAAATAGTTAATTATTCAACAAATTCTGGAATTAAAAATTCTTCTGCTTCCAACGTAGAATTACCTATAGTATTAATAACATTTTTAATAATTGTAGGAACAAATTCTGTTGTTAATGGCTCTTCAAACGCTATTGTTGGTATTTCTGTTATTTGATTAACTATCGTAGAACTTATAGTTGTAAAATATTTAGGTGTATCTAAGACAGTAAATATTTTATTACCATTAATCAGTGTGTTTATATAAACATTTTGGCAAAAATATTTATAAGTTCCTTCCTTTGTGAAGGTATAATTAAAACTATAATTAGTCTGCCCAAAAATCCAATTCTTATTTTCAATATGAATTACTCTATCTTGCTGGTCTGTTATAATAAAGTTTATAAAACCATTTTCATTATATGGAATTGTATTAACACTAACTGAAATATTTTTATTATTTAAGTTAGTATTTACCCCCGTTTGTGCTTGATACGAGATCTGCAACATTCTAGGTGTTGTTATTGATTGATTTTTAATCAAAATTTTATTAACACCAAAAACATAATAATCAGTATTAAAACTAAGGGTTACTCCTGATAGGGTCAAAATAGGTTGCCCAATAAGATTATTATCTAATCTTACTACATAAGAAGTTGGTGTACCCGTTAAATATATTTTATCATTTGGTGTGGTTGATGAATATGTTGTTATACCTGATAATTGAATTGTTTCAATTATCATATTTTTATTTAAATTACCACCAAGATAAACAAAAGATAGATCACCACTTACTGGAGAGTAAAAAGTGATTCCACCATCTGAATCCACTAAATACTGATCTGTTGATAATGCAACACCATTATTATATATTAAAACATTACCATTAGGCACTTTTTTTAACGTAATACTATTTGCATTTGTTAAAGAATATTCTTCTATTTCTTGTACTGATTCACCCGCACCTAAGACATTTACATCAGATCCACTAAATTCAATAAATGGTGGCTGTAGAATATAACCTAAATACAAATCAGAATTTTTATCATAGTTATTATATTCTAAATATTGTGGATCATTTGTTATATAATTAGTAAATGTTGCTCCACTATAATATGGTAAAGATGAATTAAATTCAAAAACAGATTTAAATATATATTCATTATTAGGTAAATTAGTTAATTTTAGAGTATTATTAATGGTAGTTCCTGTTGTTGTAATTATTGTTTGTGCCTGTTCAAAAGAATCTACTTGCTTGTTCAAAAGTAATAAATTAACCTTTGAATACGTACTACCACCAGTATAATTAACCTCAAAAGGTACTGTAGCACCACTAAATGCGATACCACCATTTTCAAAACCAACAATATCTTTTACATAATCAATAGGGGTTATTAACAAATAATCTTCATTTATGAAATTATATAAACTATAATTATTTAAATTATCAAATAGCACAATATTTACATCATCAAAATATGCAATAAGTTCACCTTTTAAATTTAAGACATTAACAAAATCAGAATAATTAATGTAAATTGCTTCAACAACTTGATTATACAATATATTATCATATGTTGCAGAATCAATTTCAAAAATCTTAATAATATTGTTATTATTTAATTTATAAACAGAAACACTATTAAATATGAATAATTCACCATTTATATCTAATAATGTAGATTTTTCATCTAAAAAATTAAATGTTATATCAGGTTCTCTAGTAAAATTTTCCACATTATAAACAACTAAACCATCAATTGTTAAAATATATAAAATATCATTTAAAACAATAGAACTTAAATATTTCTCACTAAAACTAATTGTGTTTGTATTAGTAGATCCTGAATAGTACGTAATAATATAATTATTTGTCGCCCCAGAAGATACACTTATGACAGAATTAATTGTTTTATTAAATGTTGAATACTTTATATTTGTTGAAAATGTATTTATACCTGTTGTACCACTTAAAGATGGGGTTTGATTATTTAAATAATTGTATTCATTTTGACCAATAACATATAAATCATTAGTTTGTTCATCAATCACTAATCCACTAATATTGAATGCAAAAATTAATTTACTAAAATTACCAATATCATCAATTCTATATAAATTATTATTTTCATTAAAATAGGAATACCCATTTACTGATACATAACTTTGACTATCACCAGTATAAGGGATTTTAACATTAAAAATAGTATCACAATCCCCAAAACAAGTACTTAATTTATTTTTTTCCGGCAATTTACCTATCCCACTACTTGTTATTGTTGGTAGGACAAAACTTTCAAATAAACATTTAAAATCTGTTTTAAAATACCCGTTTTGAGTACCGTATCTTTTCTTTATATTTTTAGTGTTAATAATCATGATGTAATATTAATTTCTAATGAATTAGTTGTTAAAACGCTATTATTATCAATAATTGTATCATCAATTCCACTTTCAACTGTTAAGATATCCCCAAACACACTAGTGGTTGGAATTGTTTGTGGTGTTATAAATTTAACAACAAATCTTGACACACCAGTTTTAATTGTTGAATCACATGAAAAAATTGTATCGATGCTACAAGTAATACCATTAAAATTATCTAAGGGTAGTAAATTATAATCAATTGTCAATAGTAGATATTTATTATCCTGCACTGATAGTCTAATCCCTGGTAATGATGCTTGTTGGATTAGGATACCACCGGTTGTTCCTGTAATAGAAGTAGAATTTTGACTTATTGTAAAATCATATAAATTAACATTACCTGTAAATAATGTTGCTAAGTTAACAATAAAATTATCTACATCTCTATATCTAGGATATATTGTTTGTGTTAATGGTTGTGAAGTGTTAAAATTAGAGGTTAATCTACATTCATCTTTTATCTTTTTTTCTCCATTAATAAGATTACTTTCAACAATACATTCACTACAAATATCACTAATTTGACTATTACATGGTACCACATTTTTAGAAGAAGTATTAAAGCCCGATATGTAGTATGTAGTGTTTTTGACACCTTCTCTTTTATTTGGTTGCCCAATAAGACTAGTAGAATTAATATAATTATTTTCATAGAAATCAAGTTGTAGGTAATTGTTTTTAAATAAAGAGATATATATGTTATCAAACCATCTAAAATCACTTAAAAAAGAACTTGCTAACTGATAATTAAGATCATTACCATAATGTAAATTAATATATTTATTTCTGAATTTTAATAAACTTTTTGTTTCTGCGTTTAATAAAGTTAAATTATTACCTTTAGATTTAACAGTATAATAATCACCTCTTTCAATCTTATAAAATTCACCATCTTCAGTTTTAAATAGACTACTAGTATCCTCACCATATTTATAAGCGAATTTATTTCTACCAAAAACAGTATTACCTGTTTTTTTACCAGAAGTTAAAATAGAAGTTGCTGGTATAAATTGAATAAGTAAATCATCCCAAATCCCACTAATTGTTTTTATATATTTATTAATATCATTATATGTTAATGGTGATTGATCTTTTGAATATTTAGAGTTTACATAATCAAACCAAATTTTTTGCAGTTTAGGATAATATAAAGAAACTTTCCTGTTTTGTGGATTGATTGATGTGCTATAAACATTCTGAATATATTCATAGAAATTAGTTATAGTTGTAGCAGAATTAGCCAATGTTTCAGTAAAAACTGAATATTCTATTGCTTTATCTGGACTTATATAAATATTTAAATTTTTAGTATTAACAACTAAACGCTCATCTGAAACTGAATAATTTGCTTTTCTAGTATCACTATAGTAAACTCTATTTGTATCAATAGAAGTCCAAGTTTTTCTATCATCATTTGCAAGTGAAAGTGTAAACCCATCAATTCTATCTGTTTGACCTATAGATAAATTAAAATCTGTTAAATTAGAAATGTAATTTAACCCATAATCATCAATACCATTAGAATGAAACTCAGCATCAATTTTTTCAACATCTGGATAACCTTCATTATCAATAGGTAATGCTACTTGTATTTCATCAATTGTTAATTGCGGAATTTGTTTTGCTAAATTATTAATATCAACTTTTTGAACACCAACAAATACATATTCTTCAATTTGAAATAAACTATCTGGTGCACCAATAAACTTTAGAATAAAATCTAAAACCTTTCTAGTACCTTTACTCTTACTAAGATATGAAAAATTAATAACCAAACGCCTCCAAATCTCATTATCAATATCAATAGGTGATAAATTTTTACCCCATGTAGGTGCAATATTATTATTTTCTTTTGAAAAAATATCTGTTAATAAACTCTCTTCATTATAAAAACTATTGGTTCTTAGTCCTAATGAATCAGCAAAATTCTTAATTAATTGATCTGGAATATTCCTTTTTTTATCATATGATACTGTAGCCATATATGATAATGACTCAATATAATTTCTTATATCATCAAATTCTCTACCATATATTTGTACTATCTTTTGGAATGAAAAATCATCATTATCTTCTTGTACAACTTCTGGTGAAAGAAGCATTCTAATAAGATAATTACTTCTACTATCATCAATTTTAGCAGCAGCCTCTAATAAGTTATCTAAATAAGTATTAAAACTAAAACTATTAATATCAGGATTATAACCATCAAAAGAAGGCCAAGTTAATTCATCCTCTTGAAATCTTCTACCACTACCAAAATTAGTCTCAACAATATTTCTAAATGTTGCAGTATAAATTGGTGTTGTTCTTTGATTTAAAAGATAGTTTTCAAACTCACCTAAATCATTATATAATTCTTGTCTAACATTATATTTAGGTAAAATAAAATAAGGTTGTGTTGTTGAAGAGAATGGTGTGCCTAGGATTTTTAAACCCAACTTTGCGTTGCCATTTTGGGGTACAACAACACTGATAATTTCATACTCTATATTATTAACCATAACAACATAGTCAGTATATCTCTGTATAAAATTTCTAATGTTGTTATTAGGTGTTTGATCTAATCTATAGTTTATAGAGTAAGGATTATAAATATTTTGATCTAAAATTTCAAACTCACTTGTTTGCAAGTCAGTTGAAATTATTAGATTGTCATATGTATTTGAATTTGGTACGTTTTGATAAACATATAATCCAGCAGGAAAATTATTAATAATATTATTAATTGCACCTCTTAATCTTTCTCTTAAAGACCCATAAAGGGCAAAAGAGGTAAAGTCTTTAAAATCAAAATTAAATTTGATCTTTTCAGTTGTACCTTTAGATATATCTATCTCCCTTAAAAACCCATTTAATTTATATGATTTAATCTCTCTAATATCAACATTCTTTCTAATTGAAAAATTCCCTAAGGTAAATATAGAAAACCCATCAACTAAAATCTGTTGTCCTACTAGATTATCAAAAGAACCTTTTCCGTTTGCTGCTATCATCTTATTCAGTAATTAAATTATTTAATGATTTACTGAAATCAATTTCAGTTCTAGGTCTACGTACTTCAAATGTTGTATCACCTAAGTTGTTTTTAATCTCAAAAAGATCATATTGCTTATAGATATTATTGTTTCTATCGTATATAGTATAGATATTATCATCAATAGATCTGCTTTGTGCACCAAATAAACCAATTGCTAAAGTATCAATATCATATTCCACAATCTCTACTTCCACATTTATTGGATTAAAGAATGTATTTGTTAAAATAATTTGTTGATTTGGTCTACCAATAAAAGGTACAGCATTTGGGTTAATGCTTGGTGCTGACGAAGGTGTTAACTGACAAAACATTAAAGTACCTGTTTGTGAAAAGAAATATCTAATAGATTTTTGATTTGAATTACTTAAATTCTGGTTTAATGGTTCAGCAAAAAATGAACTTGTAATAATTCTAAATAAATTTTGTACCTTTGTACCATCATCATTCAAATATTCAACCCTATAACCCACTAAGCCGTTGTTTACGAAACGATCTATAAATCCAGGAGGTACTTGTGTAATATCAAAAACAAGACCTCTAACGTCAGGATTTGAACTCAAAACACCACAATCGATAATTCTTGTTCTTATCTCAACAGGCTTTAAATATATATTATATATTCCTATTCGATTGAACACTTCTGTCGGTAAATTTAAAGTATATAAACCACCAATAATTTCAATACCATTTCCACCACCAGTTTGTTCATTATGTAGCATTGGTTGTAATACCTGTTGACCATTTAATTTTGTTAAAATTGGGGTCTCTAATGAATCTCTTGTTGGTAAATAACTAATAATAACCTCAACATCTCTTGGTGAAGGATCCGCTGGTCTTATAACTCCATAATTTCCGATCATAATCTATTTTAATATAAATATATTAATTATAGATTTTTTATCGAAATTTTTGAAGTCTTTAATTCTTCGATTGAACTTGTTCTATATAAAATAAGGTTTATATCACTTAATTCAGAACTATTAACCTCTTGCGTTAAATTATTGGTAATTTTTAATTCTTCTACACAATCATCATTAATAGAATTTTTTATAATCTGTTGTAATTGTATAGAGATTTCATCCACATTTTCAGGAATAAAACTAAATAAACTCCTATCACCATTATCAATATAAGTTATTGGTTTATCACTATTAAAATTATCTAAATAAATTATTTCATCATCAACTATATTAATAATTTTTTTGTTGTTTCTAACTTTACCAACAAAAAAATTAGGATCTTTATATGAAATTAAATCAGATAGATTTGAACTCGTTTGTCCTGATACAATATTATTAACATCAACAAAATAATCCTCAATATTTGTAGAACTGGACATTTGTGGGTCAGTACCTTTTACAGGTGTTGTGCTTGTAAATGAAAGTTCTCTCTCAATAAAAAATTCAGTTTCATTATCAAAATATGATAATCTAACAATATAATTTTTGGTAATGTCTGAATATGTATTTTGTGGATCTATTTCAGTGGAAATATTTCCATCGCCAAAATTCCATAAAATATTTGTTAAATTATTATTTGAATAATTGATAAAGTTAACAGTAGAACCATTAATTGTAAAATCAAAATTAATAAATTTATTTTCACTATCAATACCGGAATCCAAATAATTATAGATACCTATATTTTTACCATAAGAATTTAAATCAATAATCAACTTAATATTATTGTTTGGTTTTAAAAATTTATATTGTTTTTTAACTATCATATTTCGTATAAATTATAATTATCATTTAAAACCCAATTTCCATTATTAAATTGCAAAAATCTAACACTATCATCAATTTCTATCTTAAATAGTAAATCTTGATTTGTTGTTAAATCAGTAAAACTACTATAGGTTGCTTGTAGTGGATTATATAATTCTATTTTTAGATATAGTTCTTGATTATTGTTTTTATTAAGAAAATAATATCCATCTTCACTGCTAAAAATAAGTCTTGGAATTTTTAGATTAAAAAACTCAGTTTTAATAAATGAATTACCGTACACTACACTATTTTCATGGCTCAACACTAAAGGTAAATCACTACTTTCGCTTACAACAAATTTACTATCTAAATATATTAATTCTTCATTTATTAAATTATTTAATTCAATATCACTATAAAATCTTAATCTAAAGAAAATATTTTTATAAGCATTAAGATTGTAATTATTCTTATAAAAAAATTGATTATTATTAATAATACTAACTCTATTTATATTCTCACTAACCTCTATTTTAGAATAAAAAGAATTATAAAATTCTTTATTTTGATATATACTTACTACTTGTTTATAGTCTTCACTAATACTTGCAGGTTTTTTTAAAAAAAAGTTTATTGTTGTAGAATCAACTTTTTTAACTTTATTTTCTGAAAAGTTTTCAGGATATAAACTATTTTCTAGAAACTCATTTAAATTATCTTCAAGACCAAAACTATCAAAATTAATACTAATAGGTATTTCAATCTTTTGTATGCTATTTATTTTTATTTTATAGATCATAATAAAGTATTAAAAAAATTATCAGTATTAAAGTTATTAACCTCATTTTCTAAATAAATATTCCAAACATCATTAATTATATGTTTTTTATTTATAAAAGAAAATCTAATTATATCCTCACTATTAGAACTATACGGAATGATATCTCTCCAAAACCATAATCCTATTGACTCATTATATTTAGCATAGTTAGGTGCATCTTCTTGATATAAAGAAGTTCTAACTAAAGAATCAAATGCAAATATGTTAACTTTTAAATTATTATAGTACCCAAAAAAAGTTTTTGTTGGATCTGTATTTAGTACTTTTGTAAATGATTTTGATAATATAGTTTTTGTAAAGTTAATTGAATCAAACTCAACAAAATCTCCAAAAATTTCTTGTCTACTATCTAAAGTTGTAAATAATGTTCTTGGATTATTAAAATTCACATTACTAACATCACTTTCATTAAACCTATTAAAATCCCAAATAAGATCGTTGGTGTATCCATTTAATATTATATAAAAACTTAATTGTGATATTGGTATATTATTTTCATCAACTAAATCTGTTATATCAAAAGAATCAATTGTTATTAAAATATTTTGATAATTGATAACAGAGTTAGGCCCACCATTTACATCAGATCTTCCAGATATCAAATTACGACCAAGAGGTAAAATATTGGATATAACTTCAGTATCAATAAACTTTAATTTTTCAATGTAATATTCACTAACAGTTGTTAAGTTATTAGGATCTTGTATTTTTTTAAATGTATTATATGTACTAACATCTGCAGAATCAGAAAATAAAACTCTAACAACTCTATCAGAATTTAAGGGATTTAATCCAAAATCTATAACTTCATAAGATTTTCCAGAAATTAAAATAAATTGACCAATTTTTAAATTATGTTTAACATAACAATTTAATGTTAAAAACTGACCTTCTCTTGTTAATTTATATGGAATACCATCTGATATTTTAAATTCACTACCATCTATAACATAACTAAAATCTATTTCTTTATCATAACAATATGCAAGTCTAAAATTAAATGTATTTTGTTTTATTTCAGTGAAAAAAGTTGAATTTATTGAAACATTGATACCCGCTTGATATTGTTTTATTTTATCAAGTTCGATTAA
>ERZ869925.693-NODE-693-length-21274-cov-16.211791_pt1 | contig 21274 bp, 19 predicted proteins | sample MGYA00579311_ERZ869925 | MGnify/ENA primary metagenome ERZ869925 (study PRJEB32216, sample SAMN09231817) | wastewater metagenome | place: USA: Maryland | collected 2016-07-30 | study: EMG produced TPA metagenomics assembly of the PRJNA472060 data set (Reclaimed...
ATGAGATCCTTCGCGGTCATCACGTTGCTTATAGTCTTACCGAGCGGGCTGTTGTTGGATTTCTCCACAGCATTTGAAAGCATGTTCGTCGATTTCTCCGGGCCTTTGACAATATCGAAAAGCCCTCCGAGCATCGTGCCTTTAAGTTTTTCGAGTAGTGTCTTTGCCATTGTTTTTTTTATTTAGCAGGCGCTCCGAAGATCGCATCGTGAACCTTGTCAGAAAACGGCTTGTTCATCTCTTCAACCTGCGCCTTTATCTTCGCCTTCTGTTCCGCATCAAGATCAGTCATCGCATCGATGAGTCCGTTGACGGTTGCCGTATCGCTATTTCCGAGAATCTCCTCGGCTTTGGCGATCGCTTTCGTAGCGGCAACCTTCGCCGTAGTATCGTTCAATATGATCGGATTCTTCTGCACGGTAGCCTCGCTCAGTACCGAAGCGATATCGCCGTCAGTGAGCTTAGGGAACTGCTTGCGAAGCTCCACGTTGAGCTGATCGTAATTCAGCTTGCCCTTGTTGTCTGCAACGAATTTGCGGGCCAGATCGAATGCACCGGCGGCAGGATTAGCAACGCCGGTAGGAGTAGCAACCTTGAGTCCTCCATACGTCTTGTCGCCGATCTTGACGTATTTGCCTGCAGGAATATCCTTCAGGACATTCAAGATCTTGATCTCCATGTCTGTCTTCTTTTCCTGCTTGTCGAGGGCGACCGCATCTCGCTTCGCCTGGATCAGCCCCTGGATCACTTCCGGAGAAGTGCCGAGAGTCTTCGAGAGTATGCCCATCTCGTCCATCGACATGTCCTTTCCAGAATCGACATACTTCTGCAGGATGTCGTCGGCCTTTTCGGTCACGTACTTGCTCTGGCTTCTCGCCTCTTCCGAGAGCTTAAGGTACTGATCGAAGAACTGCTGGTTTCTATCGTTGATCGCCTTCTCGAAATCCTTTACGTTCTGCAGCTTGTCCATCGCGAGCTTGTACTGCTTGTCATTGATGGCATTGGCGGCGATCTGGAGGGCATCGCGCCTCTGGCCTTCGAGATTGGATATCTCAAGCTTCTGCTTTGCCTGAAGGTTGTTGATCTGGCCGACTGCCGATGCGGATCCTCCGAGGTATCCTCCTATCCTGGCAAGAGTAACGACATTAGTCGCAAGCTCCTTCTGCTGGGCATCCTTCGCATTTGCGATCGCATTGTCGAATTGAGCATTGAGCTGCGCATTCTGCGCTGCAAGCTGCGCCGTAAGGCGAGCCTGCTCGTCGCTTATGATCTTGTCAGTATCGGCCTTCGACTGCTGAAGGCTCGCCGTGAAAGGATCATTGGCCATCTTGCCGTTGATCTGATCTATGATGCTGTTCTCATTGTTGACCACGGATTCCGATCCCTGGATATAAGGGGTATTGTTCGGACCTTTGGTATTGAGGTTGAGCGCATTCGGGTTGGCCTTGAAGTATTCCTGCATGGCAGGAGAGAGCTTCGATATGTCCGCCGGATTCGCGGGCGCGGAAAGAGGAGTCGCGCCGGAAGTGGGAGGCACGACATTTGTCGTCGCATTCGGACCGCCTGCAAGGCCAAGGTTCAGGGATGAGCCTGCATAGATCTTGTTCGGATCGGTGATCGAAGGATTCATGTTCATCAGCTTCGTGACGCTCGTATTGTTGTTGAGCGCTATCTGCGAGAGAGTGTCTCCGGTTTGTATTGTGTATGGGTTCATGATTTTTATGCGAATTCGGTGTTAAATCCTACTGATGCGACGCCAGCGGCTCCCGCTCCTCCCAATCCTGAGAATCCGGTCTTCGATCCGCCTGATCCGCCTGCTACCGTATACGTACCGGTATCGGATGTGAGCACGTTGTACATGATTACCAATGAGGCTCCGGCTGACCCACCGGCTCCTCCTGCAGCCGTACCGCTGGCGTTTCCGCCCGCAGTGCCGCCCGCGTTTATCGTTCCGCTGCATGAATATGCTCCGCCGCATTCGATCATGAGCGCTCCGGCTCCTCTCTGCGCCGCGCCAGGAGTTCCGGTGCCGGGAGTGTTTCCGGAACTCGCCGCTCCGTTGCTTCCGTTGTTCTCGATATTCGATCCTCCCGCGCCTCCCTGCCCGTCGGCGCTAACTCCGTTTCCTGACGTTCCTGCAACGCTGGACCCTCCGCAGTACAGGATCACCTGCTTCGTATTTCTCGTTATCAGACCGGTCGCTGGAGTCGATGCCGTCGTTCCTGATCCCACTCCTGCCGTAATGTATATATTCGATCTCGCGGCGCTTCCTACGGCAGCCCCCATTCCTCTGGTATCGATGGCTGCGGCAGCGGAAGAGGTTATCGTCACATTGCCCTGAGACTTGAATATTATTATCGTTCCGTTCGCATTTGGATTCGTGAATGTGACGTTAGCCGTACCTGTGATCGATATCGATGTAAAGTTCTTCGTGAATACGGCTGCTCCGCCCAAGTCATAGCTTGTCGTGCCTGAAGAAATATTGAGCGCGCTGTCGGATCCGTTTCCACCGAACTTGACGCGGTCCTTCAGCACGAAAGGGTTTGTTCCAGATACAGCTGTATTTCCATATCCGACCATGGCATCGTTCTCTGACTGCGTCGGAACGCGAGGATCATTGTCTCCTACGGATATCGGGTTCGATGCGGACGCTGGCGAAACCGACATCTTTGATATGCCCTTAGTGCTCGTCGAAGCGTCAGGGGAGCCAGCGATCGCTACGCCGTCAACGTACCCCTTCGATGCGGCCTGAAGCGCAGTCGATGGAGATGAGGTATTCAATATGAGCGCGCCTGTCATGGTGTCTCCCGTCTTCGCTACGGCATATGTCTTAGTAGCCTTCTGAGTCGCGACCCTGGAGTCCGAGTTTGCGGCAAGGGTGCCATCGGTATCGAGATATGTCTGAGGCACGAACGTATCGACATACGCCTTTCGAGTGGCCTGGTTCGATGTCGTAGGATCTGATGCGGGAAGAACCGGGATGGATGTGAATGTCTTTACGCCTCCGATCGTCTGCGCATCGACATCCTTGACGAATCGAGCGAGAAGGCCGGGAACATCGGTTCCGAGATTCACGATGGTCTGATTCTTCACCCACAATCGCTTGTTGCCTGCGACTTCGGTCTCCGTGCCGTCCTCATTGAACTGGAGGCCTCGCTTGGACATGGTGATCGATGCGCTTGCGATCGTAGTCGTATCTACCTTGAAAAGCTCAAGGACGGTTCCGGTAGTGTCCTGGAATGATCCGTACATCACGTCGCCGACTATCGCAGCCGAAAGAGCAACCCCGTCGAATCCGAGGATGTCGTTAAGCTGGAACGTCGTGGCGGCGCTCGTAATCGTTTCAGCCAGTCTCTTTGGTGGTATTGTGTTTATTTTCATGGTTATTTTTTAAATTGATTTAATCTGCGAAGTATCGACTGACATGTCTTCCTTCACTCCGAGTCCGTATCTCGTGATCTCGTAATCCAGGTCTGTCCCTACGCTCTCCCATCCTACAGAGAAGTAGTTTCCGTACTGGAAAGGAAAGTACACCCTGAACTGGAAATGGCGGCGGCCGTCAGAATCAAGGGTCGAGAATGCTCCAAGCGGCTGGACGCCGAGAGGAAGCGATCCGAGGAACGATCCGGTAATCGATCCGTCGATCAGTCCGTCTTCGGTTCCTGAGAAGTCGAATTGCATGAATGCGGATGTCTCGAAATCCTTGAAAGCCTTGAACGTGATGGTCGATCCTGGAGCGATATACCCCTCGAAGTAGATCGAGTTGAGGGCCTGCTTCGACAGCTTCGATGCCGTCAAGTTTATGAAGTGGCTCTGGCATGTAGCGGCGATCGGAAGGCGGGTAGTGCCCTCGACATCGGCAGTACCGGTGAACAGCTTGAAAACGTCCGCTCCGTTAGACTGCGAATATAGTATGTCCCCATCGAAATTCGCGAATCCGGAAGCGGGAATGTCCCACACTCCCTCGAATGCCTTGTTTATTCGCGAATAGATTATGACTATGTCGTTCGCTATCGCATCGTCTGATGATTTCGCTGCGATATATACCTTTCCTTTGTATTCCATTCCGGTGACATCATCGAAATTGTACGTATCCATGAGCCTCTTTATGCTGTATCCGAGATCCTTTGTCTGAGGCAGGACATCGACCGTCTTGACGCGGCCGAGCGAAGTGAACTCTTTTATGTCAGTAACGAAGTATATGTCGTCCTGTCCTCTTATCGTCTTGCCGACTGATCCTATGCCAGCCTTCAGTGGGACGCGCACCGCGAGATCGCTGGAATCCTGCGAATACTTCACGGACTCGACATACTCGCGCTTGAATACGTATGCGCTGTCTTCCTGCGTGACGATATCCGTGATGTCGCCCCCTCCGTACGGAGTGGATACGATATCGCCCTCCCCTGCGGCACGGGATGAGGAGAAGCCGAAGTCAGTCGGGGTATTTACCTTCGATACGAAATAGCTGCCGGCAGATGAATAGCCTTGGAGTGCGCCGCCCGTATCGCGGGCCATCGCGCTTCGCACGTTGCCGACGATGATTCGGTTGAGATAGTTTGCCAATCTGTTGCCCCTTGGAGCCGCAAGATATTCGGTGGGCACGAGCGTGACCAGCGTGTCGTCTGGAGCGGCATGCGCCGATGCGACGGTGAAAGCGGTCGCAAGATCGATGCCCGTATAGGCGATCGTCGTTCCGTTATAGATTATCGTCCCGGTCGCAGGGAATGCGAGCTGCCTGATCTGGAACGCCACGTTTCCTGGACCTGCCCCGAGGGTGTCGAAGGTGATCTGATTTGCGGTATTGGCAGTGATCTTCCTGACTTTTCCAGTCCCGACGATATGCACGTACATGTTCACGTACTGGCTGGCTGCCCATGGGGATCCGGCAACATCGATGGTCGTCGCAGAATTGGCAGTCGCGGTTCCCGAATAGAATATTTCAGGAGTGAGAGTCGAGTCAACGGTTACAGCGACAGCCGCTGCGGATACTGCGCCATTGGTAAGCGTCGTTGCTCCGCTCCATCGCTGATACGGATCATACCGGTTGCAGAACATGACGTAATCCTGATTCTCTGTATTCACGAGAGACGTGACGAATCCGAATTCCTTGTCCTGCGTGAAGCCGCTCTTAAGCCTGCTCCATCCGGCGATGGCATTCGTCTTTGAATACACCTCGACCTCGTCGTCATAGCACTTGATGAGAAGCTCATCCTCGCCGAATGACTTTTTGAAATTGTAGAATCCTTTTATGCCGTAAGTCGAATTGTTTGCCGTTCCTAAAAGCTCGGTCCCGTATCGCGGCGCTACTCCCCCGCGATCAGTGAGCTGCACGTTCTGCATGATCGAGAAGCTTCCGAGAGGAGCTTTCGTAGTATCCTCCAAAGCGTATAAGCCCTTCTTGAAGGACTCGACATCGATGTATATCTCCCGCTTTTTTGGAACGTATACCATGTTTAGAAATTGTAATAGGTTGTTAGAATGGACTTGCTCTCGCTCGGATTATTCGATACGTACGTGTCTCGAAGCGATACGTACTTTGAAGATGCCCTGGTTTCGAGATTCACCTCATCCACTTCCGAAGCGGCATACTCCACGCACTTATGGATGACCATATCTATCTCGTCCGAAGTCATGACGAGGAAATCCTCATCTGACGTTGAGTCGATAAGATAGGTTCCGGTGCTGCTCTGCCAAGGGTAATCGCTGTAGTATCCGACCTGATATACCTCGCCCTTCTTGAGCCAGATATGATCCGCATAGAATCCTGTCTGGCTGATCTTGCCAGCGGTCTTCGTCATGAAGATCGCGACATACGTGCAGGCAGTATCCACCGGAGTGCCTGTAGTAGTCTTCGACGACATGTCGAATCGGAGAAGGTTGGTGCCGACTGCGAATGCCGTATTCGAGTGAGTCGTGGTCGCAGTGACCTCGTAATAGTTCAGAGGGCTGCTTCCGATCCTGATCTTGAAATCGGTGATATTGTCCGCATTGGAAAGGTATTGCCAATGAAACACGGTCTTCATGAGATATTCCGTGATATCGAATGAATTGAGAGATGTGTTCTGGATGCCGGCAGTCGTCGTTGCCCCTGCTCCGATGTCGTACTTGATGGCGGCTGATCCCTTCACGAACCAGTCGGAGCTTGCCACGAGGTTCGTAGCGTCTCCTACGGCTGACCATGTGCCTCCTCCGGCAGTGAGAGAATCGAGGGTCGATACCACGATTTCCTCATCGTTGATCGGAACGGAGATGAGAAGCTGGCGGATTGCATCCTCGTCATCGACGGCGCATCTGAAATCGGCCTTGGTACGGTCGAATTCCTCAACGGTAGTGAGGCTCACCTCGCTCTGTACTGATCGATTTACCTGTGGCCTGATATCTATGATGCCTATGCCCTTCAGGTCGGCAGGGGCCGGGTACTGATAGATTCCGTCGAATAGGTTTGGAGAAAGATACGCGTATCGCTTCGTAGATCGAAGGTCGGTCTCGGCAAGAACGGCGCGAACCCCCTGGTTGCAGAGGTTATCGGAGCTTACGAGCATCCCTATCTTGCCCTTGATTCCAGCGTTGATTCTTTCCTTCAGGTACGATCGAGTGTAAATCATTGTGTTGTTAAATAAAACGAGCCACAACCTTATAGAAGGTCGTGGCTCGTTAGTTTTTCTATTAAGCCGATTTGGATTTTATGACTATATTTTAAGACTGTTTGGGAGTGGTGTCAATCTGTGGATTACTTGGATCTTGTACGCCAGAAGACGATAACGCATCCTCGATTGACTTGATGCAAGCTTCCATGTACGCATGAGCCTCGTAAGTAGCCGTCATCTGCCTTATCGCTGACCTTATCGCGGCTATGGCCTGACCTGTGTCGACTATCTGCATGGCGTCGTAGAGGCTGAAAGCGATCCTGAATTGCCGACCTGCAATTCGTAGCACGTGCCATTCGGAGCCTTCAGGACATGTCGCATGGCGAATGAATTCCCATATACGTCTCGAAACTGTATGGTCCTGTCAGACAGAACCCAGTCCATGAGGATGCTTCCGTCCTCTCCGCCTCCGAACGCGAGCATCGGCATGTCGTTCGTCTGCCATAGGATGGAAGGATTTACTGCGACCGCATTCCCGGTGTCGATTCCGAAATAAGTTCCTCCGAAGAAGAAGTCGGAAAGCTGATTTACCTTGCATTTGGCCGTACCGCTTGACGGTGAGCACGTTATCGTGGAATCTGCGCCCTGAATCGTATTGACGTAGGCGATCGCGTATGCCGTACTCGGTATTATGATGATTGCCGCCATGATTATTGATAGTATTTTCTTCATTGTTTTATTCATTAAGCTAATAGTCCCGAGTTCCTCAGCGCCTTTACCACCTGAGACAGCGTGTAGCCGTCGAAGGTATCGGTGTCGGTAAGCGCTGTCCCTCCCCCTCCGACTCTTGTCGCGGCTGCGACGCCAGTCGTAGGCTGGACGATCGGAGCGGCATTCCAGAATCCCATCTTCTGGCTCGTAGCCGTGCCGATCTTCGTTCCGGTAGTGGCGTTGAACGCGATGTTCTTCGCGTCGGCGAACTGAAGGTCTCCGGAAGCCAGGAACCTCGCGGCTTCGGCATGAGTTATGGTAGCAGCCGTCGAGAACACGATCGCTCCGCCCGCGCCGTCCGTTCCAGAATCCCCTCCCAGGCCTCCCCTCAGGTTCAATGCGCCTCCGGTTCCTCCTGTAGCCGATCCGATTCCTCCAGGGCCTCCGGTTATGGTGACGGCTCCTCCGGCGACGCCGAGGGTTCCTGTTCCCGCCCCGCCCCTTCCTCCAGTGAGGCTCATGGTACCTCCGGCAGCGTCTCCCTTCGAGCTTCCGCCGTTCATGGTGAACGAGCCTCCGGCCCTTGATACGGTGTTGTCGCCGCTCGCGTTTCCTCCCTGCATGTTGAACGATCCTCCTATGCATCCGCTGCCTCCGGCTCCGGCGGTTCCTCCGAACAGGTATATGTCTCCAGGAGTTCCGCCGACGTTGTCGCACTGGCCTCCGTACAGGAACAGCGTCCCCCCGTTTCCTCCGGCAGATGCGAATCCCGCAGGTCCGGCCTTGATCGTGACGTCGCCTCCGGTTCCTGCGGTGTTCGTGCCTGTTCCGTTGAAAGCGGCGCCTCCTGTTCCTCCGGTTATGGTGACGGCGCTTCCGATTCCTCCGGTGTTGGTTCCCGTTCCCGTTCCTGACGCCGCGCCTCCAGCTCCGCCGGTAATCGACAGCGTCCCGCCGACGCCACCGTTCTTGGCATTCGAGCTGGAAAGCGTGGTCGCTCCTCCGGTTCCTGAAGTTATGCTGAAAGCGCCTCCATTGCCTCCAGTAGCCGAAGTGACCGCGGCCGTAGCGGAGCCTCCGTTTCCTGAGATGAGCGTAGTCGTTCCTCCGGTTCCTCCCACTCCTGTCGTAGCGATGGTCGTGTTTCCTCCCGTTCCTCCGGCAAGGAGGAAGATCGGGTTTCCTGCGGTTCCAGGGCTCGTTCCTACCGAAGAAGGGGTAGCCGAGCTGAAATGGCCGGCTGCCGAAGGCGATGCCGTTCCGATCCCCAGCCTGAGCGTCGTGTTGTTCCAGAACAGGTTTGAGTTGTTCTGCGAGTATACTCCGGAAGCCCCCGCGAACACGAGCGATCCAGACGTGAATGCCGTAGCGGTGCCTGTTCCGCCGTTCCCGACTCCTAGTGTTCCTGACACATGGGTGGTCAGGCCGATCTTGCCCCATGAAGGAGCGGTATTGACGCCTCTTGAGATCAGGGCATTCCCGGTCGCTACGTCTGACAGCTTCGATAGCGCAGACGCTCCGCTGGCGTACAGGATGTCCCCGACCGAATACGATGACTGGCCCGTCCCTCCCCTCGAAGCTGGGAGCGTTCCCGTAGTCCCTGCGTCTATCGGGACTCCGGTGATTCCCGTTCCGCTTCCGCTTATCGTTCCTCCTGTAAGAGATGTGAACGATCCCGTTGCTGAAAGCACGCTATCGGCGTTGATGTTAGCCCTGATTACCTGGAGGTTTCCCGCGCCGTCGTCGAATTGGAACCATCCGTTCGAGCTGCCGGAAGTCGTCCAGTAAAGCCTCAGCGGATTGCCAGTCTTAAAGACAGACGGGTCAGATCCTATGCTGAATATCGGAACGTCGTTCGGGAACGCTATGTCCCTAGAAGGGTACAGTACCCCCGATGACCAGTCGTATACCACTTCTCCAGCGTCCCATAGCTGCCTGCTCAAAAGGTCTACGGTAGTGAATGCCGACCCGTCCACCTGAACGGGGTTCAGGGCAATGTCAACGGCTCCCGTCGTAGGCGATGCCGTTATCGAACCGTCAGAGCTCGATACGGACGATACTGCCCCGGCTCCGGCGTTTATCTCCTCTTCGACATCATTATTGAATTCGGTTCCGGTTACTCCTGATCCTGTGAAATTTATAGAATTAGCATCGTCTGTGAGCTCGATGCCTTCATCCAAGATCGCTATTTTTTTCCTTGATGTTCGTGACATTGATTTTGTAATATTTCAGATATCCTATCTTGGTTCGGTTATTTCCATCATCAGAGTGCTTGTATCGAGCGCGCTTGATGATGTAATAGTATAGCTTGTTCCGACAGTGCGAGTTACCGTATATTCGCCTATGGTTCCGCCATTGACTGTTCGAGTGACTTTTATCATTGAATTTGCCGTAATCTGGTTGTCAGTAACCGTGACAGTTCCGCCGACCAATGTGGCTGTTGCGAATCTTGGAACATAGCCCCATCGATGCCTGCCTGGATTCGTGCCATTCGGATCTTCAGCTTCAGATGAATCGGTAATGGCAGTTGTCAGCGTTCCGTTTATTGGTATGTTCAATGTGAATCGGCCGGCGCAGGTATCTACGGACGGAGTTCCTCCGCTTGAGAACCTGTTGCCTTCCCATACCCCTTTCACGCTCGGATTGACGCTTGATGACCATGAAGAGACTCCTGTTGTGCCTGCCGTAAGCAGCTCAGTGAATCCTCTGACGATGCCGCTTCCGATCGATCCTGTTCCGACAGCGCTGTTGTTTCTCCAGACCTGCGATGCGCTTATCGGTCCAGACGCTGCCAGCTCAAATGCGCTGCATCCGAATACGAATGCATGAAGATACAGCAATGCGTTGTTTTCAGTCAAAGCTACCTCGATCTCGTTCCCTTCACAGATGAGATCGCGTACATGGTCGATGAATACTCCGTAATTGTTTGAAGTCGATGCCGTCCATGACAGGCCGTTCAGGTTGCTTGGAGCAACATTTGGGAAATATATTCTGTTGTTTCGCAAGGATGCCTTGTTTGCGCTGCCGATGAAGATTATCCTTGAAGGCCTGTTATACGTCGTGGCTCCTCCTCTGAGGATCGGCTGGAAGTTATTGTTCTCTATGACAATGCTCTTGTTTGTCTGTATTGCAGTCGTCGCGATGCTTGTCCTAACGGTCGAGTCGGCGCTAGCGTCTCCTGCATATACGGCAGAATAATATCCGCAGCCGTCAGACATGTTGCCTGAAATCACCACGTTATCCATGTATCGCTTCGGATATGAGGCGCTGTACGGAAGGACTATGTTTATGAGAATCGTGTTTCCCGTATGGCCTCCTCCTGTAAATCTGTTGTTTTGGATATACAGCCCATCGAATTCGATAGGATAAGCGCCGTTGTCGAATCCTAGTATCGAACGAGTGTTGCCTGCAGCGACCGTTCCGGTGCATGTATACGGGACTATCAAGCAGTCTTTGACTGTTACGTTTCTGAATATTCCTGCGAAATCCTGGTGGCTCAAATCCATGAAATCCCGAAGCTTGTCTTCTGACCGAGTCGTCGCTTCTTTGTCTATGTATCTTGAAATGGTTATGTTCTCGACAGGTATTCTGACTTTGATTGTGCCCGCCGTAGTTGCCGCAGATGATACAGATGCCCACGTAAGATCGATCGCTACGGTAGTGGAGCTTACGACGTCAGTTATTCTATATCCGCACAAAGCGTTGTATACCGAAGCTCCAGTGCCATTCGCCCCTGTGATAAGAATAAGGTCGTTTACCTTCATGTTCGCAGTAGACGCCACTGTCAATAGAACCTGTGTTCCGCTTGCGTAAGAAGCGCTGTTTGAGATAGTCGTCGTTATCTCCGCATTGGTGCTTACCTGGCCGGCTTGTCCCGCAGGATCCAGTTGAAACTTTGTCGTGCCGCAATTTCCAGCGCCCTCAGTCGAGCAATCTTCGACTAGGGCGTTCTTTGAGCGGTTGAATTCGATGTAGTGGGCGCGGCTGATCCCGAATCCCACACGGAGGATTCTTGCCCTGGGACAATGAGCAACGGCGATAATATTATGCAGGTAATTTGTCGCAGTAGAATTTGAGAAATCGGTTCCCGTAACGGTCATGTCCTCAATCTCTAATTCATGGGCGGAGTATGGAGAAGTCGCAGTGTTGTATCCATACGGAGAAATTATGTTGTACGGAACGACAGCGGTCGAATTATTGCTTGATATCGTAGTGATGGTTTTCCCGGCACCTTTAAGCTTTACCCCCGTTTTAAGCTGGATGCATAAGCCGCTGGATAGCGGGTTTGCAAGATAATTTCCGGCTCTTAGATACACGGTTCCTCCTCCTGCAGAATAACAGGCATCGATTGCGTTCTGTATTGCCGTTCGGTCATCAGCAATCCCATCCCTGACAGCCCCGTAATCTTCAGGATAAAATACGTTTGGTTCTGATGTTCCCGATTGAGGTGTTCTTGCCATGCGATTATAGGTTTATTATCTTGCTTTTAATGGTTTCTGTGACATCGGCTTTGTCCATGAACTGCTTGATGATTGCGATCTTCTTATCGACGCTATTCTCAACCGCCTTGATTGCCCTCATCTTCTCATCAGAGATGGCATTAGCAGCCATCGTCCGCTCAAGAAAGGATTTCAGCTCTTCCTCCCCCTTCTGAATGCTTACGAAAAGAGCCTGAAGCTCGGACTTCTTGGATGAGATCTCTGTATCAAGATCTGCACACTCGGCCTTCTTCGCCTTCAGCTTGCCTGCGGTATCCTTGAGGGATGCGATCTCATTCTTAAGGTCCTCAAGAGCCTTGTTGCCTGAATCGACCTCCTTAAGCAATTCTGCATTCCTGGCCTGGATGTTCTTCTTTTCCAAAATGGCGCTATCCAATATCAATCGTGCCTCGTCTGCGAGGACCATGATGGAATGAAGCTCTGATTCGGCAGCTTGGATCTCCTTATCCATCTCAGCCTTATGCTTCTGATACAGTTCCAAATCCCGTATCTTCTGTTCCTCAAGCTTCCTGCACTCATCATCAAATTTCTTTTCAGCCAGAATAGCGGCTTCTTCGGCAGCATTCACAGCCTTGGCAAATTCGATCGCATTCCGCTTCGATTCCTCAAGGGACAAGTTAAGCTTGTCGATCTCGCATATCGATGATTGGATCTGATCTTCTATGGACTTAAGAACCTTCTCCTTCTGATCGATGCTTTCGACAAGAGCCTTGTGCGTCTGAACTGCCGCCAAAGTCTGCTGCTCGGCGTGGAACCTGCTGTTTTCAGCCGCTATTGCCACAGATTCCGGTCTGTCGCTGCGCTGCCTGACTCTGTTGCGAAATGACATGATTATTAGTTGTTGTCGAATAGTTTTACCTTGACAGTGAACGCTCCCTGGGTCCATGCGGTCGGAATTACCGTAAAGTATTTGAGGCCGTTGATATTGACCTCGTATATCTTGTTCAGATCGGTTCCTGCAGCGGCAATGCCGGTTGCTCCGTCGATAGCAGTGCCGGTGTCAAGATCGACGACTTCAACGAACGTATACGGGTTCGAGTCGCTCTGAGTCGCTCCGAAATTCGGAGTATCGATTTTTGTAGCCTGATAGTCTGCAGATACCTTTCCGATCGATCCGGCAGCCTTGAGGGTGAGGGTAGCTGTTCCGGCAGTCACGACTGAGATGACCGCATCTCTGAATTCTTCCGCGAATGCGATCTTTGGAGCCGTACACATGATTCCTCCTGAACCGGCGCCAGCGCCTGCGCCGTTGATGGCAGCTCCGGTATTGATGTCATTAAGAGTGAATGTGTTGGCGGTGAGCTTGACCACATCATAGATGCCATTGACCGTTACGTTTGTGGCATGTCCATTGATGACTATTCGGTCGCCTGTCGCGAGTCCGTGGGAGTTCTTAGTGATGACCGCCGGCGATGCATCAGTCGATGATGTCACCGTCTGCGGTGTCACTGAATCGTATATCGTATATTCTGCTGATGATTGTCGCATATGATTTTTTTGTTTATTTTAATAATCTTATTCCAAGCCACGCTTGGCGGCATGGATTGGATAAAATGACTAGAATGTAGACGCTGTTCCAGCAGTGACGCCTGCTGCTGCTGAGTAGACGTTTCCGGCCATGAATCCGGCGGCAGATACTATAGGAGCGGTACCTGATGCGACATTGATTCGGTTGTTGACCACGAACGGAGTGGAAGCAGCTGCCATGGCGATAGCCTTCGTTCCAGTACCGATCACGAAGGTGTTGTCCTTAATCAATCCTCCAAGGATGGTAGTTGCATTCAGGATGGCTTGTGTCATCTTTCCCTTGAACTCGTTGTTTCTGATGACATAATCGATTCCGACTTCATGCTGGATGCACGCAGTTACTGTATCCGTTGACGTCGCAGGGCCGATGAATCGGTTTCCTTCTACCTTCAATCTAGCTGCAGTTGCCGCTGTAAGGATTCCGAGAACCGGAGCGTTAGTACCAGTCGAGATAATGAACTCATTGTTCAAGAATGATACGTCTGCGGCTGTTACTGAGAATGCTGCGACGACCGCTGAGATTCCAGTAAGATCGAAGATGAAGTTCTCGAAGCTGGTATTCGCCGCAGTGATGGTTATCTGAGCGGCTGTCGAGGTCTTCCAAGTAAGAGTAGGTCGCGCTCGGCCTGTTCCCAGACCGATGATCCTTACTCCGGCAGTGGCGACTGCGATGGCGGCAGCTCCGGTAATGTCCTGAGTATATCCAGGGAGGACATAGATGATATCTCCTCGTCCTGCTACGCAGTTTGCCAATGCGGCAGTGATCGTGGAATGCGTTCGAGCAACTCCATCATTGTCAGGGGTGAATGTATATACGAAGTCTCCGAAAAAATCAGACGCAGTAGATCCCACAAAGAACACCTTTGCCTGGGGATTCACATCAGGAAGCACTTTTGTAATTGCGCCGTATCGTGTCAGTTGGTTTTCTCTCATTTTTTTATGTTTGAGGATTTTGCTTCGCCTCTTACCGAAGGATCTGATTGTTAATAGCCTTTTTCGGGGCTAAGCGGCGATCACCCGGCTGAAATCGGATGACCGCCACCCAGACCCGAAGGAATGGGTTGACGGATTTAAGCTGTTCCGTCTCCAGAAGAGAACTTGATCCACACGCCGTTGACGACGGTGATGAAGTATCCCGCTCGGACACCGAAGTTCCAGTCGTCAGTCGCGAAGTCCTCGGCATTGCTGCCAGGAGTAGGAGACTTGAGTCGTGGCTCTTCATGAACTCCAAGGTAAGCAGATGACATCATGCTTGACGCAAGACCCCAGTACTTAGCCTTAGTAGAGTCAACCGCTCCAGATGCAGTAGTTGCCAATCGAGGAAGGATGACGTGTCGGTACTTGCCCTTGTACACGTTCTCGACCCCAGCATTAGGAGCAGAGACAGATGCCGTGGACTTGAGCAATTCTCGAACGGTGTTGATAGTGACAGGATCATCGGCAGTGAAGATTATGTCGAAAGTGATCGACTTCTTCTCACCGAACTGGTTGATGGTCTCTTCGACGACAAGCTTCTCCATTCCTTCGAGAGAGCCTCGTGAGACAACGGGGTTGTTCGCGAGTCGGTTTCGATAAGTAGTGGATGATCCTCGAACGGTGTGGACAGTGCTGAAGAGTGCGAGATTATCGCCTAAAGTAGTGTCCACGGTTCGACCGTCCATATCCGTATAAGATGTGGCCGTACCGAACGTGATTCGATGAGTCATATCGAGATCCATTCGATTCGCTGCTAGTGATCCAAGGTTCGTCAATCGAGCTACGACTTCCGAGTACTTGTTCTGGGTTCGCATTTCGTAAGAGATGCCGATATCCTTCGCAATTCGGAACAATGTCGCAGTCTTTGAATATCCCTGCTGCACGCGTCCTCGGTTGGCCTGATCGCTCTGGCCCTTGAAGTTTGCATACTCTTCGAGGTCGATCTCGGTATATTCGCGAGTGTTTCCGCTGTTCTGTGGAACGGTCTCGACTCGGAACAATCCAGATGTTCGAGCCGCCTGGTTCACGCTGTCAGCGCCTTTCAGGAAGATGACCGAAGCCAGCTTCACGAAATCGGCGAGACCTATGGTATTTAGTTCCATATATTTTCTTTATGATTAAGATTGATTGTTAATAAGATCCGTTGATTTTAAGGTATCCACGAACCTTTGTGCCTGATCCAGAGAGGACCAAGAAGGCATCGTTAGTCGTATCGTCTAGATCGACATTGGCTGAATCGATGATTCCTACCTCAACTCCGGTATGAGTCGCAGCGACGAACGTATCGGCTGTATCAGCCTCCCATACGACATGCTTCTCAACAGGGACTAGGACTGGAACGAGTCGGTCCGATGCATAGTCAGAATCAGTAGCTACGATATCCTTGGCGAGTACGCCTCGGATGTCGGCTGCCGCTTCATTGTCGTCGGCTGCTGCGAGCTTTCCTGATGTGAATTCCACGAGAGTCCCCTTGGCGAGAGCCGTCGATGGAGTCACAGGAAGCCACTCTGTCTTTGTTTTTCCGCGAATTTTTATGAATGACATAAATTTTTTATATTTTTATATAAACTTCTGATAGAGATTTCTGTCAGGCATTGACCCAGCCCAGGGAAGACAGATGGTTTTTTCAGCACCGTTTAACCTACGGAATCTCTGGTTTATTTCCAGACACCGTAGTGCATGAAGGTCGAGGACATGCGCTACTGTGTCTAAAAACAAAACGGACCGCAGCCACTTTAGTGGTCGCAGTCCGTCGGTTGTTCCGTTGAACCAGAAGCTATGAAATTTATGTCTAAATTATAAACCTCTGTCCGGTTTCGTCAAGTCCTTGTGGAAAAGTGGATAACTTTTCCATGAATTCGATCGCTGCTTGGACCTTCACGAGCGGATGATCGAACGGGATTCCGTCCGGCACAAGCTCGGTGTACTCGCGCTTCCTGAACTGCTTTGGCAATCCGTCAGCGGTCGTGATCTCGACAACTCCAAACCGATACATGTTTCGGATCATGTATATCAGTCCGGCTTCCTTCGGATGAAGGTCGCCTAGTCCGAAGTTATTTTCCTTCGATATCTTCACTTGTTGTGCTTGTTGGTTTGTCATTGAGTATTCGCTCTATCGCGAGAAGGCTGCGCTGAGGGTAGAAATCGACCCCGTACAGCCTTGCATTCGCCACGTTGCACTTCTGCTCGATTGAGGCGAGCATCGTATTCACGAAGTAATCGATATCCTCCATCTTGAGATCCGATTCCTGCATGAGGACGATGACCTGATTGATGAGTGGATCCACCCACAGAGTCCTCAAGCTAGTCGCGTCGATCTGGTGATCCTGCGCTAGGCGCTTGTAAAGCATCTTCGGGAACCTTCGTGATGTTCCGTCAGCGAAAGAGACGAGCACCATATCGCTTCCTATCGGAGTCTTGTCATCGATGTCCGTAACGAACGATATCTCCTTGTCTCCGATGTACTGCTTCGGAATCTTGCCTGCAGGACCATTCTCAGGTCCGCCTGTCGCTACTGCTATCTTGGTCATGTTAGTTGAGGAATGTTACGCTTGTAGAAACTTCCTTTCCATCCGGCAATCGGATGGTCCAGATGTCGTCGCCTTCGACCTGAGTCTTCTTGATGACCTCTCCCGATACCTTTCTTCGGCTTCGGACGAAATCAATGTAATCCATCTTCTGAAGAGACTGATCCTCATATGCTACCTCGATGATCTGCTTCTCGTAATAGATATTGTTTCGGAAGTCTGCCTCGTTCATGATGGTCCTCCATCCTACGATCGGCTTGCCGTCGATGAATGAGATGCCGGCGACAGGAAGGATGGACTTGCCCTTCGTCTGAGTGGCATCCCATCGCTCCATGCGGGCCTTGTCCGACACGAATTCGATCTTTCTCTTCAGCTCATCGACCGAAGCGACGGCTTTCATAAGGGCATCGTAGTGCTCTTTTGTCATAGTCACGCTTTCCTCCTTCGGAGCCTCTGCGGTCGCCTGCTTATCCGCAGCATTTGCAGCTTCCTTCTCAGTATCGGCAGCTGACTTGTTTTCTGATGATGTGTTTGGTTTGTTGTTTGTTGCCATTGTTTTTTAAATTATTTGATCTGGCCTCCGTACTTCTTGAAGTCCTCATCGGAGATGCCTAAATTATTTGCGACCTGCTTCAATTCCGGCGAAGGCACGAATTCCTTGCCCTTATCGCCTCCGCTTACCGGCGGCCGGCCTCCTCCGATATTGAACGCATCGAATGCGCCCGGCACGGCGGTAGGCTTCACGATCGAGAGCGCCTTCTTCGCCTGGGAGATGATCTCATCCCGGGTCTTAGGATCGCCTCGGAATGTCTCATATTCCTTTTCGAGCTTCTCGCGGACATCCTTGTCGCCGTCCGATAGGAGGTCAAAGACATCGCTCTTCATCTGCTTCACGGAACCCTGCTCGACGGCGGTGATCTGCTCCTGAAGCTCCTTCACCTTCTTTTCGGTCTCTTCCTTCGACTGCTTCAGGTTGGCAAAGTTGAGATCCTTGTCCTTGAAGCCTTCGAGTTCCTTCTTGGTGGCATCGAGCTGTTCCTGCAGCGTCTTGAGCTGAGGATTGTCCTTTACCGCTGCTTCTGCGGCCGCCTTTTCGCGGGCTGTAACCTCTTCGGCTGTGAAAGCCTCTACCTCATTACCGTCCTTGTCAAAATATTGTGGCATTGATTTTTGTGTTTGTTGTTTTTTTTATAATTTCCCGACCTTATCCTATGGTCCAATTTCGGGAGTCGGATCGCTCATGTTCTGCATATGCTCGGAGATCATAGAATCTCCCCAGTCCATCATCAAGGAGAAGGCGTTTATGTTCGCTTTTATGAGGAGATCCTTTTCCGTCGTATTGGCAGGATTGGCAAGCTCCTTGTATTGGTTGCTGATCTGGCTTTCGAGAAGCTTCTTCAGGATGTCCTGATAGAAGCCGGCAGAGCGCGCGACGTAATCGCGGCGCAGTATGAGGTCGGTAGGCGATCCGTCATCGAGATCGAAATCGACGAATGTTCTTTGTGTCTTTGATTTAAGCGACGGCATTTACGTTGTTCTTAACCGGCACACCGGCTACATTGGGGCGACCTTTCCCTTGTATCTGATTCGGATCGTTGCCAGCGACTCCAGCCTGGATAGCGAGCTGCTCAGGAGACGGGCCTGCAGCGAATATCTTGGACTTGTCCTTGCCCCATACGCGGGCATACTCGTCTTCGAGCGCCTGCACGTTAGGCCGAGAGCCGAACTGCATGAGGGCGATTATATCCTGCAATTCCTCTCGGAATAGGAGCTTGTTCGTAGACGAAGTGTCCTTTTCCTTCGGCACTACGACGATGTACCAGTTGCTTACATTGCGTCGCATCTCGTCCGGATCCATGAAGATCTTCGTGACAGGGAATCCCTTGTCCTTTTCCTCTTCCAGTTCGAGGAATCGGATCTCTTCCGGAGCTAGAACGCCTCCAGAAGTCGGTATGATCTGGCGCTCGCCCATTCCCTTTCCTGGAACGGACGCTGGGCGAACGGTCTTTCGATACTGCGGTATTTCCGTGCCATCGACATGGATGTAGCTGATCGGCTTGTACCAGTTCTCAAGTAGATTGTACAGGCGAAGGTAAGCCGCCTTCTCTTCCAAGAGGCCGCATGTGAACACTATGAGTCCGAGAGTGACCTTTGCCTGTCTCTGAAGCTCAAGGACTTCGGTAGCCGTCGTGCCTGACTTTCCTTGCTGTCCGGCGAATTGCTGAGAGACGGTCTGCTTGTCGATCCTGTCCGTCAGCTCCTTGATGAGCTGGAACTCGGATGCCGTAACGCCTTCAGATTCCTTGCCGATAGGCACAAGCGAGTCGGCAGTCATGCCGTGTCCTTGAGTGATCTGTCCGGGATTGAGGACGCGCGGAGAGATGACTCTCTTCGACGTATTGATATATGGCGGCATGAATGACTTTCGCGTCTTTAGGACAGACAAGCGCAGCATCTCGTCCAATAGGTCGCTCGCCTTCTCAGCAGACTGGATGAATCCTCGACCATATGCGAAATTGTCGATCGCCTTCAGGACCTGCTTTTCTACGGTGTATTCTCCGTTCGGAGATATGGCGCTAAGCGGAAAGCCTACAGGAAGCATCGGCGTTCCGTTCAGCAGGATCTGAAGCTCGTCTTCCGGCTTGTTCTGATAGACGATCATCTCCACCTCGTCCATGCCGATATGGTTGAGCGTCCATTTCGTGATCGCGTTCTGCGATGTCGATCCGGTGTTCGGAGTCTCGACATTCGCCGACTTGAGCTTCTTGCTCACGAACTCCCAGCGGTCCCACTGCCTGAACATGCTCTCCGCCATCTCGTAATTGATGATCTCGACTGTCGCTATGCACGGCTGATTCTTCATGAAATATTCCGTGATGTCTCCGAGATAGACGCACGGTCCCGGAACCACCCGTCTCGACGGACCCTCGAAATACTTCTGCAATTCTACGGAGATGTCCAATCCCTTCGTCTTTCCAACGAACGGGCTTGCGAGCTTTCGCTTCTTCTTCCACCTCGTCATCCATCGCTCTTCTATGAAAACCGTTCCCTGGATCAGAAGCTCCTTCTGTCGGAGCATCTTCTTTTCCGCATCGTCATCCAGCGTCTCGGACTCGAAGATCGCGTCTTCGAGGGCTATTCCGGCGAGCATGATGCGGTTGTTCTTCTTGTCGAATGCCTTGACTTCAGGGGAAAGATTCAGGTTATTGACGGCAGAGAGCATGCTCTCAAGTTTGTTTTCCAGAGTGCCGGCAGAGATCATGACGTCGGACTCGTTCTTCTTCGGAGGAAGGATGGTGTGAGCCTTCTTTCGGTTCTCCTCATAGAAGTTTATGTACGTATTGTTGCCGAATTCAGGATACTGCTGGTTTCGCGCATCGCGCATTCGCTCCAGGCGGACGCGAAGATTTCCCACATTCTCCTGCTCTTCGGGAGTGAGATCTACGAACGTCTCTTCGATTATGGGATCCGGATTAAGGCTCGACCTTTTCAATGTTAGCTTCGGCATTTGATTGAAAGATTTTGATTAAGATAAGATTAAAAAAATATTCTGCACTTATGATAGCACAAGACTTGACTAACCAAAAAAGTTGTCCCCATCCTTGCGCGCCATCTCCTCGTAGTACGGGTCAGACGGATCGATGCTGAGCGGCATGCTGCCGCCGTCCATCCAGCCGACGGCCATGACGCGCATCGCATCGGCGAAGTGGGAGTACTTGTCGTGCCGCGGCTTGTCCTTGAACACGCCGAGCTTGTCGTCCCATTCCTTTCGGTAGAGTGGAAGCGCCTTGTAGAGCGGCTCGGTGCGAGTCTCGTCGAAGAAGCATCGCGAGAACAGGGAGCGCACCTTCTCGATGCCTTCCTGCACGGTAGTCTTCTTCGCGACGCGAATCCCCGACATGCCGAGATTCGCCAGGGTCTCCTTTCGCGATATCCCCGTTCCCAATTCGCGCACCTCGACATCGTGCGGCAGGGTGTGATACCCATAGCGATACCCCTTGTCGCGCAAGACCTTCACGTAATGGCTGAGCCCTTCCCCTGAGTTGGAATAAGTGTCGATGATGCGGATCTCGGGACCGAATGACTGGGTGAAGATGATTACGTTCTCATCGTTCATGCCCAAGTCCCACCACGTATCGACGGCTATCGTATCGTCGATAGGGATCGGGCGTATGCGCTTCTCCTCGTGCACCTTCTGCATCTGCCCCGCGTAGTATGCGCCTTGGATGGAGGCATTGAACGCCTCCTCGATGGTAGATGGGTACTGGCTGAACATCTTGTCCTTGTTGGACTGATGCTTGTTTATGTACCAGCGCTTCTGGCCGTCGTCCAGCTTGATGCCGTGATCGACTTCGAGCTTCCTGAAGTACTCCTCATAGAACCTGGTTATGGGGAACGTCGCATTGTCGAGCCGATAGCCGTCGTGCCCGAACCATGGGAAGAAGAA
>ERZ869925.695-NODE-695-length-21261-cov-18.679478_pt1 | contig 21261 bp, 28 predicted proteins | sample MGYA00579311_ERZ869925 | MGnify/ENA primary metagenome ERZ869925 (study PRJEB32216, sample SAMN09231817) | wastewater metagenome | place: USA: Maryland | collected 2016-07-30 | study: EMG produced TPA metagenomics assembly of the PRJNA472060 data set (Reclaimed...
CTTCCGATCTGCCGTCTCGCAGGTGCGTCAGGTCAGACAAGCCGCCGAAGGAGTCGTTCTGATGCGAGGCGGACACGCCAACAGCGGGCCCGCACCGGACCCGAACGCCATCCGCAGGGACCGGCAGAGCGACCAGGCAGCATGGATCACGCTGCCCGCTGGTCGCGATGGAGCCACCCCGCCGTGGCCGCTGACCGAGTCCTCGAAGCGCGAGGACGCGATGTGGGAGCGGCTGTGGAAGACGCCGCAGGCCACGCAATGGGAAGCCCTCGCCGCGTTCGATGAGGTGGCGATGTACGTCCGCACCTTCGTCGAAGCCGCCGAGCCTGGCGCATCAGCCGACAAGCGGAAGCTCGCCCGGACCCTGATGGAGGACATCGGGCTATCCGTCACCGGGCTGGCTCGACGGCACTGGCGTCTGAACGGATCCACCGACACGCAACAGGAGACCAAGCGTGCCGGCAGCAACCGCCGCCCCTCCGCGAAGGACCGGTTCGCGGTCATCGAAGGCCGCCGCACCGCCTAGGAACCGCATCCTCGGGGTCGCGCTCGACTGGATCGAGGCGCACTGCGTCATCCCGGACGGCTTCAAGGCCGGGGCACCGCTCGAGCTGTACGAGTGGCAGCTGCGCTTCCTCGGCAACCACTACCTCGTCCGCGCCGATGCGACATGGAACCCCGACCGCCCGGTCCTCGGCCCCGCGTTCGTCCATCGCCGCTCCGGCATGGTCGGCCCGCAGAAGCTCGGCAAGGACCCGATGGAGGCGGCGCAGATCTGCCTCGAGGGCGACGGCCCCGCCCTGTTCGCCGGGTGGGCGGGCAAGGACGACGGCTGGTCCTGCCGCGAACACGGCTGTGGCTGCGGCTGGGAGTACCAGTACGACCCCGGCGAGCCGATGGGGATGCGCTGGCCCACGGCGCTCATCCAGGTGACCGCGGTGTCCGAGGACGCCACGGCCAACACCTACTCCGCGCTCCGGCCGATGATCGAGAACGGCCCCCTCGCCGATCGCATCCGAAAGACCTCCGAGGAGTTCATCCGGCTCCCCGGTGGCGGACGCATCGACGTCGTGACCGCCAGCGCCACCAGCCGCCTCGGTCAGCGCGTGACGTTCGTGTCCCAGGGCGAGGCCGGGCTGTACTTCAAGCGCAACGGCATGGTCGCGGTCGCCGACACCCAGTACCGCGGTCTCGCCGGCATGGGTGGCCGCGCGGTGTGGCACACCAACGCCTGGGACCCATCCGAGGGCTCGTTGGCGCAGCGCGAGTGGGAGCACCCCACGCCTGACGTCCACATCCAGTTCGACCGCCCGCCGTCCGGCCTGTCCTTCACGGTCCGTGACGAACGCTGGCGCATCTACAAGGCCGTCTATCCCGCCGACGTCCGCCGCGAGAACGGCGGCCACGTGGACCTCGACGCCATCGAGGCCGAGGCCGTCGGCATCATCGCCCACGACTGGCCGCAGGCCGCCCGGTTCTTCGGCAACCAGATCGTCACCGGCTCGGGCAAGGCGTTCGACGTCGCCGAGTGGGACGCGCTGGCATCACCGCGCGCCGTCCCGGATGGGGCGCAGGTCGCCGTCGGCTTCGATGGCTCCAAGACGGGCGACTGGACGGCCCTCATCGCCTGCGAGCTCGCCACCGGGTTCGTGTGGCCGCTGGGCATCTGGGACCCCGCGCAGCATGGTGGAGAGGTCCCCCGCGATGCCGTCGATGCTGCGGTCGCCGACGCCCTCACCCGGTATCGCGTGGTCCGCATGTACGCCGACCCGCCCTACTGGAAGGACGAGCTGGCGAGCTGGCAGGGCCGGTACGGCGACAAGGTGGTCATCCGGTGGGAGACCTACCGCAACCGTCCGATGGGTTTCGCGGTACGCGCCTTCGCACAGGCCATCAGCGACAAGGCCCTGAGCCACGACGGCGACCGCGTGTTCGCCACGCACATCGGCAACGCCAACCGCAAGGCGCTCAACGAGCGCGACGACAAGGGCGCACCCCTCTGGACCATCCAGAAGGAGACGCCCGATTCACCCCGCAAGGTCGATGCCGCGGTCGCCGCGGTGCTCGCCTGGGAGGCCCGGAACGACGCGATCGCGGCTGGAGCGCTGCGGCCCGTGCTGTCCGACTACTTCTCACCGCTCGCCGACGAGCCTGGAGACGACGACGAATGACGCTCGCCCTCGGGCTGCTGGGGTTCGCCCTGCTCATCATCGCGGCCGCGCTCGTCACCCCCATCGCGGGCATCGTGGCCGCCGGGCTGGTCTGCCTGTACCTCGCCTACGTCAACCAGCCACGGAGGTCATAGTGGAGATCTTCGCGCGCCGGGCGGTGACCGAGGCGGTGTTCGACCAGCAGACGGGCACCTACAGTCGCACCGACACCGGGGTCCGGGTGGACGGGGATACCGCGCTCACCGACGACGCGGTGTTCGCCGCGGTCTCCCTGCTGGCCGGTGACATCGCCAACCTGCCGATGCGGGCCTACCAGAACACCGGCAGCCTGACGCAGCCGCTCGCCCGCCAGCCGTCGTGGCTCGAGGCCCCCGACCCGTTCGACCTCGCCATCACCGACGTGGCGCACAAGACCCAGGTCGCGGTGTCGCTGCTGCTCGAGGGTGACGCCTACGTCCTCTGCGAGCCGGACGTGTTCAACCCGGTCCGCCTGACGGTGCTGGACCCGTGGCGCGTCGAGCCCGTCAAGCCGGGCAACGAGCGCCTGTTCGAGGTCTACGGGACCGCGGAGTACGACAACGCCCGCCGCAGCCCGTCGGACCGCATGGACACGCTGTCATCGGCGCAGGTGCTCCACGTCCCGTACATGCTCCGCCCCGGTCACCTCAAGGGCCTGAGCCCGGTCCGTGCCCAGAGCGGCAACCTCGCCATCAGCATCGCGATGCGCAAGTGGGTGGAGAACTTCTTCGGCAAGGGTGCGCAGGTCGGCGGCATCGTCTCGCTGCCCCTCGGTGCCCAGCAGGAGGACGTGGACAAGGTCCAGGACCGGCTCCAGAAGCGATGGAGCAGCTGGCGACGCGCTGGCGTCGTGGGCGTCCTCTCGGGCGGTGCGACGTGGGTCAAGACCGGCCTGTCCCCGCAGGATGCCGACCTCGGGACCCTCTGGCGTCGGCAGCTCGAGATGGCCGCCCGCATCTATGGCATCCCGCCCTTCATGGTCGGATCCCAGGAGCCCGCGGGCGTGGCCTACGCCTCGTCCGTGGAGCGCGCCCAGCACTACATCGACCACTGCCTCGCCCGGTACACCCGCCCCATCGAGAAGGCGTACAGCCGTCTCGTGCCGGGGGATAACCGCCTCGCGGTGGCCGGGTCCAACACCGAGGTACGGTTCGTGTTCGACGCCTTCCTCCGCGGCGACCCGAAGGCCCGGTGGGAGACCTACCTGATGCAGATGAACTCCAAGGCGCGCCCCATCGGCGAGATCCGCGCACTGGAGAACCTGCCACCCCTCTCCGACTACACCCCCGAGTACCTGGCGGGCCCCGACGGCCTGTTCCAGTCGCCGAACAACAACGCGGGTGGAGCACCTGCGCCCGACACGGGAGGTCCCCCGGCATGAGCGTCCAGTTCCACAAGGCCGATCCCGTCGAGCTCGAGTTCGCCTTCCGAGCGATGCCCGACGGCTCCTCGACGTTCGAGGGCTACGCGGCCGTCTTCAACAAGCCGAGCAAGGTCATCCACGACCAGTTCGCCCGGTCCGCCCGCGGCTACCGGGAGACCATCCTGCCGGGTGCGTTCGCGCGGTCCCTCGGGACGAACAGCCGGAAGACGTTCGTGGTCGATCACGACGACTCGAAGATGGTCTCCTCGATGCCCTCGGGTCCGCTCCGGCTGGCCGAGGACAGCAAGGGTCTCTACGTCGAGTCCCCGTGGCCGCGGACGCACTACACCGACAGCGTCCGGGCGCTCCACGACGCGGGCGAGCGGCTGGGCATGTCCATGCTCTTCGGCACCTCCCAGCGCCACGAGCAGACCGCGTGGAGCCCTGACGGGGCCCTGCGCACCGTCAGCGAGGCGGCGCTCAAGCACGTCTCGGTGCTGGCGACGATGGAACCCGCGTACGACGGGACCGTCGCCACGTTCCGCGCGCTCGCGGACATGACCGCCGCCGATCCTGACGACATCGACGCCCTGGTGGACGCGCTCCGCGAGGGCCGCCGACTGGACGACGCCGAGTTCAACCTGCTGGGCCGCCTCACCGAGGCCGTCAAGCCGGAGACCGCACCCACCCCCGAACCCATCGCGCTGCCCACTGAGCGGTACAGCGACCTCCTCTCGAAGCTCGCAGCCGACGGGCTGTAGGCGCACCCACCCCAGCTGGCCCGGCGTCACGGCCCGACCGCCGCGTCCCGCAAGACGCGAGCGCCCCACCCGGACGAACCACCTAGACGGGGTCCCACCCAACCCCTGAGCCCGCTTCGGCGGGTTCTTCGACATGGAAGGACCACGACCCGTGGAGACCTATCTCGCGACGCTGGTGGAGAACCGCCAGCACGCCGCCCACCGCATCCGGCAGATCATCGACGACGCCACCAACGCGCAGCGCGCCCTCACCCCCGAGGACGAGTCCGCCATCGAGGCGGCCAGCGCGGACTACGACCGCCTCAAGGCCGAAGAGGACAAGCTGGTCGCGCTCAACGAGAAGCTGGCCGCGGGCGATGCCCAGCGGTCCCGCATCTCGGCGGCCATCACCCACCGCGAGGACGAGGACGACCGCAAGGGCGACCACGCCATCATCGAGGTGGTCCGAGCCGCGCAGGACGCGCTCCGCAAGGGCGACCAGTTCGTCCCGCGCGAGTTCGACCTGGGCATCGACCACGAGAAGGTGCTGATGGCGTCCCGAGCCATCGCCGACTTCTCGGATGCCGGCGCGCTGTACATGAACGACTTCGCCACGCGGGTCGCCATCTACCAGCGCACCACGTCGCCGCTGCTGAACGTCGCGACGGTCATCAGCGCCGACAACGGCCGCCCGCTCGTGCTGCCGGTCCTCTCGGCGGACCCGTCGTCCTACACCCCCGGTGAGGGCACGGCGATCACCGAGAACAGCGGCACGCTCGGCCAGGCGACCGCCACCCCGATCAGCTACAAGGCCCTCTCGTACATCGCCTCGGAGGCCGAGGAGGACGAGATGATCGGCCTGATGCAGCTCCTGAGCCGGCAGCAGGGTCGCGAGCTCGGCATCAAGGCCGGGACCGCGATGACGGCCACGCTGCTCACCGCGGCCACGAACGGTGGCACCGCTGCCGGTCTGGGCGGTGGCAGCACGGCCAACTTCCTCGGCTACGAGGACGCGCTCGACCTCAAGTACGGCCGCCCCACGGGCATCCGCCAGGTCGGTGCGTGGCTGATGGCGAACGGTGCCATCAAGCGGGCCCGCAAGTGGACCGACAAGAACGGCCAGTACCTCTGGCAGCCGGCCATCGCGGCGGGCCAGCCGGACCTCTTCGACGGCCAGCCCGTCTACGAGGACCCCGGTCTCGCGGATCCGGCCTCGGCCACCAAGTCCATCCTCTACGGCGACCTGTCGGCGTGGGTGGTCAAGCAGCGCGGTCTCCGCGTGGCGGTGAGCACCGAGTACCGGTTCAACACCGACCAGATCGCCATCCGCACGGTCTACCGGGCGGGCGGCGCGCTGCCGGACGCGACGGCCATCGCCTACATCGTCAGCAAGAACACCTGACCGCCCGCCGGAGCGCATCCGGCACGCCCACCCGAAGCCCCTCGGCATCAGCCGGGGGGCTTCGTCATACCCCCCCCGCACGAGGTTCTGGGCCTTGCGCATCGCCTGGTACTCCAACTCCCCGAAGGCCGCCACCGGCTACGGCACGCAGACCCGTCAGATGCTCACCCGCCTCAAGGCGGACGGGCACGACGTGTGCGTCCTCGGCCTATGGGGGCACAACTCCGGCATCGAGGTCTTCGAGACCCCCGATGGCCCGGTCCCGCTCTGGCCGTCCGGTGCCATGCACTACGGCCTCGATGTCGTGGACGCGCAGGCCCGCTCGTGGTTCAGCGACGGCCCCGGATGGGTCATCACCCTGTACGACGTGTGGGTCCTCCGCAACGTCTGGGAGGGGCTGCCCGTCGCGTCGTGGACGCCCATCGACCACGATCCCGTGACGCCCGCCGTCGCCCAGTGGGCGCAGACGCACCCCACCATCGCCATGAGCCGGTTCGGGCAGAAGGCGCTCGCTGCGGCCGGCATCGACTCGGTGTACATCCCGCACGGCATCGAGCGCGTCTACCAGCCCACCGAGTCGGACGTGCGCGCCCGCCTGGGCGTTCCCGAGGACGCCTTCCTCGTGATGATGAACGCGGCCAACACCAAGGCCCCGCACCTCGACCGGAAGGGCTGGCAGCAGAACCTCCGGGCGTTCGCCATCTTCGCCCGCGAGCACCCGGACGCGGTGCTGTACCTGCACACCGACCCGACGCGACCCGACGGGTTCCCCATCGCGTCCTACCTGTCCTACCTCGGGCTCGACGAGAAGCAGACCCGCATCACCGACCTGCTCGCCTACCGCGCGGGGCTCATCGACAACGTGGAGATGGCGCGGCTCTACACCGCCGCGAACGTGCTGCTGTCCTGCTCGATGGGCGAGGGCTTCGGCCTCGCGGTCCCCGAGGCGATGGCGTGCGGGACCCCCGCCATCGTGACCGACTTCTCGGCGCAGCCGGAGATCGTGGCGGACACCGGCTGGAAGGTCGGCTGGGACCCGTTCTGGAACGAGCACCAACGGTCCGACATGGCGTTCCCGTCCGTCGTGGACATCGTGGAGTCGCTGGAGGCCGCGTATGCCGAGCGCGGCACCGAGGCGGCCGTTGCGCGGTCTGCTGCGGCCCGTGCGCACGTCCTCGCGGAGTACGACGCCGACACGGTGTACGCGAAGCGATGGCGGCCGTTTCTGGCGGCCCTGGAGGCCGACCTGTCGCGACAGGCGCAGGTAGCCAAACCACGCCCCGGCAACACGAAGGCCGCGAAGCGGCGGTCGAGGAAGGCAGCATGAGCGGCGGCCGGTTCACCTTCACGTACGCCATTGGCGAGCAGGATGGCGCTCCCGTCTTTGCGGTGTTGGACGTTCCTCTCGACCTGACAGATGAGCAGGAAGCAAAGCTTCGTCGCCTCATCACCGAACAAGTCTTTGGGAGCTTTGTCGAAAGCATTGCCGAATGGCGCCTCCGGGTGGAGGCCACCAAGTGAGCGCCGTCGTCACGGGCGGGGCTGGCTTCATCGGTTCCCACCTCACCGAGCGGCTGGTCGCCGACGGGCACGACATCCTTGTCATCGACGACTTCCGCAGCGGCCGGACCCGCATCGACGGGGCCCGGTACCTCGAGATGCCGCTGGCCTATGCGCCGCGGCCCACGATGGCCCCGGACGTCATCTACCACCTCGCCGGTCCGGTCGGTCCGGTGGGCGTGCTTCACGAGGCAGGGCGCATCGTCCCCGAGATCGTGGGTGCCGCCGACCTGCTGCGCCAGTGGGCGCTCTACTGGGACGTGCCGCTCGTCTACGTCAGCACGTCCGAGATCTACGGCCAGCAGCAACAGCCGATGACCGAGTGGGCCCCGCGCATCATCCAGCCCGGCCACAGCGCCCGGTTGGAGTACGCGGTCGCCAAGATGGCCGCCGAGACGATGCTGCTCAACACGGACGGCCTCGACGTCCGCATCATCCGCCCCTTCAACGTGGCGGGCCCCCGGCAGCGCGAGGAGGGCGGGTTCGTCCTCCCACGGTTCATCCGCCAGGCGAAGGCCGGGGAGCCGCTGACGGTCTACACCCCCGGCTCCCAGCGGCGCGCCTTCACCCACGTCCTCGACATCGTGGACGGCATCATCCGCGCCGCCACCCTCGGGATGCCGGGCGAGTGGTACAACCTCGGCAACCCCGACAACGAATGCAGCATCTGGGACCTCGCCGAGGAGGTCCGCGCGGTCCTCGGCTCCGCATCCGACATCGCGATCGTGGACCCGACGACCCTGTGGGGCCCGGCCTTCCGCGAGGCCCCCGACAAGGTCCCTGCCATCGACAAGGCCCGCGAGCAGCTGGCGTGGGAACCTCGGCGCACCCGGCGCGAGGTCATCGAGGACGCGGCGGGTTGGCAGTCAGCCAACGTTGTCTCACCGGTGACGACCGCCGCCGCTCATCCAGTCTACCCCTCCAGTTGGCTCGTCGAGCCGTGACTCACGTCACCATCCCGTTCCTGACGGGCATAGAAGACCTGTGCCGATGTGTCGCCAGCATTCCGCTGGGTTGGTCGGTGCTAATCATCAACAACAGCGGGGAGCGGCTGCCGCCGAACATCCCCGGCTGGCTCCTCCACATGCCCCACAACATCGGCGTCGCCGCGTCGTGGAACCTCGGCATCAAGTCCGATCCGACCGCGCCGTACTGGCTGTTCGCCAACCACGACACCGTGCTGGCCCCCGGCGACCTCGACCGCCTCATCGCCGAGATGGAGAAGGGCGGCCCTCGCTGGGTCGGCATGAACGGCGACTGGCGGGTCATGGGGCTGACGCGCGAGGCGGTGGAGACGGTCGGCTGGTTCGACGAGAACTACCACCCCATCTACTGCGAGGACGCCGACTACGAGCGGCGCTGCACCCTCGCCGGTGTCCCCTGGTACTTCATCGAAGGAGGGGCGACCCATGTCGGCTCCGCGAGCATCAAAGACCCCCGCTACGGCGAAGCCAACGCCCGCACCTACCCCGCCAACGTCGCCTATCACCGACGGAAGTGGGGAGGCGGACCCCGCGCCGAGGTCTACACGACGCCGTTCGATCAGGGTGGCTCGGTGGCTGACTGGCGACTCGACCTCGGCCGACTCCGCCGCAATGCGTGGCCCTAGGGAGACCCGCTAGGTGGCCACCCTCGACTACACGGTCGATCTCTCGAACGGGCTCGCCTACGTCCAGCCCTCGACCGGCCTCCGGGCCCCCTACGCGACGGGCACCGGCACGGTCACCTACCGCTGCCACAGCTGCGGCGACCTCATCCCCAAGCGGTGGGAGGTCTTCTACTTCGACCCGGCCGATGGCTGGGCCGGGTACATCGCCCCGGCGGTGATGCCCCCATCCATGACCACCCACCACGACTGGCACATGGCCCAGGAGGACTGACATGGCGCTCAACCCATATTTGACGAAGGCGACCGGTCAGGCCGCCCTCGACGCCATCGTGGACCGCCTCGACGTGGGCGGCGCGGGGACGCTGAAGATCTACACCGCCTCGCAGGCAGCCAACGCGGACACCGCCATCGGTGCCCAGACGCTGCTCGCGACGCTGACCTTCTCGGCCACCGCGTTCGGTGCCGCGTCGAACGCCGACCCGACGGTCGCCACCGCTTCGACCATCACCAGCGACTCGAGCGCCGACGCGACCGGCACCGCCGCGTGGGCCCGCCTCGCGTCCGGTGGCGGGACCACGGTCATGGACTGCTCCGTCGGCACCGCGACCGTGGACATCACGTTCAACACGGCGTCCTTCGTCTCGGGCGCGGTCATCGCCATCTCGTCCCTGACGGTCACCCTCCCCCTGCACGTCTAGGCCGGGGGTGGGGGCCGCCCGCGCGTCCCACCGCGGCCCGTACCGCTCGCGGGGCATCACAAAGCGCCAGATGCAGGTGCTCGAGGCGCGGTTCCAGCACGGGTCACGGAAGGCAGCAGCGGCGGCGCTGGGCATCTCCGAGGCCACGGTGCGCGGGCACATGACCCGCCTCTGCGAGCTGCTTGGCGTCGAGACCGTATTCCAGGCCGCCTATGTGCTGTGGCTGCGCGACCTGTGGGGTGACCCATGACCACGATCCCCAACTGGTCGCTCGGCTCGGGCACCGGGACGACGATCACCGCGACCCTGACCTTCACGCCGACCGCGGGGAAGATCCTGCTCGTCTGCGTCGGCTGGGACAAGAGCGCGACCTCGTTCACCACGCCGACGGGCTTCACCGCGCTGGGGCAGGCTGTCGGTGCGTCGGTGTCCGGCGCGATGTTCTACAAGGTCGCGACCGGCTCCGAGACCTCCGTCGCGGTCACGGCCGGGTCCGCGCCCGCGAGTGGCGGCAACGTGTGGGTCGCGGAGATCGACGCCACCTCGGTCGTGGACTACACGAGCCCGACGTACTCGAACACCGCCGTCTCGTCCATCAGCACGGGCACCGCCACCGGCACCGGGTTCGCGGTCGCGATGATGACGGTGGACAGCCTCGTCGCCATCGACAACGGCCCACCGTTCGGCACCTGGTCGAACTCCTTCACCGGCCACCCCGACGGCGCGTTCGGCTCGGTCTTCCGAGACTCGGGCGCGGGCACCGGTCAGGCCCCGGTCGCGATCGCCTACAAGGACGTCACCGGCTCCGCCGAGACGACCTTCACCCAGCAGGCTGGCGAGACCGCGGACCAGATGTGGGCCGCGGTCGTCATCTTCGGCCAGGCGACCACCGGCACGGGCGCGGTGTCCCTGCAACCGGTGTCCGTCGCGGGGACCGGCTCGCAGACCTTCACCGCGACCGGCTCGCTCACGTTGCAGCCTGCCGCCGTCGCGGGCACCGGGACCGAGACGTTCACGGCGACCGGCGCAGCCACGCTGCAACCGGCCGTCATCTCCGGTACCGGGACCGAGACGTTCAGCGGTACCGGCTCAGCGACGCTGCAACCCGTCGCCATCACCGGGACCGGTTCCGAGACGTTCACCGCCACCGGTGCGGCGACCCTCCAGCCGGTCGCCGTCTCCGGGTCCGGCACGCACACCTCCGGGGTCGCCCCGACGGGCACCGGCTCGCTCACGCTCCAGCCGGTGTCGGTCTCGGGCGTCGGCATCGCCGGTGCGGTCGGCACGGGTGCGCTCACGCTCCAGCCCGTCGCCATCAGCGGCACGGGCACGCAGACGTTCACCGCGATCGGCGCGCTGACGCTCAAGCCTGTCGCGCTGTCCGGGACCGGCACGCTCACGATCGCGGCGACCGGCTCGCTCACGCTCCAGCCGACCAGCCTGACCGGCACCGGGGCCCTGTCGCTGACCGGTGCGGGCGCAGCGACCCTCCAGCCGCTCGCCATCGCGGGCATCGGCAATCACGGGTCATATGTCGAGATCGTGGCGTCGGCTCCCCGCATCACGCAGGTGACGGGCGGTGCTCCGGTCCTCGTCGCCGCCTCGGCCGCTCCTCGCATCACCGCGGCGACGGACAGCCCCCCGGCGACTGCGATCGCCTCGACCGCTCCTCGCATCACCTCGGCCACCGATGCCGCCCCCGAACCCGTCGAAGCCCGCTAGGAGGGTGCCGTGCGCATCGTCGTCAACCTGACCGAGGACAGTGCCGATGTGCTGGCGGAGTTCTCGGCGGGCGCGAAGCTCTACCTGCTGTCCGCCACGTCGGAGGCGGGATCCTACGCCGATGTGACGACGGCCGCCATCGTCAGCGGCACCGAGCAGTACGAGTTCACCGACTCGGCCGGCACGTCCTCGACCTGGTACAAGACGCAGGTCGGCGACTCGTCCGGCAGCACCCGCGGCACGCTGTCCTCGGCGTTCCGGGCCACGTCGCTGGCCGCCTACGCCACCCTCGACGACCTCCGCGAGGTGCTGGCGCTCGGCGCGAACACCGCCCACGACAACCTGCTGTCAGACCTCCTGACCGATGTCAGCGACGACCTCGACGGGGTGACGCAGCGGCGGTTCTACCGGGACCCGCAGGTCAGCGGCACCACGACCGTCTACGCCGATGTGACGTGCGGCGGGGAGTGGTCGCTGGAGGACGCCATCGGACGGCCCTTCTTCACCGATGGCCGGACGCTGGACATCGTGTCGGTGACGAACCTCTACGTCCGCGACTCCGAGACCGACGCCTACTACGAGGTCATCGCGGGCGACACCGGCTACTACCTCGAGGGCTCGAGCCAGGGCGTCGGCCTGTACGGCACCGACTGGCCATACGAGGACGTCACCCTCTCCCCCGCGTCCGCGACCGTCACGACGTGGCCGGTCGGCAAGCGCGCGGTCAAGATCGTGGGCGCGTTCGGGTTCCCGAGGGTGCCGAACCCCGTCAAGCGCGCGGTCATCAGCGAGTGCGCCGAACGGTTCCGCCAGAAGATCGGCGGCGGCTCGCAGCCCGTCGGCGTCAACCAGTTCGGCACGCCCATCTTCCTGACCGGTGACAGCCCGGACTTCCGGCGCGTCACCCGGTCGCCTTACTCGCGACGGCGGATGGCGGCATGACCCTGCAGTTGAAGTCGGTGATGACCGACCTCGCCGCCGCAGCCCAGCCCGAGCTCGACGCTGGACGCACCGCGTTCCCCCGGCCCGTGGAGGCCCCGTTGCCGGGCGACGTGGTGGTCGGGTACCCGACGGAACCCATCGCGCACTCCCAGACGTTCCGCCGCGGGCTGGACCGGGCGACGGTCCCCCTGTTTGTCATCTGCGGCCCCCCGCAGGACGAGGCGACGCAGACAGCGGTCTCGGCGTGGCTCGCGTCCGGCTCGCTCATCGAGGCCGTCGAAGCCTATGCCGGGACGTGGCAGTCGGTCCTCGTCCGGCCGGTGGTCATCCAGGAGTACACGACCCCCGCGGGCGTCACGCAGATGGCGCTCCGGTACGACATCGACGTTCTGAGCTAGGGAGGCAGCATGGCCGCGCAGCACGGGCGCAACACCACGGCGTGGTGGAACTCCCTGGACATCACCGGGTATCTCGATAACGCCGACTACTCGCTGGACACCGACACCGACGAGGTGTCGCGCTACGGCATGGGCTGGAAGGAATACGTCACTGGCACGACCAGCGCGACGGTCGCGTTCACGGGCGTGTACGACGCGACGTCGGAAAGCGCCATCGAGGGCCAGCTGCGGACCGACAACGGCGTGCTGACCTATTGCCCGTCCGCAGGGTCGGCCATCGGCGACCGGGCCAAGCTGCTGTCGGTGACGAGCACGACCTACTCCGACGCCTCGCCCGTGGGCGGAGCGGTCCGTTTCGGGTGGGACGTGACATCCGAGGACAGCGTGGGCCTCGGCTGGGTCCTGCACCCGATGAGCAAGGACACGAACACGACCACCGGATCGTCCCGAGACGATACGGCGGCCACGTCCACCGGCTGGGTTGCGCACGTCCATGTCACGTCGGTGGACGGCGGCAGCTGGGTCATCAAGCTCCAGGACAGCGCGGATAACTCCTCGTGGTCCGACGTGTCGGGCGGCGCGTTCACCGCGGCGACCGGCGCGACCTCGCAGCGTCTTGAAGCGGCGAGCACCACGGCACAGCTGCGGCGCTACGTCCGCTATGTGGCGACCCGGACGGGCGGCTCCGCCGGTCAGGGCCTCACCTTCGGGCTGGCATACGCCCGGAACCTCTAGGCATCCCAGCACGGAAGGAGTGGAACGATGGCCGCGCGCCACGGAAAGAACGCCCAGCTGTTCATGGGCTCGACTGAGTTGTCCACCTACCTGGACAACATCGACCGCTCGCTGGACACCGACACCAGCGAGACCACCACGTTCGGCAAGAACTTCAAGGAGTTCCTGGCCGGTCTCAGCGGCCAGACGCTTTCGTGCTCTGGCATCTACGACCCCACGCTCGCCTCCACGATCGAGACGGCACAGGTCGCGGGCACCGCGTGGACCTTCAAGTACTTCCCCGGTGGCTCGGCCTCGGGCCAGCGGCAGGTGTCGTTCCCCGGTCTCATCACCAACTACTCCGAGTCATCTCCAGTGGGTGACCGAGGAGGCGCGACCTTCGAGATCCTCGCCTCTGGCACGGTCACCTCGACCACCCTGTAATCCCCGCCCATGACGCCCCCCGGTCCCCAGAGCCGGGGGGCGTCGCCTTTCTGGGAGGCAACCATGTCGCGCGTCACCATCCTCGACCTCACCGCTGGTCAGGTCGCCAACATCGAGAAGGACCTGGAGCTGCCGCTGAACCGGTGGCAGGCCGAGGCCCCCAAGGCGGAGCTCTACGCCCGCATCCTCTCCGAGACGACCGGCAAGCCGATCGAGGAATACCGCGCCATGAAGATGCGCGACCTCGTGACCCTGGTGTCGCTGGACGGTGACGACGAGGACCCTACGTCGCCGAGCGCCGGCTGAACCTCGCCCGGTTGGCTCGGGTGCTCGGTTGGACCGTCCAAGAGGTCCGCGCCCATTCCCTCGGTGACATCCGCGCGATGCAGCTGGTGCTCGCGGAGGAGGAGGTCGCCCGCAAGCAGGCCGCAGCCCGCAACCGGAGGAAGTGATGCCCGCGAAGATCACCTACTACTCCGTCGCCGGGCTGAACAAGGCCATCCGCCGTCTGCCCAAGGAGGCGAAGGCCAGCCTGCGTGACGCCAACGTGCGCATCGCGGACAAGGTGGCCGGGGACGCCCGGTCACGGGCGCAGTCGGTCGGCGGTGTCGCAAAGTACGTCGGCCCCACCATCCGATCCGGTCGCGACACCGTGCCCATCGTGCGCATGGGCAACTCGTCCCCGCTACCGCTCTCGGGCAGCGGGTGGGAGCGCAAGTCGCGCAAGGGCGACCGACAGACCGTCGGCGACGTCATCTGGGGCGCGGAGTTCGGCGGCGGCAAGCGTCCCACCACGCAGCAGTTCCTTCCTTGGCGCGGGAACGACACCGGTGCCGGGTACTTCCTGTGGCCCGCGGTCCGAGATGACGGGCCGTTCATCGCCCGCGAGTTCGAGAAGGCCGTCGCCGATGCCGAGGCGTCCACGTTCAAGGGAGAGGCGAAGCGATAGATGGCGACCGCCGACCGGATCCTGATGCTCAAGCTGCTGGGCGACACGTCCAGCATCGACAAGAGCCTGCGCAAGACCGAGGGCCGCCTCAAGGGCATGGGCCGCTCCGCGCTGTCGTGGGGCAAGGCGTTCACCGCCGGGCTGGTCATCGAGGGCATCGACAAGGTGACCGAGGCCCTTGGCGACGCATGGACCGGGTTTCGCGAAGGCGAGCAGGCCGCCGCGCAGCTGGGCACGACGTGGAAGAACCTCGGCCTCGACGGGTCCGGGCTCCAGCGCACCATCGACCAGATCAGCGCGTCCACGCTCAAGCTCGGCACCGACGACACCGAGGCCATCAACGCCTTCAACCAGGCGCTCCAGAACACGGGCGGCAAGCCCAAGCAGGCGATGGACCGGCTGCGCATCGCGCAGGACCTCGTGGCGAACGGCTCGGCTCCGAACCTGTCGTCGGCGCTCAAGATCATCGACCGCGCGGCATCAGGGTCCGCGGCCACCGTCCGTAAGTTCGGCCTGAAGTCAGAGACCGCAGCCGGCCGGGTGAAGGAGCTCGGCGAGAAGGTCAAGGGCGCTGCAAAGCGTGCCCGCGATCTGGATCCGCTGGGGGCTGCTTCGAATGCCATCGCAGAGGGGCTGGAGTCCATCGTCGGGTCGCTGGCGAAAGGCGACCTTGACGCGGCCGCCGAAGGCATCACGGCCATCGGCACCGCGCTCTCCACGTTCGGCGCGGAGATTGCTCCGGGTGTCACCACGACCTTGGACAAGCTCACCGATGGCGGGTGGTCCAGGTTCTCAGATTGGGTGGGCACCACATTCACCCCCGTCCTCGATGATCTGGGGGAGGCGGTCCGAAACCTTGGCCAGCTATGGGACGAGCTCCAGCCGCACGTTGACAACGCGCTCACGTTCATCAAGCCGCTCATCGACTTGCTGAGCCAAAGTGTGCAAGGCGGACTGGGGTTCGTACTGGACGCGGTGAGTGGAACCCTGAAGACGGTCACTGACCTGCTGAAGGGCGATTTCTCCGGAGCTTTCACAACGGTCCAGGAAACCCTTGGCAACCTAGCCACTGACTTGGACAACTTCTTTGGGGGGCTCCCCGGCAAGTTCACGGCGTGGGCGGGCGATGTCCTCGCCGGGGCGGGCGAGGTCGGTTCGGCGATCTTCGATGGCATCGTCGGCGGCATCAAGTCGTTGGCGTCGAAGGTCGGCGAGATCATCAACGGAGCCATCGGCACCCTCCGCAACGCTTGGAACGGCCTTGACTTTGCCATCCCATCGTTCGACCTCAAGTGGGACGGGGTGAGCGTTCCAAACCCACTTCACGGAACGGTCGCCGACATCTTCGGGACGCCGAATATCCAGATCCTTCCATCTGGAAACTTCCACGTCTGGGACGGCACCGGTGACCTCATCCCGGATTTCGGTGGCGGCGGTGGCAAGAACCAGCTCGGCCTCCCCGGACACGAGAAGGGCCTGTGGAACGTCCCGGTGGACCAGTATGCGGCCGTCCTCCACCGCGGCGAGATGGTGCTTCCGGCCGACTTCGCGCAGCAGTACCGTGCGAATGGCGGCGGGGGCATGGGCGGCTCCACCTACACCATCAACGTCAACGTCGCGCCGGGTGCGAGCATGGCCGAGGCCGGTCGGATGATCGTCCGCGCCATCCGTGAGTACGAGCGCAGCGACGGCAAGGTGTGGCGCACATGAGCCTCCCTGCGGTCTGGGGCAGCGGCATCAAGTGGGGCTCGTTCAAGTGGGGGCAGACCACCACCACGGGCCGGCCGACGCTCTACGTCGCCATCGACGGGACGCTCCGGGGAGAGGCGTCCGCGGCACGGTTCCGGCTGGGTCGGTCGGGCTGGTTCGATGTGCTCGGGCCGAACTCGGCGTCCATCGACCTGGTGGGCTTCGTGGACGTTCCGCCCAACAGCGAGGTCGTGGTGTCCTGCGGCGCGGGTGTCCTGTGGAAGGGATACGTCGATGGGCAGTCCACGACCTACAGCGTTCACGACGCGGCGGACCGGACCACCATCAACGCGACGGACATCGTGGGGCGACTGGGAAAGTCCGTCAAGGCTCCGGGCAAGGTCTACAGCAGCGGTGACCTCATCGCGCGATGGTTCCCCGTCGGCCTCTATGGCGACCTCGTGGCCGTGGCTGAACAGTACCTCGCTGACTTCGCCCCCGGCCTCGGCATCACCGTCGAGCTCGGCACCAGCACCGGCAGTCTGCCGTCCCTCACCGACTGGTATTTCAACGCACCCGGCGACACCCCGAAGAAGACGCTGCTCGAGCTGCTGAACAAGGCCGAGGAATCGTCCAACGCGATGATGACGATGCAACCGGACGGGACCCTGCTCATCGTCCCTCGCGCGCCGTCCGGGCTCTCGTCCGTCTCGATGGTCGATGTCTCCCCCGGCGACTCGACATGGGTCCGGGGGCGCGATACGGTCATCAACCGGTGGTTGCTCGAACAGCCAGCCTACGACGACAACACGGTGCTGGACACGACCGATGACACGTCGCGGACCGCTTACGGGGAGCAGTCCTACGAGGTGCAGGACTACCTCTGCACCAGCGCCTCCCATTTCGGATCGTCATTCCGGTCCGCGCTCGCATCCCCCCGGTGGAAGGCGACATACACCAAGCCCATCGCGGACCTGTCCGACCCGTGGCTGCTGCTCGCTCCCCTGTCGTGGGTCAAGGACGGCAGCGACATCTTCCAGGTGATGAGCGTCGAACATGACGTGACCCTGAGCGGGTGGCAGGTGACGCTCGAACTGGACGCCTCGCAGGATGCGCTCAACGGTGCGTCCGAACCGACCCCCGCATAGGAGGCCCGATGACCGCGATCGCCAATGTCAGCAACGGAGACGACGCGACCGAGACGTGGCCCGATTCGGTCGCCGACTACCTGAACAGCCCCGCTGTCCTGTCCGCGGCGACCGGCAACATCACCACCTCGCAGACCAAGGTCGTGTCGCTCACCATCCCCGCGAACTCCGTCGCGGTCGGCGACATCTTCATGGTGCAGGCGATGGGCGTCTGCACGTCTTCGACATCGACGGTCGTGACGTTCCGCATCCGCCTGGGCACGACGACCCTCACCGGCAACATCGCGACCGCGAACACGCCGACCGCCAACAACACGGCGGCCGCCGACCCGTTCTGGATCAGCGGCATGGTCACGGTCCGCAGCACCGGCTCGAGCGGCACGGTGCATGGCGGGATGACGCTCAACGCGGGCACCCAGCCGTTCGGCTCGGCCACCCGCACCGTGTCGGGCGACCCGGCTGGCAACTCCACCTCGACGGTCGTCCTTGACACGACGGCCGCCAAGCTCATCGAGCTGACGGCGGTCACCGCGGCCGGCACCACGTCGGTCAACTTCACGCAGGCGGCCATCTGGAAGGTCCGCCCGTAGAACGCCCCACAGCCCGGATACACGACGCCCCCGGCCCTACCAAGGGTCGGGGGCTTTTCGTCGTTCCTGGGCTGTTCTAGACGGGCTGGCGGGCGTAGGTGACGGTCAGCGTCCCGTCAGGCTTCACGACCAGCATGAACACGAACACCAGCAGCCCGACGAGGACCAGGCACAGCAGCAGCGCGACCGCGAATGCACCGCATCCCCACGATCCCTGCGCCCAGCTCTGTGACACGGGCGCGTATCCGGCGGCCGCCCAGCGTGGCGCGTCCTTGGTGAACCACTTGGCCGCGTCCTGCTGCGAATGCCCCTTGTACGTCTTCACCACGACCGGCGGCCCGTCCGGCGTGGGCGTCTCCCACCATTTCATCCGTCGCTCCTTCATCAACCACTCCCCCACCCACCCGATCTTCTAGGCCCGGTCATCGCCCACCTCCGGGGTATCGGTACCAGTACCTACATGGGGTACCCGCCCCGCAAGCGTTTCCAGTCCGTTCACAGACCTTGCGAGACCGTTGCGGATTGGCGAAGATTGCGCGCACAGGTGGCACAGCGGGTGACCAGTCTGGACGGCATCCAACGTCGAACCCTGGAGGGAGCCCGTGCTGCGTAGGACCGACGAACCGACCCCGGTGACAGACCCGGACACGATCGCGCTCATCGAGGATGAGTACCTGAACGCCCTGTACCACGCGGCGCGCCTGCGCGCGGCTCGGCTGGCTGGTCTCGTTCCTGTTCAGTCCGCAAGTCCAACGCACCCAGTTCGAGCGCGGCGGATTCGGCAGCTTGCAGCGATGCGGGAGCGGTCAGGGAATGACCGGGTGCTGCGGGTCGTTCGAACACCAGCTGCTTGAGCATCGCGTTCTGCTCGGTCAGCAGCGTGATGAGCTGGGCCTGTTGGCGCGACTGCTCGGTCAGGGCGGTGATGAGCTTGGTGAGGTCGGGAGTGGGGGCGGCCGGCGCTTCGACGGCGGCAGGCTTCTCCGGCTCGCTCCCCCACAGGTCCGTCAGGAGCCGGTACTGCTCGGCGTTCGGGGTGTGCTTGCCTGACTCCATCTCCGCGTAGGTCGAGCGCGCGATCTTCCACCCGTAGCGGGTGGCGAAGTAGTCCAGCGCCTCGTCCAGGGTCATGGTCCCGTCCTTGCCCGAGCCAGCACGAGCCTTCCGCTGGGCGGTCAGCCAGCGAGCGAAGGGCGTCTTGTCCTCGGGTCGGATTGCCATGTCCCGCACATCGTTGCACACCTTCGCGCAGAAATCGCGAATTCTGCGCGACTTTCTTCGGGAAGTCGGCGAGTTCGCCCGAATTCGCTTGACATGCTGGAACGGTTCTGCAATGCTGCGCGCTGATGAGCACACCTCAGCGCAAGCCGGACGCTTTCGAAGTCGCGAACGCCATGACCCTGGCAGACGCGGCCGCGTACCTGGCCGTCCATCCAGCAACGATCCGCCGCTGGGTTCGTGAGAAGCGGCTGACCGCCTACCAGCTCGGCCCTGCCGGGAAGTACCTGTTTCACCCCGCCGACCTCGACCGGATGGTCGTGCGCAAGGCGGCCTGACGTGGAGTTCGTCCCCGTCCCCGCGTCGGCGATGGACGCATGGCTTCAGCGAGATGGCGGCACCAAGGGGCCGTGGTTCCGCGAGGGGCGACACGATCTCATCGTCGCTGCGCTCATGGAGGGGCGGCACCCGGCCGCCATCGCCGCAGAGCACGGCATCACTCGCCAGGCGGTGTACTCCGTGTGGCGTCGCAAGGCGTCGGGTCCTCTCCCATACCTCGCTCTCAAGCCCGTGCGTGACACTTCTCTCCGGTGTCGCCTGTGCGGGGAGCGATACGAGCGCGGCACGTATGCCCGTCATGCCGACACCAGAGGCCACATCGAGCAGCGCTTCTGGTCGTACGTCGAGTGGTCAGAAGGATGCTGGGCTTGGCACGGTGCGCTGTACCCCACCGGGTATGGGCTCTTCACGTGGAAGCGAGCTAGCGGGTACGCGCATCGCGCCGCCTACTTGCTCGCCGTCGGGCCTATCCCCGAGGGGATGCATCTGGACCACCTGTGCCGGACTCCCCGATGCGTCAACCCGGCTCACCTTGAGCCGGTCACGCCGCGGGCGAACGTCCTCCGGTCCCCGATCGCTGAGGCGGCCAACAACGCCGCCAAGACCCACTGCAAGCACGGCCACTCGCTCGATGACGCCTACGAGTGGCGGAGGACAGGTCGCAGGTGCCGCACCTGCCACCTTGAGAAAAGCCGCGAGCAGACGCGCCGGAAGACGGAAGCGCGCCGCGCGCTCACTGGACGCGCCCGGATCAGCCGGGGCATCAACCCCTCCACCAGCCAGGAGGCAATCGCCGCATGAGCACCGCAACCGTCATCCCCATCACTCGCAAGCGCGGGCGCCCGGCCGAAGTCCACGACCTCGCCCTCGAGCTCGAGGCGCGGGAGGAGGAGGAGCGCGAGCAGGCCGCGAAGGTCGCTCCGATCATCCACATCGGTCGCCGCTCCCGCGACCCGCACGTCATGGCCGCGGCACTCATCGCCGCCGAGGCGTTCATCGTCCGCCACCAGCGCCGCTGGTCGCCCACCGGGCCGGAGGCAGCATGAGCGACTACCTATCCCTCATCAAGCACGCGTTCGCCGAGGCGTGGTGCATCAGCGAGCACGAGTACCACGTCGAGGGTGACGACGTCCCGTGCCTGACCGCTCGGCGCGTCGCCGGGCTGGAGCCGGGCGGCAACAACCTCATGGACTACTTCGTGGTCGCGCTCGACGTGCATCGCGTGCCGGGGATGCCGACCTACGTCCACACCTACGGCGACGACTTCGACGGCTGCTCCACCTGCTGGGACCACCAGATCGACAGCAAGGGCCCGCGCGTGCTGTGCAAGCAGCCTGTGCCCGACCCGGAGAATCCGGGCAGCTGCCGGTGGTGCAAGCACGCCGTGTCCATCGGAGAGGACAAGTGGAGCAACCCGGAGTCCCGAGCGGAGCGCCTCCAGCGCCTGCGGGAGCGGACAGCATGAAGCCCGTTCCGACCAGCCATGACCGAAACGGGCCTGCCGAGAGTCTATCCGACGATCCCACGCCCGACGACTTCACGATGGC
>ERZ869925.696-NODE-696-length-21250-cov-3.675206_pt1 | contig 21250 bp, 51 predicted proteins | sample MGYA00579311_ERZ869925 | MGnify/ENA primary metagenome ERZ869925 (study PRJEB32216, sample SAMN09231817) | wastewater metagenome | place: USA: Maryland | collected 2016-07-30 | study: EMG produced TPA metagenomics assembly of the PRJNA472060 data set (Reclaimed...
TTCAAAATCAAAATGCTGTGCTGATTCCTGAAACTTAGCCGCGCTTAAAGACTTTTGATTATACCTTAAAGCCTCGAGTATTCCAATATCCCTGCCTATTTTAATATACTTGTCTCTAATGAGTTCAGCATCACGATTACTGGTTGACTGCCGACAGATTACCCAGCCGAAACGTTTAGCCATCTTCAATAGAAACAGTTCAGCCTTGGTCAATCATTCTCTCCATTGTTTGCTGGATAGACTCACCTGCCTTGTGGTTGATTCTAATGGCTTCACGAAGCTCAGGGCTAAAGGCGTTAAAGACTCGCTTTTGTCTCTTTGTTGCATTGGCTCTACCCAATAGCTTTTTGTATTTTGCGCTCATGCCTTTTTCCTTACTGCCATTCGATAGCTTGCTATGGTCTTTCCAGTAGAAGTCTTTTGCTTATGTGTGTTGATAGGATGCCCCATGTTTCTAAGGTCGTCAATCCTAGCAGCAAGTCGGAAGCATCCAAACCGCTCTAGGGCTTCTAATGGGGTTAATGCCGCGCCCGTTTCAAGATGTTCTAGTATTTGTGTTGTTTGGCTCATTATATAACCTCTCTCACTTTAATAAATACACCGTTGCTTGTGTCAAGAGCATTGCAATTACAAAAGCACTTCATAGCTGTCATTGTTTCAGCGTGTATATAAAACTCCCGAGGCTCTTTCTTGATGCGGTAGTAATTTAAAAGATTAACGTCAAAATGGCACGAGTAATCAATGTCCATCCATGTTCCTCTGTCGTTATATTGAAAGTGCTTGCCATTCTCAATAGCCTCAATAATCGGCTTTAGCTTTACTAGGTCTTGTAGTTTCATGCCTCAATCCCCTCTTCTTTCTTAATGGTTGATGGTTCTTTGTGTCCTGATATTTTCATTAGGTTCTTTTCGCTAAAAACAGCAGTTCCATCTAATGCAAATGCTGGCTTACCATCCATTTCAATTAATGTTGAAAAATTGCCAGACGCTACCCAGCCCGACTCATTTTGATATAGATGTCCTCTCACTCTATCGCCATAATTTACAATATTGACCAGCGTACAACACTTCCCATTTTTTTCAGTATTTTTGACCAATCCATAAATCAAACACAAGTCGCCTGCTTTTAGTTTCATAATGACTTCATCCTATACGCTCCTCTTGCTATTTAATTTGATTCTCTGAAACCGCAATTTCAGCACCATCAGGCAGCCTTATTTTGTACTGTCCGGTGTATTTACAGCCATCATTGCCAAAAAGTATATACTCAACACCGACAACCCTAGCAGCCTCATTTGTCTTAATGAAAGTCACTTTATCACCCTCATCAAACAGCTTTTGTTTACAAACGCGCTTAGGGTATTGAGGCTCGCAAGCCAATAACCCTATAGATAAAACCAATGCTAATAATAACGATAAAATTCTCATGTCAGTCTCTCCTCTTGCTCTTTGATTCGTTGGTTAATGTCAACTAATAGTGCCATAAGCTCTCCCCTTGTGTATTTACGTGAAAACCGAGAGAGCGATTCAATATCGTCAGCCGTGCCAGCGCCGTATTTTCTATCGAGTGCCGCTGCGTACTTTCTCCCCGTTTCGCCATCTGGACCAGCATTACATGAGACACACTGTAAGTTTATATTCCTTTCATCCAGCTTAGTTGCCACCTTTCCCCTGCTTTTGTAGTGGCCACCATTACCCTCTTTGTAGTGTAGGTTTTTGCCACAAGATATGCAGTTGCCATAACCTTCACTATCAGCATCCTCCATTCTCCTCAATAGCTGAAGCCTTACTGCTACCTTCTCGACTTCTTGGGCTATTGTTCTAGTCTTTGCCACAGCCTATCCTCTATCTCTCGTCTTCTGTTGGTTTTTTCAACGTCTACAGCAACGCCATAATGTATTTTATTCTTTGCTTTCTTTTGCCACGCCCCAAACTTCTCTGGATTTTCCTTATTCCACTTATTTTTTTTTAAAATAGCGCATTGCTTACAGTACGTATGAGTCACCCCTGCATATTTTCCTGTTTTGTTTTTGTAAAACCAATATAAATCTTTCTCCTCCTTACACGCGGGGCAAGTTTTCAATATGCCAGTAAAAATCTTACTTTCCATAATACACCGGCTTTAAAGAGCAATTTGGAAGGTATCCGGTTTTTCTATATTCATCCTCAATTAATTGTGACCTGCGTACGCCATCATCTAGGATTTCTTTAGTTGCTCTAAACTGCACCGGCTTTAAAGTCTCGCCATCCCACTCATAAGGCACATAGACTAAAGAGGGTCTCTTGAGCCAAAAACATAGGTTAAAGAGTATCTGGTATCTAAGGTTAGTGCGTATCATTCGATAAACCACCAGCGCCGGTCTTTTGTTGTTTTTATCTCTCTGCGGCATTCTTCAAACCACATTTTGCCATAATACATTCGCTCAAAATTATCAGCCATCTTGCAAGCGTTATCTAGCTGACGCCATGTATTGCAACTCTCAATCACTTTAATAACCTTTGCACAATCAGCGTTAATACTCATTTGCTTTCCCGCTTTGCCTTTGCTTGCCTGTAGTATTTAGCACTAACACACATTACACATTCGCCATTTTTGTATTTAAGTCTTGAGCCGTCAATCTCACAAGGCGCACCCTGAACTCGTTTAGATGTAGCCTCTTCTGTGTTTAAAACCTTAAAGCTTTTCATTCTGCTAGCGTGGACTGCTTTGTAATCCTTTTGGGTTCTTACTGGTAAACTACCGTCTGGAAATTCACTGGTCACGCCGATAGGAATGACTTTAATTATACTACGGTTAGCAAGGTAAGTCTTTGTATCCTCTGCTAATTTTAACCTTAGCCGGTCTTTCTCTTCAGCCGGACTTATGACTTCAAACTTCTTTTTGATCTCTTCGTTAAGCATTGTCTTTATCCTCTAATACTACTGGAACGTCTTGCCATTCTGCCCAATCATATTGAATGTTATTTCCGTATTGAGTATGCGGAAATGGTTTTGTTTTTGTTCGATACTGCAAAACATCTACCCAATGCTTTGACTGCGTGCCTCGATAGCTTTCCCACCTCTTCAACCATCTTAATTCAATCATTATTCACCCGCATTGGTTGTTTGTGATCGCTTGTTTTTTGTTTAAACTCTGGCATATTTTTAATTGCCTCTTTTATTTCTCGCTCAATCTTTTTAGGTGAATCTATAGAACACTGAACTTTGCACGATTCTAAACCAAACGGCAGCAATATAAACATTATTCACCCTGATTATGATAACTAGGAAACGGTACATACACCCCGAAAACTTCAGATGTATGCTTGCTTAAAACCTTACAGCATTCACTCAATTCTATAGTAGTCAACTCTGTGGTAGAGTCTTTATCGTACATTGCTTTTGCGATTTTCTTTAACATTTGATTCTTAACTATCTTGTCTGTAATGGGTATTTCAACTTCAGGTTCTAACACTTCTCTAGCGTCATAGCCTGCATCGTTCAATGAATTAGCCAGCAGAGTAAACCACTTGTGCATGGCTTTGTTCTGTTGTAGCGTTCTTTTGCTCTCTTCTTCATTCATGCCTAATCCTACCAATTTTATACTGTGGGTCATGTAGTGGATTACCGAAGGCTATAAATCACTCGCGTAAATTGTTTTGTGAACCTTGCCAGTTGCAATCGCGCTTACCATTTGCCGACAGATACCAAACTTTTCGGCAATCTTTGAAAACCTTAACTCGTTGGCTTTTTCAATCAATAGCTCCCTTTCGTGAATAAGGGCTTTAATGTGCATTACGTCTTCGTTTGTCAGCTTTGGAGTTCCTTTGCCGTATCTCATTAGTTAATTCTCTTCTGTGACTGTAAATCATCAGCCCATGACCTGTCAGTATGCCGCTCAATAAAACCCATATCGCCTTTATTAACCCATGAAGCCTCGAAACCCTTCCACTCTTTCTCTACGCACTTATTGATAACTCGGTTTATATCCCAGCCTAATAAATTACCCTGATTAACTATCTTTTTTAATGTGATAGTAGTAAGGGTTCTAGCTTTCTTATCCTTGCGAATCTGAAACCAGCAAAGAGCCGTCTCTTCATCAACTCCCATAAGGATTAAGTCTTCAGTGTTTACGGTTGTTTTCACGCCTTACCCTCAATCGCTCTCTTTCACAATCCCTACACTGCTTGGTAGTGGTGTATCTAATTCCAGAATGACCATGAACACAAGCCCGACCCCGATAAAAAACAGCCCCATCAAATACAGCATCTAGCCTGCTATCTTGTGCCTCTGCTTTTGTCACGCGACATCGCCCATAATATCTATCAAATCATTTTGAGTCATCTCTTCAGAATCAAAGCGATTGTCAGCCAGCGCAAGGTTAATTTTAGCCTGCTTAAAATATGAGTCTTTTAGTTCAATGCCAATGGCTTTACGACCAAGTGAAACAGGGCTAAAGACCTCGCTGCCAACACCCATAAACGGAGTTAGTACAGTTTCTCCGACATTGGAATACAAGTCTACCAGTCTATCAATAACATCCAACTGCAGCGGGTGAACGTGCTTCTCGTCATCCTCTTCTTTTGAGTCTCTAAACGGCAATACATTATCAATGCGAATATCGTCCCAAACGCTTGAGGCGTAACGCTGCCAAATATAATGACTAAGCTTGTTTGATTTTGGATCTGAATTTTCACCATAATACATTTTGTTCAATGTTTCCCAAAGCTCCTCGGCTGTGAGTTTTGATTCATTGGCATTATTCCACGCTCTTAAAATGTTTGGCAGAATAGGCGTTTCTCCCGCGTATCTTTTAAAACCGCAAGTATGTGTAACAGGAACTTCATTATTCCCTTTTTTGGTAAAAATCAAAACGTAATCAGGCATAGCTGTAAAGCACTGGGTAGAGTCCTCTACGATTAATTTGTGCATTAAACTTTTTACCATTGTGCGCATTCTTACTTTTAATGGCTCTTTCCAGATTGTTATTCTGTTTCGATACTGAAAGCCATACTTATCATGTATGCGGATAATTTCAGCGGGAAAATCCCACAGCCTGCAAGAGTTATCAAAAACATCCGTACAGTGTACCGCCGTGATTCTGCCAGCCTTTGTAACCCGCGCAATTTCAGATACTAAAAAATCATACTGATCTAAAAACTGTTCTTTATTTTCACAGTTTGAAAAATCGCGCTCGCTTGAACTGTAATTATATAGCCCAGCAAAAGGAGGGCTATAAATTGAAAGGTCAATAGAATTTGCTGGCAATGATGGCAAAACCTCCATGCAATCAGAATTATATATGGCGTATTGATCTGTAATAACTTGGTCTTTGACTAGGCTCATTTTAAAAACTCCGGTAGTTTAGCTTGCTGGTTAAATTCTTTGGTAATAATTGAAAAATCTTGGTTCGTGTTTTTTACTAGGTTTTGATAAAGGTCAATAGCCTTCTGTGTTTTTTGTTGTAGGGCTTCCATTACTCGCTCTTGCCCGTCACTGATAACAAGGTCAACTACTACCGAGTTTTTTTGACCAAAACGCCAGAACCTACGAATAGCTTGGTAATACTGCTCATAACTCCATGTTGGAAAATAAACGGTATGATTGCAATGCTGCCAGTTTAATCCCATCGAAGTCATCGAAGCCTTTGTGATTAGTCTGTCAATTTCACCCTGAGCAAAAGCAATTAGAATATCTTCTTTTTTCTCAATTGACATAGAGCCTATAATTTCTGTTGCGCCCTTGTCTAAATCCTTTAAGGTTGCGCTTTCGTCGTTTGTATTACACCAGTAGACAGAAACTTTGCCATCCGCAAGCTCTACAGCCTTTTCACATCGCTCTATTGTGGTTTGCTTTTGCTCTACCCTAACCTCTGACATAGTTTTAGCTAGCATGGCAAAGAGTGAAGTCTGCCCGTTTATACACCATGTTTCTTTGTTGTGTACTACGTGCTTGTTTGTAATCAATTCCGGCAGATTGTACCTATCATCACTAAAACCAATGTCCGAAGGTTTTTTTATCATCATTGCCCATTGGTTAATCCATGCAAAAAAATCTCTTTCTGCATGTGGCTTTAAGTAGAATTTTTCACCTATGTTTCGATTAGTTGAGTCTATTGAGTTTTGATTGCTCTTAAAAAACTTACCCAACATATCCATGTAACCCATATACCCTAAAGCCTCGGAGCTATTACCAAGCTCTATAAAATCGTTTGGTGATGGCGTAGCAGTCGAAAGAAAACGGTATTTAACTTTTTTAATAAATGTAATTATTGAGTCCTTTGTTGCTCCGTCATAGTTTTTTAGAATGCTAGACTCGTCCAACATTACGCATTCAAAATCTTCAGGATTAAAATGATGCAATCTTTCGTAGTTTGCTATCACTATCTTTTTTGTAAATTTTCCGTCTTTAGATTGCTCAATATCATCAATCCCAATTCGCTCTGCTTCTTTCAAAAACTGAAAAGCTACCGCTAATGGGGTTAGAATTAAAACTCGCTTGTTAGTATGCAAAACAACGTTATTAGCAATAGCAATCTGTATTAGCGTTTTCCCCAGCCCTGTGTCTGCAAAAACCCCGTATCTGCCTTTTGATACTGTTTTTTCAATAATGAACTTTTGAAAATCAAAGGCGCTTTCCGGTAACCATATAGCTTTAAATCCGCTATCTGATAAAGAGTGCTTTTTGTTTTTGATAAAATCCTGATAACTCATATCCACCTCATTAAGTTTCAGTGATTAGATAACAGTTCTGTCTGTTGTGGTAGCTGTGGAAAACACTTAGTCTAAATTAAATTCGATTGGCTCGTATGGTTCTGATAATCGCTGTTTTACTAGCATAGATAATATATTATCTTCAATCTTTTCTTTTCGCATAAATAGCTTATCTTCAGTGTAAAGACCCCTGCAAACATTGCGATAGGTTTTTAATGTCGACCTTAGTATCTGCCTAGTTGTGCGCTTGTTTCTGTACATAATCTATACCTTAATTAGCTCGTTTATTCCACGCCGCAAAAACTTCCTGCTTTGCGTGTTTGTCTGATACGCCTTTTCCGTAACATCCTATAGAGAAGCCAGCGCCACACATCTCGTCTTGGCACACAATGGAGGGCTCCCTAAATCTTCCTCCGTCTTTTTTCTTGTCGCCAAACTGCCAACCAGAATAAAACTTTAGTTCTTCACTTCCGCAAAATGGGCATGGTTTTAACATTTTATTCTCCGTTAATTAGTGTAAGAGTAAATTGGTTTTTTCTTCAAAAACTGCACACAATTCATTTATGTCAATATCTGCTATAGGAAGTCCTAATTTTGCATTCTTTTCCTGTTTCTTTGGTGAGTAGTTTATAAAAACGCCGCCTTTTATTAGCTCTTGCATAACAAGGTGAAATGACATATCGCTGCTGTGTATATAATCATCACTATCCATAAGATTATAAAATTCATTAGGAACTTTTAGCTGGTCGATTTTTCCGCGTATCGGTCTGATACTTCCTGTTTTTACCGCGTCAATAAGACCAAACATAACTTCAATAAAAGCTTTTTCTAGGTCAGGAAATTCGTTAAGTTCTGATAGTTTCATATAGTCTCCTATTAGTTAGGTTAATATCACAAATGGTGAATGCCTGAGTTTTGAGCATAATACATCTAAGGACTAATTAAAGACCTTAGTAATTATGCTTATCACAAATGGAGCCATGCCATCGTAATGAGCAAGCTGAATCTATGCGATAGTCAGCCCTACTTGCCCGTATGATTCGCTAATCACCCTGTTCCGCTAGGCAAGCCCCTTTCGGGTCACTCTTAAACGGTGCGCTCTACAGGAGCCCGTGCGCTTTAAAATCATTGCCGGCAGTATCCGCCCTTATGATTCGATCTGTTTCCAGAGGTTGTTTATATGGTGCAAAATTCGTGTAGTTCTCGCTTCTTTGCTAAATACGCTTGATGCGCTTCTTCTGGTGTTTTAAAACTGCCTATAAAGATATGTTTTCCGTTTTTTTGTATATGGGCATGAAAGCCATACTTCCTTGAACACACACCTAGAAAGCCGGTTGAGCTGTTGCTGGGAGGCTTTCTTTTGTTTTGAGCATTCTGAGCGTCAGTGCACTCCCGTAAATTATTTATCTTGTTATTAAATGGGTTGCCGTCAATATGGTCTATAAAGTTTTCCGGAAATTTTCCGAAGGCATAAAGCCACGCTAAACGATGTGCGCAGTAAGGCTTTTTTGATATTTGAATAGATACCCTCGTGGGATTTTTGCTTTTTGTGTCATAACACTTGCCACCGGCAATTTTTCCTGCCGGCGTATGTTTTGCCATCTGAATTTTCCACCTAAAAATTCCGGTGTCTGGATCGTAATCGAGAATTTCTTTTAATTGTGCTTGTGTAAGCATTTGAGCCTCTGTGTGTATTACCCGCCCTATGAAAATTCGGGGCGGCACTCTCGCACAGGGACAAGAATTCGGCTAAAAGCTATAGCCGCCACTCACTATTATACACAAGTTTTTTAAATAGTGGTATAATTATTCAGCCCGACACGCCTCTTAACAATGCGCACCTGTGACCTGCAAGGGTATCGGTTGATAGACGTATCTTCAATCGGGTATTTCCCCTCCCTTTGACCTAATGGCTTTGGGACGCAGCCGCTCGAAAGGGCGGTTTGCATACCCTAATAAGGTCTTATCGTACCCAGTTTCGAAACAGGAAACAGCAATTAAGCAAGTATTGTGCCAGTATCGTGTCGTAATCGTGCCAGAATGTCGTAAAGATTGTCGCAAAAGGTATACAGTTTTTGACAAGTGTAGACAATCCGGTTTAAAAGTTGATTTAAATGTAAACTTACAATTGACTTTGTTCAATAATAATGAACTGTGTGATAAAATGAACAGCGTTATGGCGTGATAATGCGGCAGTTAGGCAAGCATTTGTATGATGCCGCCATCCTGAAAATGGCAAAACAAGGCTTAAAACCTTGGCAAACCTGACCGGACACGCCACCCAATTTTAGGGAATTATATACATTACTTACGACTCAGCTTTTTTGTTTTGCGAACACGTTTTTTCGCAAAGCGGGATTTTGGCTTAGGCTTATAGGCAAGCACCTTATCAGCAATGTTGTTTAATTCCTGTGGTATCTCTTTTTTCATGCGATTAACTCCTTGTAGGTGATACGCTTGTTTACAGTAGCGGCAATGAAGCTATCAAGGCGTTCGAGTGTATGGCGCTTTACGTTTCCATCGTTCAATCTGAAAGTGAATTCATCCACGTAACGGCCTAAATGCTTTGGGCTGGCGTGATGATAAACACCGTGCAAACCACGTTTTAAGACTGCCCACGCACTTTCGATACTGTTAGTTGTTACGTTGCCGCGAACGTATTCGCCGCCAGAATGGTTGATAGATTCACGTTGATAGAACAGACCGTCAATGCCTTCGTAGGCTAATGCTTCATCTGTGTGCAATGTTGTACCGACTTCTACGTGAGCATGGATAGCCTTGTGCACCGTGTCCATATCAACCGAATTGATAGGCCTGGCAAAGGTTCTACCGCCACGTTCACGCATTCCAATTACGGCGGTTTTGCCTACAGCGCCGCGACCTGCTTTTAACTTTTTTGAATTGTGTTTGTTTTTCTCCTTTCCGCCTATGTAGGTTTCGTCAATCTCAACGATGCCGCCGAGTTTATCAATATCAGAACCGCACGCCTCACGTAGTCTGTGCAATACAAACCAAGCCGTTTTTTGAGTGATACCAATCTCCTTGCTTAGTTGCATGGAGCTGATACCTTTGCGACTGGTAACGAGCAAGTACATGGCATAAACCCACTTGTGAAGCGGTACGTGTGAACGTTCAAAGATAGTGCCGGTGCGAACCGTGAATGTTTCAATACAGGCATTGCATCGGTAGTATCCGTTTTTCATTGCCTTAATTCGCTCGCCAGAGGCGCATATAGGACAGCGTGCGCCATGCGGCCATAGGCGAGACTCAAGGTACAGCCTCGCTGTTTCAGCGTCAGGAATAAGCTTGAATAGTTCAAATGTGGATATGGTTACGTGGTCTTTCATTTGTATTTCACCAGAATACCGTCGCACAATGCGTATACAAGCTCAGGGGCTGAGCGAATCCTAAGATTGTTGATTGCCTTAATTGTGTCCAATAGCTCATTTTTATCCCGCTCAAGGCCTTGAATAATTTTACGAGAACCTGAGTTAAAGATTTTTTCACAATAAAGTTCTCGCTCAAGATTGGATATTATGTCTTTATCATCGGCCATTAGCAGGCTCCTGTATTAGCCATAAATATGGCTTTCCTCATATTTGCTGATGATTTTCTACAGAAGTTAAAGTAATCAGCAGCCGTCTTTCCTTGGTCAGCAAAATAACCGTTTGGATGCGGCATAGCCGCAAGCCGTATCAATGCTGCGTTGTATGCCTCCTCGTTTTGGGCTATTTTTCGCTCCTCTAGGAGCGCCTTAAGCTTTCTGTCGGCTTCACGAAAACCCTTGATTTCCTTTCCCCATATATGTTTCACACAACCACTACCCACAGGGTAGGTTTTGCCTTCGCCGTCTTCCACAAGGTATACATTTACGATTAACGTGCCACAGTGCGTGCAGCTTTCATTCGCTATGTAGCAATTAACTATCTTGTATGGTGCTATGCCAAAATTCATAAGGTTTCTCCGTTTCAGTTGAGTAACTTTAAGCCTTATTTAATCGTAAGTAAACTACTAGATAGGTGTATTTATACCTAGTAAGTCAAGTATATAATTCCCCAATTTATCTTAAAATCAAATGCTCACCGCGTACCGACTCGCCTATTTTGGCAAGTTCAGAATGCAGCTTTTTGTGTTCTGTCAACTCTTTTGTGATGTTTTGAGAGTAAATTGCGCTTACGATCATTGGCTTTTCAATCGTAGGGTGAACTTCTAATCTGTCTGGATATACTACTGAAATAGCATAACTCACTAATAATTAAACACTTTATTGCAAAAGTTATCCGATTTTATTCTAGTTTTTGTCTGAATACAATAGCTTAATGTAAATAATTATGCAGATGGGGATAAGGTTTGTGCCGTAGTTTAGCTCTAAGAGTAGATTTTTCTCGAGAATTGAATAGGAAAGCATCAAAGCATCACCAGCAAGCCACATCAAAAGGAAAGACCAATCAAAGTCACTGGCAGACCTTGTACGGATAGTTTTAACTACTTGAGGCAAAGAGCATAGGGCTAATAGAATCGCTCCCATAGAGCCTAAAATGTGGCTAGTCATTGCTTATCTGCCAGCCTATCCCAGTTACCGTCAAAAATCTCATCTGCAAAGCCATTTTTAATCGCGTCCGCAGCATTGAAATAAACATCTTCTTTTTTATCCATCATGTCCCTTACCCACTTCTCACAAGCGGCTCTACTTTTGCGCTTCCAGATTTTAGAGTTTTCACGCATCCTATCAACGTATATCTCTCTCATCTGCTTTCCTGAAAGTCTTATCTGTTCTGCCTCGGTTAAAAATTGCTTAACAGTTCCATCCATCCCCATGCTGCCATCGTGAAACATAAAAATAGAATGTGGCATCATTACCCTACGGTCACAAGCACTAAAAATAAGGCTAGACATAGACCTTGCATGGGTGTAGTTAATCGCCGTTGTATAGCATGGGCAAGTGTCGATAGCGTCATAAATTGCCATCCCTTCGTACCAATCGCCGCCCATCGTTTTAAGGTGTATTAAAATAGGAGCATCGCTGATATTCATTAAAATATGCAGGTTTTTTAAAAATCTAGTCGCCATTGAATACTCAACGCCGGGATCGCCGTTAATCGCATCATTGCCTATGCCTTGAGATATGTCATCATTAGGCACAAGCCAAATCTCTCTAGCCGCAATGTCTAGGCCGTATTGGTGAAGGGTATCTGATTCTGCGCCGTTGTATGTATGCTTTCCTATTTTCATAGACACCTCAAAGTTGATTACACCGCACTCATTGTTAGCCACATCATCAAAGCGCCTAATAGATAACCGCCTGCTATTAGAAAGAAAGCCTCAAAGTGTTGAATTCTAGGCTCTACAGGCTCGGGCGGCGGGATACATTCGCATTGCATTTTATCACAGATCATGTTATTTCCTGTCGCAAACAATCGCACTAACTTTAACAAAAGGTGTTGACTTTCTACCCCTTGACCATGTACCGCAGTCCTTACAAACAAAACGCTTGTAAGAGCCTGTATTCGTGTGGTAGTAGCCTCTAGCCTGTACGTTTTCAGAACCGCAGGCGGCACAAGCTACGCGCTCGCATTCCATATATGTGGCAATGTTAGGGTGTCTAGGCGTCCATGCTCTTAATTCTAGGTAAAGCTTTTCCAGTAAAATAACATCCTGTTTATTGTAGGCTTTCATTTTATCCCATGCTTTTTGATCGCCTGCCATACAGTCTAGCCATAACTTAAAACCGCCGGTATCTGTCTTTTGACCGAGTTTTAACTTTTGACCTAGATCGTCTAATTTATTAGATGAGAAAGCAAAGTGATTACGGGCAATTTTTAAAGTGTCAACTGATTTAAATGGGGAGGGTGGTTTAAGGTCAAACTCTTTCATTTTTGCCTGTAGTTTTTTAATGTCGAATCTGTCGCCGTTGTGACCTACTACAATGTCAGCATCATCGAATAACTGCCAGATTGTTTTAGTAAGCTTTTTCTCTGTGACTGTATCGGTTGCTAATACGTTTGTTTTTCTCTGGTGTAACCACTTCCACGCTACTGACATTAAATGCCAATCATCGACAATGTGAATTATGCTTGTATCCCATTTTTTCCACGAGTAGCCTAGAATCGGGCTGCTTTCAATATCAATCAACAAAACTCTAGCGCCAATGTGGTCGGTCATTTTTTATCATCCTTTAGGTTGCCCGTGAATAATTTTTCTCTACCGATTGCCGGTTCATGCTCGTTACAATTTGAGCAAAACCAACCACGAAATACAGCGGGTGGAGGGTCGCATCGCCATAGTCTAGCCATCATTTTCCCGCATGAAATGCAGTGTTTGTCTGGCGCTTGTGTTAAAATATCGCTCATGTTTTTCCCTCCTAAAAGCCGATTATACCGCATAACAACCCATAATCCTTGCCTCGGTTTTCCCTTATATAGAACTGTACGAAAATAGCGGACAATTCGACTTTATTAATGCGGGGCATGAAATGTTAAAACCTAACCAGACAATTCAGATAATGCCAGACCCTAATAACGGCTTTTGGGAGCTTGGAATAATCACTTCAATAGACCCCGAGGGATATGTTGAATGTGTTTATTTTAACAATCGGGAAAAGAAGATTTTTAGTTTTATGTATCAAGGGTATCAATTAGATAAACAAGTGAGGGTGGATTAATGAAAAACTCTATGATGGCTTTAACCTTTTTAATGGGTCTTACAATCGGCTTTATGTGGTGTATTAAAAATAAACAGGATTGTGTGAAAGTCAATAACGCAATGAACGGTAAAGTAACTACGGTATTTAATGGAATAGCGTATGAATTAAAGCCAATGGTAGAGGTGAAAAAATGACACTCACAAGAGAGCTAGACCGCGAGGAGAGCTTGTATCAGAACAATCCTTGCCAGTTAGCAGTTTGGCATTGGTCACAAAACGGAGAATCGCACAACCCTTACAAGCTAGGCTCGAAAGAGTGCGGCGAGTATATAAGTGCTTTTCAAAAACTAATGTTTAAAGAGGAGTCACACGCATGAATTTAAAAGACCTATCAAAGCCATTTAATCCTGCGTCAATATCGTGGCGTGTGGGGGCGACAAAGCAAGACAAGACTCAAGGCATAGCCCTTGCCTATATCGATGCTAGAGACGTTATGGAGCGGTTTGACGCGGTATGCGGTGTTGATGGCTGGCAGGCTTCTTACCCGTGGTCTGATGGCAAAAAACTATGCTGTTCTATCTCTGTGTTTGTTGATGGAAAGGGGTGGGTAGGCAAGGCTAACGGCGCAGGTGATTCTGACGTAGAAGCCGAAAAAGGCGCATTCTCTGACGCTTTCAAGCGAGCCGCTGTTTTGTGGGGGGTTGGTCAATATCTTTACTCTCTGCCTAATACGTGGGTTGATTTAGAACCCGCTGGAAAAAGTTATAAAATATCAAAACAGGCGCAGATTGATTTAACTAACCGCCTTCACACTTGGCAAACTAAAAACTTTGGAGCGCCCCTATAATGCACTTTTACGCACAGACACAAACAGGAATAGAGCCGCGTCACTTTGTCACAATGAAAAGCGACCCATCACGCACGCGCCCGTCGAGAATGAGCGACATGAAAGCCGCCGCGAAAGCTGGAGAGAAGTGGTTTCCATCCGTCACTACAATTTTAAATGTATTGGATAAGCCCGCTTTAACTGGCTGGAAAATTGACCAGCATTTACAGACTGCTTTTGAAATTGTACAAAATGGCATTGTAGGAAGTGAGCTGGAAAAGTTTATTTCAGAGATCAAGTTTGAAACGGAGATAAGACTTGATAAAGCGCCCAAAGCAGGCACTGATTGCCACAAGGTTTTAGAAGATTATTTTAAGCATGGAATAATCCCAGAAAATGAAATAGAGCGCAAAATATGCGATAATGTTAAGTCTGTTTTGCAGGAAAAATGTGGCGTCCAGGAATGGGAATTTGAAAAGTATTTAATAAATTCTGAGCATGGCTTTGCTGGATGTACCGACCTAAAATCTTCTATCTGGACTATTGACTACAAGACAAAGCAGGAGGCTGTAAAGTTTAAAAAAGGAAAGATGGCATACCCAGAACACTCTCGACAACTAGCGGCATATGGCAAGACGCTGAATACACAAAAAGCGGCAAACATTTTTATCTGCCTTGAAAACGCAGAAGTAGACTTTCATGAGCATTCACAAGATGCTTTAGAAAATGGCTGGCTGGATTTTCTGGCTTGTCTGGGTATTTTTAACCGTTCAAAAACTTGAGGTAATTTATGGCTTACGAAATCAAAGACAACACTGGCAGTTTATTCGTTAATGATAAGCGCGAAAAGGAGACCCATCCCAATTTTAAAGGGTCGGCAAAAATTGACGGTAAAGAGTACTGGATTAGCGCGTGGTCTAAAACTTCCAGTAATGGCAAGGAATTTACGTCTATCAGCTTTCAATCCAAAGACGCTGTACACGCTCAAGGGGTAGCTAAGATTAAGGCTGTGATTGAAAAGCCAGCCCCAATAGCCTCGGCTTGGGAAGATGAAATACCAAATTTTTAAGGAGGCAACATGGCACTAACAATCTTATTAACACTTATTCTTATCGGCTTATCTATTCTAGTATGGTGCAAGTGGGAGGAGCGGAAGTGGCTTGATGATAGGGAATACGTCCATTTGACAAAGCCAAAACGCGATTTTATCGAAAAGCAGCTAGCAGAGGCTAGGGCGGCTGTTGACGATAAGATGCCGGATGATGCTAACTTTTTTGCTAACCCGAAATATACAACAGTATCTCAGGATGAATTCTTAGCTAATCTGGCAGCAAATAAGCGGGAATATAAATTGCAAAAAGCAATGGAAGCCAAAATCGTTAAGAAACCCAAAAAGCCTATACAGTAGTCTATCCAGTAAGTATTTTTCCTTATTCATTCCAAGGATGGAAAGAGTAATCTAAGCACTCGAAACAACAACTCCCCTAGGGGAAGGATGGGTAAGATGACAACATTCAACAACAACGCACAAAAGCAAGCTACTAAAAAATGGGTATCACAAGCTCTTGGGGTCGGCTGTGATGATGGCGATGCAGTAGACCGTGCGATTCACTATGTTAATAAAAACATATATGCCGAGAGAATTGACGAAGTTTTAAAAGAGATCAACGCAGAAAACGAAACAAATTTTATCTGGCAACACGCATAACCACACACAGGCAGGAGAGAGATATGAAATTTATAGCCAGAAAATTAATGTCGGAGACTGTAATTGATTGCGACTCAATTGAACTTATCTTGGATGACGGTCAGAAAATAGAGCTTTGCTACAACAAATCAGAAAACATTATTAGCCTTTATGCAGGTCGCCAGTTGATTGTCTATCCATGGTCTGCTAACGCAGTAAAACTGGAGGACAGACAATGATAAAAATGCGAATCGATCAAGGTTTATGTATTGTGATAATTGACGGCGTTACTTGTAAGGCTGCTACGTTTAGAGAGGCTTTTGAGCTTCACGGTGTAATCGTATGAGTAAGCCAAAACGAGTTAAGATTTCATGCGAATATAATAACGCTATTGTTGAAAATGACCATGACAAAAGGACTTCTGTCCTTGCTCTAAATGACTTCACGATTACATTTAACACGCGGGATGAGGTAGAAGAATTTAAGGCGATGATAGATGAAGCTATGACATTTTGGGCATACACAAATAAACCACATGATTAACAAGCTAGAGAATGTATGAATAAAGAATCACTGGAATTAGTTATTGAGTATAACAAGCTGCCGCTTACAGCAGAAAGGGCGGCTATTGATTCGCAATATATGAATGATGAAATAAGCGTCCATGAATTCTTAGTGCTAGCTAGAGCATATATTGAAGAAGCAAAGATTAAACAAGCTGGAGAGATTGAATGAGCCATACTAAAGAGCCGTGGTATTATTCTGAGGATAATTACATCTGCCAAGACGGCGTAACCGATGCAGGAATAGCGCATGTCTTACCTTACGATGATGGGCAACGTGGAATAAAATCTGCTTACGGTGAAATTACAGAAGCAAACGCCCGCCGCATAGTCGCCTGCGTTAATGCGTGTGCTGGTGTAAGCAATGAGGAGCTTGAGGCTGGATTGCCAAGCCTTATACATGATTTGGTTCGTAAAATGGCTGAATTAGAACGCCAAAAAGCCGAGCTGGTGGAGGCGCTTAATAAATACGGCGACCATAGACCTTCATGCACATTTTACCCATCCGACCCAGATATGATTGACCCTCTGTCTAATCAGTGTACATGCGGATTAGAACAAGCCCTAGCCGCGCATAAGGTGTCAGTATGAGTCGCAAGCTAAAGTTTCCTACAAGATGGAAAAAGCAATGGTTTATTATAGAGCTTTATAAACCTATTGGATTTTTGAGAAGAACAAAGTTTTTTGTGCGAGCAACAACATATCGTACAGCCATACGCAAGTTTAGAAAGTATTATCCAGAATCGGAAGTATTAAGCGTTTCTAACATTGCAGGTGATGTATGAGCCTCCACACAATGAAGCTAGACCTCGGCATTTTTGGTGAGCAGGAAGTCAGGATTAAATACTTCTATGAGCCGGAAGAGGAATCAGGTATTGACAATGAAGGCTGTCCAGAGGAATTCACCATAGAAGCCATTGACGCTATCATCAAGACAGACAGCGGCACTAAGTACATGGATATATGCTTTCTGGATAACAATGATTTTGAAGATGTTATTGAGCTGCTTAAAAAAGATTTGGAGAAGAGTTTATGAGCAACACGACAGGGGATAAAGCGGTTAGGAATCGGCAATATACTGGCAAAGTTGACAAGTCAAAATATGAGCACTCACTTGACAGATTTATTGAATGCTTTGACGACTTAGTTAAAGCCGAAAAAGCAAACGACATTTTAAAGGCGTTACTTGCTGCGTACAGTGTAGATTTACACAAAGCCAACGAGCGCATTGCAGAGCTACAATCCGCCAAATCCAGCGAGTTTATAGTAACGCAAGGAGACTTGCCGCTTAATCCGTCAATAGGGGATACGGTTACGTTTAAAGCCAACCAAACGCGCACAGGCGCAGATAGCGAGGCAAGCCAATGAGCGATAAAATGGTGATATGCGGGTGTGCCAATGAAGATTGCAGACTAAACGGATGCGCTATTGTTAGAGGCAATCTGAAAAAACCGGAAATTGTGTACGCAGGAATAGTAAGAGGCGACATTGCAAAGCCTGTGGTATATGAAGATTCGCGTATCTTGCATACTCATTATGCAGCTCTCATCGACGCAAAAGACGCGGAGATAGTTGAACTGCGTAATCTGCACAAGCAAACGTTTATGGCTGGACATGAAAAGATACAAACCCTCACCAAAGAGCGCGATGATGCACTGGCGAGAATCGAAGTCCAGCGGGTTAATATAGAGGCGTTGCAGAAAACATCCTGCGGCATTGGAGCTGTGAGTGTATAACCCTGCAATAAGCGGCTAGTCCGCTTGATTGCGTTGTTATACGGCAACTAACTACGGAGTGAATATGTATTACGACCATTTTAAAAATAGACCATACCCAGACAATGACGGAAACAGCCACGACATTGAGTTTTTTCCATGTCCGTTTTGTGGAGATGCCCCGCATGTAATGCCAAAGGGTAACAGGAACACAAACAAACGATCCGTGACAGTAAAGTGTAAAACGTGCCGAATTGAAAGAACCGATGCGGCACTCAATCATGGCTTTGACTGGCTGTATAAAGTTGCGGCAGAAAGCTGGAACAAGCGGACAGATGCCGTATAACCCCAAGCTAACCGGCTTGTCCGGTTGAGCGAGTTGTTATACGGCATTTTAACTAACGGAGAGAAGAAATGGCAAACATTGATAGATACAAGATTGAAGCAGAAGAAAAGTGGCGCGAGTGGTCTGGAAAGGTGCCTGCTATTAAATTCGATGCAGGCTGGTGCGTGAAGGTTATACCGCCTTTTGCTGGTGCAATGGCAAGATTCTTAGTTGAGGCGAACGGTAAATCCGCAAGCGTATATCTTGATTGCCACAATGCGCTCGGCTATATGAATGGCGCGTACTGGGAGGTATACCCAGTTGATGAAGATGCTGGCCGCTGTTTAATTGACGAAACAGATGAGCTGCTTGCGCTGATTCGCAGGTCAATTGACACATAACCGTGGCCTTGAGCGCGTCGCGTCAGCGATCCGCTCGAAGCAGTAGTTAAATGAGCTAACATAATTTGGAGAAAGATATGCAAAACCCATTATTGAATTTGCCGTTGAATACAAAGCGCGTTTATGTACGCGGAGTTTGCTTGACTGGCTGCGAGATTTGTATACCTGTTGATTCTTTTGATGATGCAGAACAAAAGATGAAAAAAGATGAACTGCAAGCGTGGCTTGATAAAGACTATGAATTTACGCCACCTAAGGCTGCTTAGTTCATTTAACACGCAGTTAAACGCACAAAGTATACATAACTAACCGCGCACAATCGCGCAATGATGAGGGTTAATAATGTTTAAGCACGCAGTCCTAATCGGCGACTCTGTAACCGGCGGTAATAATGCCATATCGAGTTATGATAAATTATTTGGCTATCAGCTTTCTAAACTCTCTGGCGTAAGGCTGTATGATTTGTCTGTGAGCGGGTCGAGAGTTTGCAGGCGCACGGGCTTTCCTAAAACGCCAGGCTCTTGTGGTTTGCGTGATAAGGCAATCACTGTGACTAATCTATGGGGCGATTCTGTAATAATAATGCAGGGTATCAACGACCTACAGACTTCGACCATTGGAAAGATTACAAGCGAGATTAAGTGGTTTTCAGACTACGTTATGAAAGAGGCTGGCATACCTAAAACTGTTGTAATAGTTACGCCGGTTTCGACTGTCGGAGAATTAACCAATAGACCCAATGTGGTAGAATTACGCTCGTCATTAGTCACTATGGTTAATCAGCTACACGCCGGTTTTGTAGCGGGCAAGTATGTATCAGACTGTAAGTTTATTGACGGTACTACAATATCAGACTGCAATAACGCGGCTTTAATGGATGACGGCGACCATAGAAGCGAGGCTGGTCACTTGGATATGGCTGTGAATATGTACGCTAAAATGAAACTATTGGGGTTGTGGACTTAGGTATATTCCGCAAATACTGTGCAACATATAGGCTATCTTCATTTGTATATGCGGGCGCACAATACAGACTCTAAACTAATTTTAAACAACCGAGGAAACAACCATGATCCAAATACTATTAGGTAAAAACCTTACAGAAAAACTTCGCGTTATTGATACTGATAAAGAAAATCAGTTAAAAAGCGTTGATCGTCTTACAAAGGAAATATCTGATTTAACGAGCGAGATTGATCGCCTAAAATCAAAGAAGAAGATTGAAGAAGAGGATTTAAAGCACATGCTGAAGATTCAGGAAGAGCGCCTTGCATTAGAAAAACAAAAGTTTGAGGTACAGAAAGAGCGCGAGAAGGATACTGCTATTGCCAAGGTGAAGGATGAATACCGCGATAAACTCGAACAGTTTTTAGTGCAAAAAAACAAAGAAAGCGACCAAAGATTTACAGAGATTCTTGCGCACCTACCCGATGTTAGCATGGCTATTACGCAGAAGAAGGGCAGATAATATGGCGTTAATTGCTACAGATAAATATCGCGAAGAAGCTTATCGTGCCATGATGATGCGCGGGCAGCAAAAGATGCAAAACATGCTTGGTTTGCAGTCCATTGGGAGCGCCCAATCCTTTGGTTATGGAGGAATGGGTAGTAACTATTATTCATCGAATCCTGCACCGCCACCCCCTAAAAAGCGAGAAGAAAACAGACCGCGCTCTGCTATGGAATTGCTACAGTCTGAAGTTGATACATGGCTTGCTGGTGTAAAAATATGAAACACTACCTATCAATCTTCTTTATGTTTATGCTATCCGTATCATTGTGGTTTGGAATATCAGAGTATAAAAAATCAATTGCTCTTTATAACATTGTAAAGGCGCAAAATGCTAAACTGCTAATGTATGAGAAGCAGCCTAAAAGTATTATGAATCGGGATTACAGTGCTTTAAGAATTAGCGTAATGCGCGGTGAGCAATTTCCTATAGTTCATCAAGGCTGGTTTAAATGTTCGAGGGTGATAACAGAATGAATCCATTAGTAATGATGTGTGTAATTATTATTTTTACTGCGGCAGTCTGTTATATTATATGGGGCGACCAATGATCTGCGACAAAATACAATGCTGGCAATCAAGGCTCAATGTGACGCGCAAAAACCTAAACGCATGAAAGCAAAACCGCCGATATGGTTAGGTGACTTTGAGGGTTATCACTGTTATCCGATTAGGAAATGATTATGAAAGACAAGTTTATTATTTTTGCTGCTTTATCTTTTGCCCCTATTTTTATCGCGTATCTATTCGCATCTTTAATATGCTTTGCGTTTTGGATAACCCCCATGCCGGTATACATGCAGATATTTTATGGCTTATTTTGCAGTGCTGGTTATAGGGTATGGATGGTAATATGCTTAGTAATTGCAGCGGTTAATTAACTCAAAATC
>ERZ869925.700-NODE-700-length-21108-cov-4.058091_pt1 | contig 21108 bp, 26 predicted proteins | sample MGYA00579311_ERZ869925 | MGnify/ENA primary metagenome ERZ869925 (study PRJEB32216, sample SAMN09231817) | wastewater metagenome | place: USA: Maryland | collected 2016-07-30 | study: EMG produced TPA metagenomics assembly of the PRJNA472060 data set (Reclaimed...
GCTTCATCATCACGCGCCAGGCCATCAAGGACAACCTGTACCAGGCCAAGTTCCCGATGCAGGGCAAGGCGCTGAAGGACTCGATGCTGCAGACGAAGGAGGTGCTGGGCGCCTCCATCCTGAACAACGGGTTCGACACCAACTTCCCGATCGGCGACGGCCAGCCGCTGTTCTCCACCGCCCACCCGTTGGTCTCCGGTGGTACCAACAGCAACCGCCCCACCATCGCTGCCGATCTGAACGAGACTTCCTTGGAAGCCGCCGTGATCCAGATCGCAGGTTGGACGGACGAACGCAGTCTTCTGATTGCCGCCAAGCCCCGCAAATTGGTTGTGCCTCCAAGCCTCCAGTTCGTGGCCGAGCGTCTGTTGAAGACCGAACTGCGTGTCTCCACCGCCGACAACGACATCAACGCTCTGAAGTCGATGGGTTCCATCCCCGAAGGTTATGCAGTCAACCACTACTTGACTGACAACAACGCATGGTTCCTGATGACTGACGTGCCTAACGGTCTGAAGCACTTCGTACGTACCCCAATGCAAACAGGTATGGACGCTGACTTCGACACCGGCAACAGCCGTTACAAGGCCCGCGAGCGTTATTCGTTCGGTGTGTCTGATCCTCTGGGCGTCTTCGGTTCTCCCGGCGCTTGATGAGACAAGAAAAGGGGCTTCGGCCCCTTTTCTTTTTTGTCGGATCGTGTATATTTGAACCAAACCGGGAAATTCCGGTGTGTTTGACAGGCCCGGCTGGCGACATGCAGACGAACACACCATAACTCGCATGTGAGGAAACTATGGCTCGCACTACCTTCTCTGGCCCAGTACGTTCGCTGGGTGGCTTCTACACCCAAGGCCCCAACACCGTTGTTGAGGTTGCCAACGGCACCAACACCCTGACTCTGGATGTTGCAAACTACGCTGGTCGCACCCTGCGCACCAACGATGCAACCCTGATCATCACCCTGCCCGCTATCGTGGCCACCGCTGACCCTGCGTCTTCTGGCCCGGGCGCTGACCCCAACACCATCAACAACCTCGGTGCAACCTACCGCGTGTTCGTTGAGACCACTGCTTCTGCTTTGGCAATTCAGACCAACGGCACTGACAAGTTTGTGGGCTCGATCATGATGGTGGACACCGATTCCAGCGGCGCAGTCTCTGGCTACGCTCCTGCATCGTCGAACGACGTGATCAACTTCAACGGTACTACCACTGGCGGTATCGCTGGCTCGTGGATCGAGATCACCGCTGTGGACGCCAACAAGTACTTCGTGACCGGCATCTTGCTGGGCTCGGGCTCTGTGGCTACTCCGTTCGCTGACGCCTAATCGGAGGTCGCCATGACAGTTCAAACCGATGTCAAAAGTGCCACGCGCACCGATGACGGCACCCTCGTAGGTGCCCGGGCTCGCATCAAAGCGATGACCATCACCTGCTCCGCAAGCGCAGGGTCGGTTGTGCTGAAAGATGGCGGCTCCGGTGGCACGACCAAAATCGAGATCAACACCCCCGCTCTGGCGGAGATTTTCAACGTCGCCATCCCAGCAGAGGGAGTGTTGTTCCAGACCGATGTGTACGTGGACGTGACGAACGTGAGTTCGATCACGGTCTTCTATGGCTAAGTCTCCAGCATGGCAACGGGCGGAAGGCAAAGACCCCAAGGGGGGTCTCAACGCCAAAGGCCGCGCCTCTGCGAAGAAGCAGGGCATGAACCTCAAACCGCCAGCCCCACATCCGAAAACGAAGAAAGACGCCAAGCGGCGAGACTCTTTTTGCGCGAGGATGTCTGGAATGCCGGGGCCAATGAAAGACGAAAAGGGGCGACCTACGCGTAAAGCGTTGTCGTTAAAGGCGTGGAACTGCTGACCTGTACTCGCTGCAACACGGGCAAACCCGGAACTGCCGAGTTTTTTCCGCTGCACAACAAAAAGCGGAACGGCTTGGATAGTTGGTGTCGGGAATGCCGTGCAACGTATAGAAGTGAAACTAACCGGGGGAAGTTCCGGGCAGTTATTTCCGACGTACAGTTGAAGGAGTTGAAGGCATCTACCACCGAGTGCGTTATCTGCGGGGCAGCGGAAACATTGGTGGTAGACCACGACCACAAGACCGGCAAAATTCGAGGTATGTTGTGCAATCATTGCAACCGCGGCCTTGGGCATTTTCGAGATGACCCTATGTTGCTGGAATTTGCAGCGCAGTACCTGTACGCGTCAGCAGACCACCCAAACTGGGATAAGTACCGAGAGCAAGTTGGGGCAGAATGATGGAAATGATGGTATGGAACACAGTCCTCTCCTTCGTGTCCGCGCTCATACTCTGGGCGTTGCGGACACATTGGGACGAGGTGAAGCGGCTGCAAATTTTGCTCAACCGCACCCGCGAGGAGATGGCCAAGGAGTACATCACGCGTGCCGACGTACATCACGACTTCGCACGGGTCATGGATCGCTTGGATCGCCTTGACAACAAGATTGACGCGTTGATCAAGGAGCATCGAAGTGCCATCAACTAGCAAGAAGCAACACAATTTCATGGCGGCGGTGGCCAACAACCCGTCGTTCGCCAAGAAGGCAGGCGTCCCGCAGTCCGTGGGGCAAGAGTTCACAAAGGCCGATAAGGGCCGCAAGTTCACGAAAGGTGGTGACACTATGGCAACGAAAAACATGAAGGGTATGCCTGCCGCATTGGCCAAGCATGCCGCAAAACCCGCATCCAAGGCTCACGCTGGCCTGAAGTCCGGTGGCAAGGTCAAGATGGCTTCTGGCGGCTTGGCCGCTGGCCACAAGGCCGCTGACGGTATTGCCAAGAAGGGTAAGACCAAGGGCACCGAGATCAAGATGGCCGGTGGTGGCATGTACAAGAAGGGCGGGATGTGCTGATGAAAGACCGCATCTACACCGCAGAGATGGGCCAGCCCCCGCAGGACATCGACGGTGCATCGGCCACGCGGAGCCCTAAGAAGCCCCCGATGAAGCGCCCTGCACCTCCAAAGAAGCCGATGCCCAAGGGCGAAGGTATGTTCCGCGAAGGTATGCCGGTTCCCCAAGACGTTGACGGCGGGTCTGCCAAGCCTTTCAAAAAGGGTGGCTCCGTGTCCGCACGCGCAGATGGTATTGCCAAAAAAGGCAAGACCAACTGCAAGATGTACTGAGGTCTGCCATGATGCCCAGCCGTGGTATGGGAGCCATGATGCCCAGCAAAATGCCGGGCGGCAAAACCATGCGCCGCAAAGACGGTGACAAGTTCAACGACAACGGTGTGACCAAGCGCCGCAAGGACGGGGACGAGTTCACCATGTATGCGGAAGGTGGCAAGGTCAACGAGGCCGGAAACTACACCAAGCCGGGCATGCGCAAATCGCTTTTTGAGAAAATCAAAGGGCAAGCCGTGCAAGGCACAGGTGCAGGTCAGTGGAGCGCCCGCAAAGCGCAACTGCTGGCCAAGCAGTACAAGGCCAAGGGTGGGGGGTACCGAGATTGAAGGCTCCGCAGAAATCGCTCAAGGACTGGACAGACCAGAAATGGCGTACCAAGTCCGGTAAACCGTCGAACAAGACGGGGGAGCGGTATTTGCCGGATGCTGCGATCAAGGCCCTTAGCCCTGCCGAGTATGCCGCCACAACCCGTGCCAAGCGTGCTGGCAAAGCCAAGGGCAAACAGTTTGTTGCCCAGCCAAAGAACATCGCCAAGAAGACAGCGGGGTATAGGTAATGACGACTTCGGGCACGACCGACTTCAATCTCGAATTCACTGAGATCGCCGAGGAGGCGTGGGAGCGGGCTGGCCGCGAGATGCGCACGGGCTACGACCTGCGCACTGCTCGTCGCTCCATGAACTTGATGACCATCGAGTGGCAGAACCGTGGCATCAACATGTGGACGATTGACGAAGGGTCAGTCAACCTCGTTCAAGGCACCGCAGAGTACGATCTTCCTGCGGACACCATCGACTTGCTCGACCACGTGATCCGCACAGGCGCGGGTAACGTGGCCACACAGGCCGATCTGGCCATCACGCGTATCAGTGTTTCTACTTACGCCACCATCCCCAACAAGTTGCAGCAGGCCCGCCCTATCCAAGTGTGGGTGCGCCGCTTGCGCGATGCGCCCAAGATCGTGGTCTGGCCAGTCCCTGACCAAGGCACTGAGGGTAACCCCTACTACGTCTTCAAATACTGGCGCATGCGCCGTATCCAAGATGCTGGGGCCGGTGTCCAGACGGCTGATGCCAACTTCCGCTTCTTGCCTGCGCTGACCGCAGGTCTGGCGTACCACATCGCCACCAAGGTGCCTGAGTTGACTGACCGCGTACCCATGCTCAAAGCGCAGTACGACGAGCAGTTTGATTACGCCGCAGGGGAAGATCGTGAGAAGGCGTCGGTACGCTTTGTGCCCCGCCGTTCGTACATCGGAGGCGGCTGATGGGAAGTCGCTACGCGTCAGCCAAGATCGCCATTGCGATCTGCGACCGATGCGGGTTTCGCTTTCGCCTGCGCGAGTTGCGCACGCTCATCATCAAGACCAAGCAGGTCAACTTGTTGGTGTGCAAGGAGTGCTGGGAGCCTGACCAGCCGCAGTTGCAGTTGGGTATGTACCCTGTGGATGATCCGCAGGCCCTGCGCAACCCCCGCCCTGACAACACGTATGTGCAGTCGGGCGTGTTAGCCGATGGTTCGATTGGCGAAGGAAGTAGAAACATTCAGTGGGGTTGGAACCCCGTGGGTGGTTCACGTAGTTATGATGCTGGCTTGACACCAAATAACTTGGTAGCACAAGGGCAAGTTGGTACAGTAACGGTTGTGACAACGTAAAGGAGTCAGTGATGTCTGGAAAAATTAAACCATTCAAGATGGCCGAAGCAGGTGTGGAGTCGGTCAAGGAAGACCTGAAAAACACTCGCACTGTGGCCGGTAACAAGCGGGCTGATCCATATCCCGCGACCAAGACCAGCGGCATCAAGATGCGCGGCGCTGGCGCTGCCACCAAGGGCGTGATGAGCCGAGGCCCAATGGCCTAAGAGGTAGCCATGAACTACACCGAGTTGTGCATCAACATCCAAACCATCTGCGAGAACGAGTTCTCGGCGGATGAACTCGCCATGTTCACGCAACAGGCCGAGCAAAAGATTTACAACACGGTGCAGATTCCTGCGTTGCGCAAGAACGTGACTGGCGCGATGTCCACGGGCAATCAGTACCTCCAGATTCCGTCGGACTTCCTGTACTGCTACTCGCTGGCTGTCATCGACGCCGATGGGGAGTATCACTACCTCCTGAACAAGGACGTGAACTTCATCCGCGAGGCATACCCGAAGAACAACTTGGCGGCTCGTGGTCGCCCAAAGCACTACGCCAACTTCGACGACTCTGCGTTCATCCTCGGCCCCACTCCTGATCTGGCTTACAGCGCTGAATTGCATTACGGCTACTACCCCGAGTCCATCGTCACGGCTGGAACTACGTGGCTTGGCAATGAATTTGATTCTGCTCTCCTCAATGGCGCACTGGTGGAAGCCATTCGCTTTATGAAGGGTGAGCAGGACATGGTGGCCCTCTACGAGCGGCTGTATGTGCAGGCCATTGGCCTGTTGAAAAATCTGGGCGACGGCAAACTGCGGCAGGATGCGTATCGCTCTGGGCAAGTCCGTATCCCTGTCAGTTAATCATGTTGATGGCGCTCACCCGAACTTGCACTTCTTGCGGATCAGAAAAGCCGCTGACTGCGTTCGCCACGCGAAAAACGCATCGCCCCGGCAAGCCCGTATCGCAGTGCATGGACTGCAAGGTTGCCTACAACCGGGCGTACAGGCAAGCAAACAAAGAGCAGGTTTACGAGATCGAGCGTAAGAGCAAGATCAAAAAGGCATACGGTATTTCGGTCGAAGATTATGATCGGATGCTGAAGGAGCAGGGCGGCGGTTGTGCTATTTGTGGCACCACCGTTCCAAGTGAGCGCACACGGTATTTCACTGTGGATCATTGCCATGCAACTGGAAAAGTTCGTGGTCTCTTGTGCACGAAGTGCAACCGGGGGCTGGGAATGTTCAATGACCACATTCAGCGTCTGCAAAGCGCCGCTGACTATCTTAAAAGGAGCATGTAATGGCCATTTCTCAAAGCATGTGCACTTCGTTCAAGGTCGGCATCCTCGATGGGGACTTCGACTTTGGCACAGGCACTTCCCAAACATTCAAGATCGCTTTGTACACCTCGGCTGCAACGCTGGGCGCTGCTACGACTGCCTACACTACCTCCAACGAGGTGGTCGGCACCGGGTACAGCGCGGGTGGGCAGAACCTGACAATCAGTCAGATTCCCACTTCCAGCGGCACCACGGCGTTCATCGACTTCTCTGATGTCACGTGGAGCACCGCCACGATCACTGCGCGTGGGGCGTTGATCTATTTGGCCAACGGCACGACCAACCCTGCGGTTGCTGTGCTGGACTTCGGTGGCGACAAGACCTCTACCGCTGGCAACTTCACCATCCAATTCCCTGCCGCAGACGCATCCAACGCGATCCTGCGCATCGCCTAACGGTAGTTAGATGGCCTCGTCCGTCGAATACATCGGATGGGGTACCGGCCCGTGGAGCCGGGGGGCGTGGGGTGAAGACCTCACAATTGTTTCTGTCGATGGAGTCCAAGCCACGGGTGCCATCGGCACCGTTGTGGTCATTGCCGAGGCTAATGTTTTCCCCACCGGGGTACAGGCAGATGGCTTTATCGGGGCCGTACAGGTCACGGGCGACGCCAACGTCTACCCGTCAGGGCTCCAAGCCGTCGGGCAAGTTGGAACCGTTGTGGTTCAAGCCGATGCCATCGTGCAGGTCACGGGCGTCGAGGGCACCACTCAACTGGGCACCGTCCAAGTTTCTGGCACAGCCAACGTCCCTGTCACGGGCCTTACGGCCACGGGCGCAGTGGGCACCGTTGTCGTCATTGGCGAAGCGGTTGTCTCCCCCACCGGAGTCCAAGCCACGGGCGAAGTGGGCACCGTCCAAATCTCTGGTACGGCCAACGTCTTCCCCACCGGGGTCGAGGCCACCGGAGCGATTGGCCAAGTTTCGTTCTCTCTGTCCATCGTCGTCTCTGTCACGGGTGTTTCAGGCACCATGCAGTTGGGCGATGTGGTCGCCACGGGCGGGGCTACGGCACTGCCAACGGGCGTACAAGCCACGGGTTTGATCGGCCAAGTAAATGTTTGGGGTCAGATTGATGACGGGCAGAACGCAAACTGGCAAAATGTCAACGATACTCAGACATCCGGCTGGACTGTTGTGAGTGATACGCAAACTGCGGGCTGGCAAGATGTTGTCACATGAAAGGACAGTAGATGACTACGCAATACACTCCAATCCTCAAACTGGCACTGCCGGTTACCGGCGAGTTGTCGGGCACTTGGGGAGATACCGTCAACGACAACATCACGTCGATGGTCGAACAGGCCGTCGCGGGTCTTGCCACCATCAGCACTTGGACGGGTAACTCCAAGACCCTGACTGTTGCCAACGGCACGACCTCTGAGTCGCGCTGCGCCATGCTCGTCGCACAGACAGGTTCTGGCGGCTCTGCATTGACGGGCGCAGGCGAGATCGTCTGCCCGGCGTCGAGCAAACTCTACGTCCTCAAGAACGATTCCTCGTTCGCCATCACGCTCAAAACTGCTGCTGGTACAGGCGTGGCAGTCGCTGCTGGCAACACCGCGTTCCTGTTCTGCGACGGCACCAACGTCAACGCTTGCGTGACCACCATCATTGATGGCCGAGTCACCGGCAACCTGACCGTGGATGGCAACGCCACGATCAACGGCAACACCACGCTGGGCAACGCCACGAGCGACACCATCACCGCCACGGCACGGTTCGCCTCGGGCCTGACCCCTTCCGCAGACAACACCTACGATCTGGGTTCGTCGGGCAACTCGTGGAAAGATGTTTACATCGACGGTACTGCGTACCTTGCCTTGGTTGACATCAACGGTGGCACCATCGACGGTGTGTCGATTGGCGCATCGACTGCGGCCACCATCATCAACGTGGACAACCTGCGCCTTGACGGCAACACACTGTCCTCGACCGACACCAACGGCAACGTGGTGATCGCTCCCAACGGGACTGGCGACGTGCAACTGGACGCTGACACGGTGCGTGTGGGCGACTCTGGCGCTGCGGCTACCCTGACTTCCAACGGCGCTGGTGCGCTGACTGTGACGACTGGCGGCGCGGCCAACCTCGTGCTCTCTACAAACAGCGGTACGGACTCGGGCACGATCACGATTGCCAATGGCGCAAACGGCAATATCACGTTGGCCCCCAACGGCTCGGGTATTGCGATCCTGAGCACTGACGTTGTGCGTGTTGGCGACCTGAATACTGATGCGGCCATTACCACCAATGGCACCGGCAACCTGAACCTGACGACTAACAGCGGTACCAACAGCGGCGTCATCCAGATCGCTCAGGGCGCGAACGGCAACATCACGCTGACCCCGAACGGTACTGGCTCTGTGAGCGTACCCAAACTTGTTTGGAGCACTGGCACTGCGACTCGCGTGCCCTACCTGACCACAGGTGGCCTGTTCACTGACTCAGCCAACATGACCTTCAACGGCACCCGCCTGACGGTTGCTGATCTTGCTGACTCTGGTCTGACCTCGGGCCGTGTGACTTACGCAAGCACTGGTGGTGCGCTGGTGGATTCTGCGAACTTGACGTTTGATGGCACCACACTTACCGCCAACGCCCTGACGGTAACAAACGCAGTTACTTTGAACGGCGGCACAACCAACGGCGTGGCCTACCTCAACGGCTCCAAAGTCCTGACCACTGGGTCTGCGCTGACGTTTGATGGGACGAATCTCTCCTCAACTGGCGGGGCTACGTTTCAAGGTGGCCCAACAGGTTATGGAGGCGGTGAAGTTCGTCTTGGCACTACCGCTTCTGGTCAGCAATCAGCAATCTCAACGCTTTCAGTTGACTCGCCAGTTTTGGTTTTTGACCATCGCGGAACGAGTAACACTGGTGTGTTTGTATGGCGCAACGGCACAGGAGGCGCTAACGAATTGGCTCGCCTGACCAGCACAGGTCTGGGTATTGGGACGAGTTCGCCGGGACAGAAATTAGATGTGCAGGCATCGGGTTACCCCATCATAAATGTCGCTTCAACCTCAGGAAGCGGGGCTAATGGAGCAATTCTTAGGGCGGTAAACGGCGGCGGTGCTCAATCGTTTTTTGGAACTGAAACGACAAGTGGCAGCTACTCCTACACAGGCGGTATTGCAAACGCTGCTTATGTTGGCTCAGGCGGCGCAAACCCGCTTCAGTTTATTACCAACAGTGTCGCAAGAGCCACCCTCGACTCCTCCGGCAACCTCGGCTTGGGGGTTACGCCGAGTGCTTGGACGCTTGGCCCTGCATTTGAGCAGTCTGCTGGCTCTTTATGGTCTGCTGGCACAAATCAAATTCAGGTTATGCAAAACTGCTACTACAACGGCAGTTACAGATATAAGACTACCTCAGCAGCGACCTATTACGGTCAAGGCTCTGCTGGAGCAGGGGTTCACGCTTGGTACACCGCCCCCTCCGGCACAGCAGGTAACGTTATCAGCTTTACTCAGGCGATGACGCTGGATGCGAGTGGGAATTTGCAAGTCAAGCCCGGAAACATTTTTACCGATGCAACTAGTGGCATTTTCTTTACTGGCACTATTGGCAACTTTGCAAACGGCATTTACGGAGTCGGCACGAATAATGTCGCTATTTCTGCGGGAGGCTCCGAACGCGCCCGCATCGACTCCAGCGGTAACTTGCTGGTGGGGAAGACCAGTGGATCGTCTCGGCTTGACGTTGCGGCAGCTTTTACCGGTACGCAATCGGTGGCTCGTTTTGGCAACACTACCGCCTCAGGAAATGTTGCGTGCTTAGACACCTCACTGGAATCAAACGGCAACAGTACCAGTTCTTACCATCTTCGCTCCGTTACGCAAAACGTGAATATTTGGTATCTGTATGGCAACGGCACATCTTCATTCACCTCTGATCGGCGCTTAAAGAAAAACATTGCGACTGCGCGGGATGGATACCTTGACGACCTTATGCAATTGCGTGTTGTCAAATATCATTGGAAAAACAATGACGATGCCGCCCCCAAAGAACTCGGCTTGATTGCTCAAGAGGTTGAGCAGGTATTCCCCGGCTTAGTGCAAGAAGCTGATCTGGAGTTTGATGGTGTGACACCAAAGGTTTTGAAGGGTAGTGTGCTGACCTTCATGTTGCTCAAAGCAATCCAAGAGCAGCAAGCCATCATCACCGCCCTGACCGCCCGTGTCGCGGCACTTGAATCCAACTAAGGAACCGCCATGACCGACCAAACCATGACCGACCAAACAACCCAACCCCTCACCTCCATCACCATGACCTGGGACGTCACCGCTATGGACTGCTACCCGCAGGCCGACGGCGAGATTGACGTTGTGTTCGTGGTCCACTGGACATGCGCAGGCAGCCAGACCGTCAACGGCGTGACATACACCGGCTCGGTGTATTCCACCTGCTCACTGCCAGCTCCCACGGGCTCGGCGTTTACGCCCTACGCAGACCTGACTCAAGAGCAAGTCCTCGGTTGGTGCTGGGCCAACGGTGTGGACAAAGCCGCGACCGAAGCCAATGTGCAGACCCAGATCGACAACCAAATCAACCCTCCGGTGATTCAACCCCCTTTGCCTTGGGCCACTCCTGCTGCATAATGTTTGACGGGTTTCGCCGCTGCCCGATTTCAGCGGCTGCATTTTTGGAGTAATCCATGAACGATCAGAACGTGACCATTGAACTGAAACTGCCCTTGAACGCCGTGAATTTCATCATCGGTGCATTGGGCAAGATGCCGTTTGAGCAGGTAGCCGACCTTGTGCAGGCGATCCGCGAGCAAGCCATTCCGCAACTGCCCGTACCGGACGTGAAGAATGAAACTAGCGCACCCGCCCAAGACGCTGCCTGATGGCACGATTGACCCGGCTCACGAAGTTGAAGCCGTTTGCGCCCACTGTGGGTATGACTTGGACGCTGCTGAACTTGAGGCTGACACATGCGCTGACTGCGGGAAGCCATTGAATCTCAAGCAGAGCGTGGCGATCCAAGTCACTACGTTGCCTCCACTGTTTGGGGGCGTTGCATAGGAGATGAGCATGGCCGAGCCGACCGAAATTGAACTACTCAAACTTCAAGCCAAGACTGAAATTCAACGGCTTGAAGCCAACGCCCCCGCTAAGGAGGTGGCAGGTAAGGCAATCGGGAAGCACGGCCTGTTCTACATCACGCTCATCGTGGTGATTGGAGTGACGGCCTCCGTCGTTCTGGAGAACGAGAAAATTGCCGCCGTGATGGGGCTACTGGGTGCAGCACTCACCGCCCTCATCAGCATGCTCAACGGGATCGCGGGAGCGACGCCCAAGCAAGAAAAACCTGAGTTTGAAGTCATCAAGGGGCTGATCGAACGCCTCGACAAACTCGACCGCAAAGAGCCGCCCATGCGTGTGGATGTGACCGATGGTCGCGTCACCGTGTCCAAGGGTGAAGACATCGTAACAACTTCCAAGGAGTGACCATGCCGATTCCTGCGTTACTCGCACCCCTGCTCAGTCAAGGGCTCTCCCTCATCGGTAACGCCGTCCTCGCCAAGGGCAAGGATTGGGTTGAGGAAAAGACCGGCGTCAAACTCGACCAGCCGCTGTCTGCCGAAGACACTGTGCGCCTGCGCCAGTACGAGATGGATCACGAGGAAGAACTCCTGCGGTTGCGCATCGAGGAGAAGAAACTCGGCATCGACGAGTTGAACATGATGCTACAAGCCGCCGCGAACGAGGACAACAACGTCTCCGACCGCTGGAAGGCCGACATGTCATCGGACTCGACGCTCTCCAAGAACATTCGCCCGATGACGCTCATCTACATCCTGACCGCCTATTTGGTCTTTGCTGGCCTGAGCGCCGCAGGCATTCAGGTGCAGGAAGCGTACGTCTCCCTGCTGGGCCAGTGGGGCATGCTCGTGATGACGGCCTACTTCGGCGGTCGCACGGTCGAGAAGGTCATGGAAATGCGCAAGGGGGGTAGCAAATGAGTATGGTCACCGAACAAGCCGCGTTTCTGTTGGACATGTGCAAGTTGGTGCAGCACGCCACAAGTCTTGGGTTTACCTTGACCGCAGGCGAGTTGTATCGCACACCCGAGCAGCAGGAGTTGTACGTCAAGACTGGCCGCAGTCAGACCATGAACTCACTGCACCTCAAGCGCATGGCCGTGGACTTCAACTTCTTCAAAGAGGGTAAGTTGGTCTACGACAAGGCGGTGCTGGCACCGCTGGGCGCGTATTGGGAATCGCTGCACCCCCTCAACTCGTGGGGTGGCAACGGTAGGAAGTTGGTGGACACGCCGCACTTCAGCCGAGGCATCGGCAAACCTGAATGGGTAAGGGTGACCTGAGATGCCACTGAAAAAGATAGCCCTCAAGCCCGGGGTCAACCGCGAGAACACCCGCTACACCAACGAGGGTGGCTGGTACGACTGCGACAAGATTCGCTTTCGTCAAGGCACGCCTGAGAAGATCGGCGGCTGGCAGCGCATCTCGGGCACCACGTTTCTGGGTGTCTGCCGGTCGCTGTGGAACTGGGTCACGCTGGGCTCCATCAACCTCATCGGGGTGGGCACCAACCTCAAGTTCTACCTTGAGTCGGGCGGTGCGTACAACGACATCACGCCTTACCGCGATCACGTCACGCTGACCAATCCGTTCGAGACATTCAACGGCTCTCCGACTGTTGAGGTGACCGACGCCAATGGCGGCTACATCGACGGCGACTTTGTGACGTTCTACCCTGCGGTGACCATCAACGGGGTGACGATCTACGGCCAGTACCAGATCACGATCTCCGACACCAACAAGTACACCATTGACGTGGGCTCCAACGCCAACGCCAGCGGGTCTGGCCTCGGGGGCACTGTACAGGCCGTCTATCAGATCAACGTGGGCCCGGCGTTCGTCGTGCCGCTCGTCGGCTGGGGTGCAGGCCCTTGGGGTTCTGGCACGTGGGGTATCGGTCAGCCATCCACCGACGCGATCCGTCTGTGGAGCCAAGGCAACTTTGGCGAAGACCTCATCTTCGGCCCTCGCGGTGGCGGCATCTACTATTGGGATGCGTCCTCGGGGTTCAGCCCCAACACGTTCTCTGCCACGGTGGCCAACCCCACCGTCATCACGACCGCCGCCGAATACGCTGAAGGCACGCCCCTGCGGTTCTTCCCTGAGTCTGGGGCCACAATGCCTGCCGGTATCACTGCCGGGCAGATTTACTACGTGCGCAATCCCTCGGGCACATCGTTCAACATCTCGGCTACGCCGGGCGGGGCGCTGATTCAGGTCACGGTTGCCGCCACCGGCACGTGCCGCATCTCATCCAACGCGTACCTCCTGAGCGACTTCGGTGGGGCCACGGACGTGCCGACTCAGCAGAACTACCTGCTGATCTCGGACATCAACCGATTCGTGTTTGCCTTCGGCTGCAACGACTACGGCTCGGCCACGTTTGACCCCATGCTGATTCGCTGGTGCGATCAGGAAGACCCATACAACTGGACACCTGCCTCGACCAACCAAGCAGGCTTCCTGCGGCTGTCACGGGGCTCTGAGATCATTACCGCCATCCAGTCCCGTCAGGAAATTCTGGTGTGGACGGATGCGGCTCTGTACTCGCTCCAGTACGTGGGTGCACCGATTGTGTGGGGTGCGCAGTTGGTGGGTGACAACATCTCGCTCGTGGGTCAGAACGCCGTGGCGTATGCCAACGGTGTGTCGTATTGGATGGGCAAAGACAAGTTCTACAAGTACGATGGCCGCACACAGGCGCTGCGTTGCGATTTGCGCCGTTACATCTTTGAGGACTTGAACACTGCGCAGTACGAGCAGGTGTTCGCTGGCACGAACGAGGGCTTCCACGAAATCTGGTGGTTCTACTGCTCGGCCAACTCCACCACGGTGGACAAGTACGTGGTCTACAACTACTTGGAAGACATCTGGTACTACGGCACCATGGCCCGTACTGCATGGCTGGACTCGGGACTGCGCAACTACCCACTGGCCGCGACGTACGTGAACAACCTCGTGAACCACGAGGAAGGTCTGGACGACAACATGACTGGCACTCCTGCGCCGATTGCTGCGTCCATCACGTCTTCGGAGTTTGACCTCGACGACGGCCACAACTTTATGTTCGTCTGGCGCGTGCTGCCTGACATCACGTTTGCCAACTCCACGGCTGCAAACCCCAACGTGACGATGTACCTGCTGCCCCTGAAGAACTCGGGCTCCGGGTATTCGGTGAACACCGCGGTCAATGCAAACCACTCGGTGGCCAATCAGAGTTTTGCCAACGTCACGCGCACTGCCGTGCTGCCTATCGAGCAGTTCACCGGCCAGATTTTCACCCGCATCCGTGGGCGTCAGATGGCCATGAAGGTCGAGTCCACCGATCTGGGTGTAACGTGGCAGTTGGGTTCGCCCCGGATTGACATGCGTGCGGATGGTCGTCGATGAGCGCACCACTGATCCAAAAGATCGCACCGCCTGCGCTGCCACAAGCGCGGGAAGTTTTTGATCGTCCGTACCAAGACCAACTCAACAACGTCCACCGGCTGTTCTACAACCGCTTCACGCAGTCGTACAACTCACTGATCAGCCCCCCGCTGCCGGGCATCGCCCCGGGCGGCTCCAACCTGTACTTTCCGTACGCCTCGATCCAGCGCACAACGGATAAGACGTTTACCGCCAATACGGCTACTGAGATCACGTTCGACCAGAACGACTATCTGTCCGCATGTACCAACGACGGGACGAATGGTATTGGTATCGAAGTGGGTGGTATCTACAACTACCAGTTCAGCGTGCAGTGGCGCAACACAGATTCCCAGATACACGACGCTTGGATTTGGCTAAGGGTCAACGACACCAACGTGGCTGGGACGGCAAGTCAGTTTTCCGTTGTCTCCCGGCACGGTTCTGTAGACGGCCACGCAATTGCAGCGGCGAATTTTTACGTGCAACTTGCACCCGGGGATTTTGTGAAGATGTTTGCTGCGGTAAACAACACTGCGGTTGTGATGGAAGCCTACCCTACGCAAACAACCCCCTTCGCAATGCCCTCAATTCCCTCTGTTGTCGCTACACTTACGTTTGTGAGTGCGGTGTAAGGAGAACACAATGGCTGATAAAGATAAGTACGCAGTGTCAGAGGACGAAGGCAAGGAGATCATGCGCATCGCCACGGAGTACTTTCGTCAACAGACGGGCGGCGATGAGGAGCAAACCAACCGAATGCTCAACGGCTTGGCCAATCTTGTGCAGCAAGATGGCATTCGCATGGTGCACTTAGGGAATACCCTGTTCCTTGTGTTGGTCAAAGGCAAGCGAATGGTCGAGGTGCACACGATGGCGGTCGATGAGACCGTTTCTTCGTTGTCCAAGAACTTCGTGATGCTGGCCAACTACCTCAAGGGCATTGGTGTCCGAGTGGCGTACACCTACGCCGACGACGACCGCTACGAGATGGTGGCCAAGCGCTCGCGTCTCCCGTTCCAGAAACGACAGGTGGTGTTGCCCGAAGACGGCAAAACCTACACCGCATACTACTTGGAGTTGTGAGATGCCCGCAGTACCACTCATTCTTGTTGGCGCTGCGGCGACGGGGGTTGCTGCCACAATCGGTACGGCAGTTGCTGCCACACTGGTAGGCGCAACCGTCTCAGGTATTGCCGCCACCGCCATCGGTACGGGGCTTATCGCTGGCACGCTCACGGCGGTGCAGGGGGGTAGTGTCTCAGATGTCCTAAAGTCAGCGGTCATAGGGGGTGTTGCCACTTACGTGGGGGGCTATGCGGGTGACTTCGTGGGCTCCTCTGTTGCCTCTGCCACAGGGAGTGCCTTGGCCGGTACGATTGCAGGTAACGTCGCCTCGGGTATCGCTCAATCGGTCGTTCGTGGGGGAGACATCGAGCAGGGAATTATTGGGGGCCTTGCAGCATCCGCAGGTGCGGTGCTTGGGAACATCCCGGGGTTCAGTGGCCTACCAAAACCTGTACAGGCAGCGGTAACTGCTACTGCTCGCACCGCAGTGACGGGTGGGGATATTCCTGCCGCAGTTGCGCAGTCACTCATCACATCTACCGGCATCCTCGATAAAGCCCTCAGTTCGATCCCGGGTGCGGATACGGTGATCGCAGACAGTAAAAACAAGGACGCAGTTCAACTCGTTACGGGCACTTTGTCCGGGGCGCTTACTGCCGCCTTGCAGGGGAAGGATGTTAGCGCTGCTGCACAACGTGCCCTCGTTAACGCTTCTGCGGATATTCTTGCCAAGAACCTGTTTGATGGTATTGCCCGTGAGCGACTGAACAAAGAAATCGCAGCGGCGCAAGCCAACTACACCTCTGCGCAAAAAGCGCAGGCTGACCTCAAAACTAATTACGACTCACAGAACTACTACGTTGAGAAATACAACGAGGTGGTCAACAACGTGAAATCCATGGGGTCGGAGCATGAAAGGTTGGTCAAGGACTACAACGACAAAAAAGCTGTCTGGCAAGCCAAAGCCGATGCGGGTGACATTGAGGGTGCCAACGCCTATGTAGAAGAGGTTAACGCTGCTGCCAAGGCAGCGGATGAATACGTGAAGACGTACAACAAGTATTGGGAAGACAACAAAGGCAACCTCGACACCTACAAGGCTAAGATTGACGAACTTCAAGCAGCGTTCCCTGAGTTGGAGACGAAGTACAACGATGCAACAAAATCGCTGGAAACCTCGTCAATGGCGATTGGTAAGGACGTAGGTACGTTCACAGACAACTCCAACCAAGCATTTGTCAAAGCCCTTGATCCAAATTTTGACGCTGCCCAATACAAGAGCATTAACGGGTTGGGTGAAGATGTGGACGCGTACGAGCACTACTTGTCTACTGGCATGACGCAAGGGCTCATCACCAACGACAAAGACAAAACGATTGCCGCCGAGTCCGCCAAGTTCAAGTCTGCAACGGGAGTCGATCTACCCGAGTACATTGTCGAGCGTGCACGCACGACGAGCAACGCGAACCGTGACGCAGTGATTAAAGACTACGTGGACGGCACCCTCGCTGACAAGTCTGCGTACGAGGCAACTAAGGCGAAGGCTGCGGAATCCGTCATGAAGGCGTACGAGCAGGCAGGCTACTCGCAAAAGCAAATCGACTACCTGATCAGTTCGGGTGCCGCAGGCACATTCGTGAATCAAATCATGAACGAGCAGCGAGGCAGTGTAGAGCAGTTGCGCGACTACGCCAAAGCCGTGGGTGAAGCCAAGGGTACAGACAGTGCCGAGTACAAGGCTGCGTACAAGGACGCGCTGGGTGCCATGGCCGATTACGGTGGGTATGGCGTTACCAAAGGGGCTGCTGGTGAGTTTGTCAGCACCGAGTACGGCAAACTTGACCCGAACACGCTGGTGCCGGTGACCAAAGACCGTGCGTGGATTGATCCGGTAACTGGGCGACTCCACGTCGAGATTACGGGGGTAGGCAGTTCTCAGCAGATGAAGCCACTGTCCGAACTTGGCGACTACAGCGCTTTGTGGTCAAAAGGTAAATCCGCGAACCCACCAGCAGGTGGGGGTAGTTCGGTGTTTGGCGATGGCTCCGGTGCATCCATGGGTCTGTTCGGCGGGTTGCAACTTGTGGCGGTGGACGACAAATCAGGAGACACCAGCGCAAAACTGTACGACGCAGGTAACGGATTCGCACTCATCGCGTACTCCGACGGCACTGGGCGTGTTGTCAACCGCAACACTGATGAAGTCATCTGGCTTGAACCTGCGGACACCCAAAAAATTCTTGAACAAGTACCCCAAGCAAAACCTGCGAATACTCCACCGACTCCGGTTGACATCACAAAGCCGCCACCAAACTTCTCAACAGCAGCGGCGAATGTTGCTAGTGCGGTGAGTGAAGCTATCAACGAGGGACAAACAACTTCGACTGCGGCATCAAGCAGTGGCGGTGGCGCAACTTCGGGCGGGGCAACCGCTGGGGGGTATACGTGGAGTAACCTCTCTGGGGGTACAACTTCGGGCGGTGCAACTTCTGGGGGTACAACTTCGGGCGGCGCAACTTCTGGGGGTAGCGCCAGCGCGGGCGTAACTTCACCAAACACAGCACTGACTGCTGACCAGCAGACAGCATACAACTCATTGACATCTGGTCAGAAGTTAATCTTTGACCAGTTGCTCCGGCAGAACGTGGACATCACCACGGCGATTGGCACTGCACAAAAAGCAACCAATTTGCAACTGTCTGGGCTGTCTTCGCAGATGCAGTCGGCTTACGAGGGGTTGTCCGAAGGCCAAAAGGCCCTTGTCAATCAACTCTCGCAGCAAGGTGTCGATGTCACGTCGGCCATCATCCGTGCGCAGAACCTAACTGCCGACCAAATCGCTGGGCTGTCTGAGCAGACCAAGACGCAGTACAACAACCTGACGGCAGGCCAGAAGGCCATCGTTGATCAGCTTTCGCAGCAAGGCATCGACCTTACCTCGGCCATCATCCGTGCACAGAACACCACAGGTGAGCAGATTGCTGGTGTAGCCGGGCAGGTAGGCGACCTGTCCAAACAAGTTACTGGGCTATCCACTGATCTTCAGTCGAAGTACATCTCCCTGACACAGGGGCAGAAAGACCTCGCCGACCAGTTGGCCAAGCAGGGGGTTGACCTTGGCACCGCGATTGCCACCGCAGCCGCCGCCACGGAGCAGGGGTTCCAGAACGTCTACGGGCAGATGGCAACCAACCAAACGGCAACTGAGAAGGCCATCGCCGACACTGCCGCTGCCACACAGGCCAAGGCCGCTGCCGAAGCCGCTGCAACGCGCCAAGCCCAAGCGGCCTCCGCACTCCAAACTCAACGTCTGGGCAACCTGAACAGTTTGACGCAGATGCTGATGCAGTCGCCGGATGTTGCCGGACAACAAGTTACTGTAAAAGCAGCCGATCCGTCCAAGATTGGGTACATTTATGACTGGAGCAGCATTTTTGCCAACCCTTCGCAACAACAGATGTTTGTTACCCCCTACGCACAGGGCGGTGCAGTTCGTGGCGAATTGGATGAAGTAAACGATGAATTGCTCAAACTTTTGAGGGGTTAATATGCCGGGATACTACGACGAGATCACAGGGGAGTACATCGACACGGGCGATGACTCCTATGGGTACGGCCAACTGGACAATTCGTCTGGTACGGGCACCGTTGGGGACTACACGACCACGCAAATCTTTGATGACGGGTCTACTCTCATCATGGACTTGGATGGCAACATCATCGGGTCTACCCCATCTACTGACACCGGATACACCGGGGGTGGCGGCTTTGACGTCGGTAGTCTGTTGTCCCGCCTTGGCACATCGGCGTTCAACTCCCTCAAGAGCGCGTTTACCAAGGATGGGAAGACCGATTGGCGCAACGTCGCCGCTGCCGCAGGTGGCCTGTATGGCCTCTACCAATCCAATCAGCCCCAACCCAAGACCGGCTACCAAGGCAGCATCCCCAAGTACGAGGCGGTGCGTGAAGCCACCCCGGGCACGTTTGACCCTGATCGCCGCCCCGGCAGCGGTGGCCAACGCTACTTCTCCCAGATGAAGTACGCCGCCCCGGGCGAAGCCGCTGAGGCCGCACGCACCGCTGCCCGTGAGGAGGCCGCAGGTCTGGAAGCACTCAATCGTGCCAATCCTGCCCAGCAACGCCGCAACCCGACCGCCGACGCCGCCGCCAAGGGCGAGCAGTCGGCCAACGTGCGGGAAGGTCGCCCAGCGTCGGAGGTCATTCAGGACAAACCCGTACCTCAATATGCAACCGGAGGCATCACTGCACTGGCCAAAGGACGATATTTAGGTGGCGCAACGGATGGCATGGCTGATAAAATTCCAGCACGAATTGATGGAAAACAGGAGGCCCGGTTGAGCCACGGTGAATTTGTGATCCCTGCTGACGTTGTAAGTCACCTCGGTAACGGAAATTCCGAGGCCGGGGCGCAGCGTCTGTATTCCATGATGGACAGGCTTCGCAAGGCACGCACCGGCACGACCAAGCAAGGCAAGCAAGTCAATCCCGACAAATTTATGCCCGTATGAGGTAACGCATGGCAACCGCACCCACATCAACTTCCTCGGCGGCAACGGCTGCTACCGGCGTCGGCCAACAGACTGGCACCGAATCCTCGCTCTCCAACTGGGCGGGCCCGTATGTCACCGAGATGCTGGGCCGTGGTCAAGCACTCGCCGGGCAAGACTACCAAGCCTTCCAAGGCCCCCTGACTGCCGGTGCATCTCCCGTACAGGAGACTGCGTTCCAAGGCATCGCAGGACTGACCATTCCAACTGAGCAGATGAAGGCGTTTACGCCACAACAATTCACTGCGGAAGACGCCAGCCGACTGATGAACCCTTACCTTGAGGCTGCGCTCAACCCGCAGATCGAGGAGGCCCGTCGCCAAGCGCAGATCACCAATCTCGGCAACCGCACGGCATTGACTCGTGCAGGTGCATTCGGTGGTGGTCGCGGAGCCCTGATGGAGTCGGAAGGCCAGCGCAATCTGGCAACCAATCTGGCCAATATCACGGGACAGGGGTACAAGACGGCCTACGATCAGGCCATGTCGCAGTTCAACCGTGAGCAGGAACTCGGACTGACATCTACCAAGAGTGCGCAGGACTTCGGTCTGGCCGCGCTCCAGCGCCAAGCCGATCTGGGTGCACAGCAGCGTGCCATTGAGCAGCAGGGCATCGAGGCTGACATTGGTCAATTCAAAGAGGAGCGCGAATACCCGTATAAGCAGGTGCAGTACATGCAGTCGCTTTTGCAAGGCTTGCCTCTGGCCGCTCAGACATACTCATACTCGCAACCAAGTGCACTGTCCAACATCCTCAGCCAGTCAGGCGGGATCATGGACTTGTACGACCGCATTTTTGGCACCAAGGCCGCAACGCCCACCAGCACTGCGGGAGGCACCACTGCGTCGGGTACGAGTTCTTCTACTA
>ERZ869925.701-NODE-701-length-21086-cov-11.979506_pt1 | contig 21086 bp, 19 predicted proteins | sample MGYA00579311_ERZ869925 | MGnify/ENA primary metagenome ERZ869925 (study PRJEB32216, sample SAMN09231817) | wastewater metagenome | place: USA: Maryland | collected 2016-07-30 | study: EMG produced TPA metagenomics assembly of the PRJNA472060 data set (Reclaimed...
GGTGCTGTTGGGACCCTGCACCGTCAGCGCACCAGCCGCACTGACGGATGCCATGCGCGTCGGATCGCTGGCATCGCGCAAGCGGAAGAGGCCGAGGTATCGGCTGAGAGTCGGTCCCATGGTCGCTCCAGATCAGCGGTGATGTTTTGGTGAGAGGCGCGCGCGGGGCGCGGGGATCAGCCCCAGCCGCGATCGGCGACGAATGCGTATTTCCAGTTTCCGGCGGTCACGGACGCGGTGGTGACTCCAGAGGTGCGGACCGTCACGACATAGCCAGCGCTCTGGCCCAGCTGAATGCCGATAAGCTTCGACGTCGTCACGACGGGCATCGGGATATAGAGCGTACTGTAGGCCGAAGCGTGCCCCTCGGTGATCTGGTCGCCGGCAGAGTAACCATGCTCCGGCGTGACGTTCTCGACGATGAACTTTGCCACATTCGGCTTGACGCCGAGGTTGTGGTTCGCCGAGGTGAATGTGGCGGCTCCCGGAAGCGTTGTGGTGAAGGCCGAGACGAAGCGGCCATTGTAGGCATAGGCCACGGTGCTGATGACGCCGCTGCCGTCCGTGGCGGCCTCGCCGACGAACACGACATGGGTTTCCGGCGCCGTCGAGCCGTTGCCGAGGTAGCCCTTCATCTCCGCGATGTTGAAGGTGAACTGGCCGTCGGTCGTCGCCGGGGTGCCGCCGTGCTGATAGATCGGCGGCAAGATCGTCGAGCCGGTCGTCAGCGTGCCGTCGGCATTGACGACGACGTACAGGAAGTTCGGGGTCGCGGCGGCACGGCTGGCGGTGAGGCCGGTCCATGCGAGGTTGGTCAGCGAGACGCCGATGCGATCGGAGGGCCGGCCCTGCCAGTCCCACCCGTTCGCTGCCGTGGCGACGAAGCGCGCCGTGGCCGTGATGTTCTGGGCGGTGAGGCTCAGCGCCCCGTTGGTGGAAGGCAGGAAGGTCGGCAGCCCGGCCGTGCTGACCGGGCCGGCCGCGACGGTCTGACGGCGGCCGGTGCGCGGCGCCGGCACGGTGTTGAGATATTCGACCCGCCAGCAGTCGCCGGCGGCGTCCCACACGACATCGAAGCGAACGCCGCCGGGGATCGTCAGCGTGGCGCCATCCGATCCGGCCTCGATCTTGTCGCCGGCGTCGGGCGTCAGGACGATTCCATACTGGCCGCCCGAGGTCAGGCCGAGCCCGCCGACCCGGAAGCCCTCGCCGATGCCGGAGGTCGCGTGCGCCGGCAGGGTGAAGGTGCGGCTGGCGGCAGCGTTGTCCTGGGTGAAGACGCCGCCGATGTCGGCCGCGGCCACGGTCTTGTTGTTGGCGCCGACGGCGGTCCACGGCCGGCGGCCGTCGGGGAAATAGGCGTCCTTCACGGCATCGTAGATGCCGATGCGGAGATTGCTCGAGGCGCCGGTCGCCAGCTTGTGGATCCACGACACCGCGAGCCCGGCGGCGCGATCCATCCACCAGGCGCCGGTGCGCACCCACCACGGGCGGGTCTCGGCGAGGTTGCCGGCCATCAGACCCGCCAGCACGTCGGCCGAGGCGATCGAGTAGACGAGATAGGTGTCTGTCACCAGCCAGTCGATCTTCGCGCCGGCGTTGCTCGACTTCTTGATCGAAGCGCGGGTCAGCGTGCAGGGCGGGCCCACGGTCAGGACGCCGGTGCCGTATTCCCACTTGGTCTTGTCGAGAGAGGTCGCGTAGAACGCGACCTCGGCGCCGTCGGCGAAGTCCTGCTGGAATCGCCGCCCGGAGCCGACCGCGGCAACGAGCTCGTAGGTTCCGGTCCCCGTCGTGGTCGAGGACTCGATGACACCGTCTGCGAACATGGGCGGGCCTCAGCGTTTCTGGACGAGCGCGAGGGAGAAGCCCCACGCCATGCGGAGTTGATCGTCGATGTCGGTCACCCACAGCGGCGCCGAGCGATAGTCGGCGCGGCCGGTGAACAGGGCCTGCATCGACCATTTGTGGAAGAACTCGACCTCGCCGGGATCGAGAAAGCAGAAGACGTCGCCGCCCAGCCCGCGCAGCCGGGTCAGCTCCATGGCGACGTTGTGAACCTCGCGCTGGCCCAGCGCCGACCAGGTCATCTCGAAGAGACGGTTCGCCGGGCGCGGCTCGGTGAAGATCTGGCCCCAGCCGTTCGGCTCCTGGGTGTCGTTCGGGGCGAAGGTGACGCCGTTTCCGAAGTCGCAGTTGATGCCGAACTGGGCGGCGCGGCCGACAGCAAGCCGGCCGATGTCGATGTAGCCCGAGGTATCCGAGGGGTCGCTGAACTCGACCCGGGCGTAGCGGTAGTTGGTGTCCTCGTTCGTGACCTGCAGCAGCGCCACTTCCGGGCCCCACTCCGGATCGGTGTGGCGGTAGCCCTCCGGCCAGACGCTTTGCCAGCCCGACGTGAGCGCCGGCGTGACGCCGATATCGGCGGCGGCGGCATAGAAGCTTAGGCGCCAGACCATGGCATCGGTGCCGGTGAAGGCCGACATCGCGACGGCGTTCCATGGCGCCGACCTTGCGAAGATGATGTCGACGTACTGGTTCGTCGCCGATGTGGTGCGCCAGACCCTCGACGGCTCCTGGTTCTGCAGGTTCGTCACCGGCAGCGAGGCCACCGCCGTCGAGGCCGTCATGGTGGCGAGATCGCTGTCGCGCGGCGACAGGAACAGGACATTGCCGGGATCAGGCGACCATTCGGCGCCCGCCCCCGCGGCCCCATAGGCGCCGCTGGCGTAGGGGAAGCTGGCATAGGCCACGGATCAGCCCCTGACCCGGTACTTGCCGTCGGCGAAGACGATGACAAAGGCGGCGGGATCGCTGCAGACCAGCGGGTCGGCGGGATCGCTGCCGTCGCCGGCATCGACGAACTGCTGGCCGTTGGGATCGACGGTCAGGTTGTTGGTCGCCCAGGTGTCGGCGAAGTCGTTGAAGGCGAAGCGGTCGCCCTCGGTCGGATCGGCGGGCAGCGTGGCCACGATCGCGCCGGACGTGGTGTCGACGTCGTTGTCGTCGCCCGGCAGTGCGTTGAAGTTCGACGTCCGCAGGATCGGGCTCGCCGGACGGCCGAGGGGGCCGACGACGACGTCCTTGGTGCCGCTGGTGAAGGACACCTGCGCTCCGGTCGAGGAAGCATGGAGGTTGAGCAGGGTGATCGTACCGGAGGCGTACAACCACTCGCCGCTCTGCCATTCGGCCGCCGTGCGATGGGCAACGGTGCCGAAGAAGGTGTCGCCGTTCGTGAAGCCGGCGGCGGACAGGGTCCGGTAGTTGGTCGGCGGCGCGCCCGCCAGGACGAGCGCACCGGTGCCGGCGCCGGTGCAGGTTTCCTGCACGCGGTCGGGAGACTTCAGGCCCATGGATCAGCCCCAGAGATCGAGTGAGACGCCGCGGCCGGACGCGAACGCCATGCCGACGCAGATGAACTTCCGGGCCGCTCCCCAGCCGTAGCGGGGATAGCCGTTGATCTGGATCGTCTTGCCCAGCAGGTCGGCGAAGGGATCGCACGGCGTCTTCACTGTCCAGCGACCGCGACGGGTGCCCATGATCCGCTGCGCCCGGATCGATTCCGAATAGGCCGCGCTTTCCTCGGCGAAGCCGCTGCTGTCGATCCGGACCGTCCCGGCGCCCGGCCAGAGGTAGGTCTGGAAGCCGTCCGTCGTGCCGGCATAGCGGGCCGGCTGGCCATAGATCAGGCCCTCATCGGCATCGACCGAAGCGCCGGCGAGGCGGCTGACATCCTGGATGGTGTAGTTCCGCCGCCAGCCGATGAAGGTCGCCCGACGCGGCACCTGGTAGGCGTCGGCCGGGACCGGATCGCCCATGAGGTCGGACGGGTAGGTCAGCACCAGTGCGGGCGAACCGGCAGGCTCCTCGATGAAGCCCATGGCCAGCAGGCCGTTTAACCGCATCGCCCACCAGCCGAGACAGCCGGCCATGACCTCGGTCAGCGCATCGGCCTTCGTGATGCCGTCGGGCCAGTAGAAGCCCACCGTGGCGGGCTGCTCCTGCTCCATCCTGTTGAGGTTGCCGAAGTCGATCTGGGTGTCAGCCAGGCGCACGGTGCCGCGGCCCGTGGCGATCCGGCGCGCGACCTGGCCGCGGGTGTGCGGATAGGTCTGGCCGTTGATGGTGTCGTTGTCGCCCCGGAAGTCGGCCGTCAGCGTGTAGACGATCGGCGAGCCGCGACGGATCAGGCCCTTGGCGAGGCAGGTCGCGTAGTGGGCCGGAGGCACGGTCGCCGCCGCCAGTGCGTCATAGGTCGGATAGTCGGCGTCGAAGTCGAGGGCGATGCCGCCGTCGCGGACCTCGTCCACGGCGAGGATCGAGCTGCAGGACAGCTGGTGGATGGCAAGGGCGGCGTTGATCAGCCGGGGTTCTACATTGAACACCGAACCGACGGCGTAGGGCTTGCGCTGCCCCGCCACCGTAGCATCGCCGTCGAGGCCGCCGGCACCGCCATAGATCTCGTCGTGAATGTCGGCCTGCTCCAGCCGCCAGCCGAGATCGCGAAGCCGGAACTCCTTGCGGCCATGACCGCTGACGATGCCGGCCGTAGTGAGCCGGGCGGCCACGGTGTAGGTCGAGAACAGCGCATCGGGCTCGCCCCGAAGCAGGTCCAGCGAGGCACCATCCCAAGCCAGGCCGTCGAGATCGTCCAGCGTCCCGGCTGGGTCGATCAGGGCGATCGTGCCCGCCCCGCCCTGCCCCTTCGGCATCGGCTCGATGCCGTCGAACAGCTTGATGCCGTAGTTGACCGGATCCGGCGGCAGGGCGCCCGGGATGGCGAGGTCGGCCGGGACGTCATCGGGCGAGGTCGAGCGGCCGATCGAGGCGGCGGGATAGATCGTCGGCCGCGCACCGGGCCATTCGACGCTGAAGGCGCCGGGATACGGCAGCATGCCGGCCGGGAACGGCGGGCCGGACAGCACGACGTTGGTGTCGGGATCGGGCGGCGACGCCCGCAGGAGGTAGGCCAGGCCGCGGGCGGCATGGAGATCGACCGGATCGGCGCCGACATCGACCGGGAACTGCGCCAGCGTCGGCCAGTCCAGCGTCCCGGCCGGGCCCGGGAAGCCGGTGACGTAGATCGTGTTGGCCATCAGGCGGCCCGGCTCAGGAGACGGCGGATCAGGTCGTTGGTCTCGGCCTGGTCGCGCTTCGATTCGGCGAGCTGTTCGGCGAGGTCGCGCACCATCGCCTGCAGCTGCTGCGTGGTGTTGAGGCTGGCCGCCGTCGCCGCGCTGGTGGCCGACGCATCCGACGGCGAGGCCGTGGCGCCGCCGGTCATCTGGACCTGCAGCTCGCTGAAGATCGCGAGGATTTCACGCCGGATCGCTTCGTACTCCGGCCCGGAGGCGTAGTAGCTGCGGTTGGCGTCGGTGAGCGCGAGACCTTCGCTCGCCACGCGCTGATAGGCCGACATGTCGCCGGCCCGGGCCTGCGCCACGGTCGCGTTGAACGAGGCCCGCATGCCGGCCAGCGTGCCGGTGCCGGACAGGTTGGAGAGGTCGCCGTAGGTCAGCCGGCGGATCGCATCCTCGAGCTGCGAGATCGCGCCGCCGTAGAGCTCCTCCTTGAGGCTGGCCTCCTTGCGCAGCAGCGCCTCGTTGATGCGCGCCATGTCGACGACGACGTCGGTGTGCTGGGCGATGTAGTCGACGTTGGCGAGGATCGAGGCCTTCTCGTCCTCCCAGGCGCGCAGCTGGGCCGCGACGGGGTTGATGAGGTTATCGATGAAGTCCTGACCCAGACGTTCCGTGGCCTTGCGCTGCTCGACCTCGATCGGCTCCAGCGCCAGGCCGAGCTTCTTCGCGGTCGAGGTCATGTCGCCGAACTGCTTCTCCAGCTCGCGGAACTGGGTGCGGATCGTGAGGGCGCCCTTGCCGAGCCGCTCGTACACCTCGTCGACGAAGACGATGCTCTCGGCGGTCTCCTTGATGCCCATGGCGGCGGCGCGCATCGCCTCGAGGGCGGTCTTCATCGTGCCGGAGATCTCGCCCACGGCGCCCGACAGGATCGACCGGATCGCCACCTGCGCGGCCCCGGTGTCCATCATGTCGTCCATGTTCATCCGCCACGCCTCCTGCATGCCGGTTGCGGGATCGACCAGGTGCGTGGCGTTGCTGGTGTAGCTCCAGTCCTTTCCCTGGGCGGTCCAGGACGAGGCGTTGAGGCCCCAGACCCTCGACGGATCCTTCACGCCGCCCAGCAGCCCGAAGACCTGGTCGATGCCGCCGGTGAGGCCGCGCAGCGCGCTTTCCGACTGGCCGGAATTGGCGTTGGCACCGTAGGCGCCGCCGGTCGTGTACCAGCTGCCGTTGCCGTAGTGCAGCGAGGCGTTGGTGCTGCTGTGGGTGCGGGTGTTGCGTTCGCCGAACAGGCTGGGCGCCAGGCTCGACAGGATGCTGATGATCGGGCCGGCGATCTGGCCGACACCGGGGATCAGCGACACCGCGGCGCCGATCATCGAGCCGATGCCGCCGATCGTCTGGCCGGTGCTCTTCGAATTGAACAGCTGGTAGGCGCCCATGCCGAGGCCACCCAGGGCGCCGAGGCCCTGCCCGATGCTGATGCCGCCCAGCCCGCCGATGCCGGCCGCCGAGGCGCTGGCGCCGGTATTGCCGCTCGCCAGCAGGGCGCCGACATCGGCGTAGCCGCCGGCCGGAGCCGAGGACGGGAACAGGGACGCGATCGGCCGGCTGAAGAAGCCGCTGGCGCCGCCGAACAGGTTTCCGAGACCGCCACCGCCGATGCCCGGCAATCCACCACCGCCCGACGAGCCGCCATAGCCCAGCGCCGAGGCCGTGTTGGGCGAGACCAGCCCGATCGAGCCCAGCGCCTCGACGCCCATGCCGATGACGGGCCGGATCGTCGCCAGCGCCAGCAGTTCGGCGGCGGCCCGGCGTGCCGTCTTCACGAACAGCTGTCCGAACTCCTCCATCGAGAACTTGCCGTTCTCGAGGATCTTCTCCCACATGTCGGCGGCCGACGCCTGGATCGACTGCAACGCCGACTTGAGCGGCTCGGTCCACATCTCGTTCGCGCGCCGGATCTCGTCGCCCTGTGCCTTGAGACGCTCGTTCGTTTCCACCACGGCGATGCGGTCGGCGATGTCTTCCTTGTTGTCGGCGAGCCCCTTGGCACGGACCTCCTGCATCACCTTGATGGTCGCGAGTTCGCGTGCGCGGATGTCCGGCAGTTCGTTGGCAAGGCGGACCTCGGCCTCGAGCAGTTCGTTCTGCTCACGCAGCGCGGCGGTGCCGGCGCGGAAGTCGCCGAGGTTCTTCAGCTTCTGGGTCGCGAGCGCCTGGTCTTCCAGCTTCGCCGTCAGCTCGGCGACGCCCTTCGTGTTGTCGTTGGCCGCCTTGCCGAAAACGTCCTGCGCGGTCTTCAGCGCCTTGAAGTGGATCTCCAGCCGGGCCACGGCGTCGGCGCCCTCTCCAGCCGCCTGGGCGAAGGCGCGGGCCTGGTCGAGCTCGCGCGCGGAATCACCCAGCGCCTTTCTCATGCGGTCGGCGATGTCCTCGCCCGCCCCCTTCGGCGTCGAGGTGCGAGCGCCCGTCGTCGTGGGCGTGTAACCGGCGGCGCTGGCTTCCTGCTTCGCGAACCAGTCGGCAAAGTCGATGGCGCGCTGCTGCTCGCGGTCCGCCCGATAGTCGCGGCCGTAGCCCCGGCCGCGCATCCCGGCTTCGGCGGCATCCTCGGCGGCGCGGATGCCGGCATTGCGATCGGTGAGGCTGGCGCCGCCGCCGGCGATCCGACCGAAGCTGAAGCTGCTGCCCTTGATGCCGAGCCACGGCGCGTACTTCTCGATCGAACCGGTGATGCTGGAGAGGCCTTTCTCCAGCGCCTCGATCGCCAGGTTCATGCCGTCGACGAAGGCCTTGCCCAGCAGCTCGGGGATCGACCGGATGGCCTCGCCGAAGCCCGCCACGAAGCGGGCGCCGGCGATCATAACCTCGTCGAAGGCGGACCTCGTGGAGTCGATCCAGTCGCCGGCCTTGCGCCCGGCCGCGTCGAAGGCCTCGCCGACCGCCGCCGTCACCCGCTGCGGGTCCTTCACGATCTGTTCGATCAGAACCGACCAGCCGCCGGTCCACTGCGCGATCAGCCCACGGTTCCGCTCGTACCACTCGGCGACGGCCGCGATCATGTTGGCGAAGAAGGCGCGCCAGCGCAGCGAGGCTCGCTCGCCGGCATCCGCCATCTCGTCCAGCCGCTTGCTGGTCTCGGGGCCGATATAGGCACCGGCCTGGATCATCTTCACCGCCATGGCGTCGGCGCCATTGGCGATCTCGGCCATCATCGGCAGCAGCTTGGTGCCGGACTTGCCGAAGAAGTCGACGGCAGCGGCAGCACGACGCGCCGGGTCGTCGATGCCGGCAATGGCGGCGGCGACGTCCTGCATCAGGTCTTCGGTCGGGCGCAGCTTGCCGGCCAGGTCGAGGTTCCGGACGCCGAGCTTCTCGAGCGCCTCGATCACCTCCTTCGAGCCGTCGGCGGCCTCGCCCATCTTCTGGCTGAACTTGCCGTAGGCGGTCTCGAGCTGCTCCAGCTTGACGCCGTTCTGCGCGGCCAGGAACTGCGACGCCTGCAGGAACTTGTTGGTGACGCCGAGCTGTTCGGCCAGCTCGTCGAGCCCCGACGCGGCGTCGAAGGCGTTCCTGCCCATCTGGATCAGGCGCGCGCCGATGTCGGCGATGGCCAGCGCCAGATTGGCCTTGAGCAGCCCGCCGATCTTGCCGAGGCCGCGCTCCATCCGCTCGAGCGACGAGACGGCCCCGCCCTGGGCGCGCTCCATGCGGTCCAGCGCGCGCGTGACCGCGGCGGATCCGTCGACCGCCTTCGACGAATCTATAACGATGCGAATTATGCGGGTTTCATCGGCCATGCACCCGCCCCACAGCAAACCGCCCGCGGGTTGCGCGGGCGGTGGTTTCGGAAATGCTGATCACTAGAGTCTTGCGGCGCGAAGGCGGTCGCGTTTCGCCTTTTGCCAAGCCGCCTGATAGGCGCGGCGCTCTGACGTTCGATTGTAGGCGTAGGCGTTAGCTGCCCTACGCTCTTTCACGCCGGGCTGATCACGCCACCGGCGCTGATAGTCCAGGTATTCATCCCAGTGGGCTTTCCGGTATCGCCTGACTGCGGCCTTGCCGGCTGGCGTCTCGTAGTGAGACTTGCTTAAGGCTCGCTGACACTTACGACAAGCGGACTGAAGTCCAGCAGGACCGCGCCACAACCGGTTGTAGTGAGATGGCTCCGCAGGCAACCACTTTCTGCAGCGAGAGCAACGCTTCTCCAAATCGGTCCCGCGGCGTCGAACGCATCCATTGGTTGGCATGCTCCAGCGTACCACCACAGTCTGTGGATTACGCTGCATCACCGTTTGTTCGAGCGCGCCATCGCCGCCTTGAACTCGGCGGCGAGGCGGAGGGAGTTGACCCGGACGAACTCGTCGTCGATGGCGCGCAGGATGGCGACGAAGTCCTCCAGGGCCTCGCCGTCGTAGCCCTGCCGGGCGCCCTCGGCGCGGATCCTGTCGAGGTCGATGCTGTCGGGAAGATCGACGGTCCCAGCCATGCCGCCGCCGATCTTGTTGCGCGGCCGGTTGCGGTCGAGGTCGATGAAGGCTGACCAGTAGGGCTCGGCCTCCAGGGGAAGATCGGGCCGGGATAGCAGCTGGGTCGTCGCGACCTCGCCACCGGGCCCGCCGGCCTCGGCGATGCGCTGCCAGTTCGCGACGTTGCCGGCGTTCTCGCTATCCCAGCGGATCAGTTTCCCGCGTTGTCGACGATGGTCTCGACGCGCGCCGCGCGGAAGTTCTGGGTGTCGTAGACGATCTGGTCGACGGCGGCATAGGCGTCGTCGGCCACCAGCAGGAAGGCCGTGCAGGCCTCGACGCTGTAGGGCACCTCGACGCCCTTGCTCTTCACGCCTCGCCAGCCCCTGACCAGGTGGCGGGCATATTGCGGGGCGAGGTACTTGCGCAGCTGCTCGTTCGACGCCCGGGCGTTGCGCAGACGCCGCAGCTCGCGGCTGATCTTCTCGCCGTTCGCGCGCCAGGACGGATTGGCGTCGGTCGCCGCGCGCACGATCAGGGTGATGTCGCCCGGCAGGCCGACTTCCACGCCCTCGCTTTCGAGGTCGCGCTTGCGCTGCAGGTCTTCGACGTTGTCGAACTCATAGTCCATGATTTCCTCCGGTCGGGTGAGGTGGGGCCGCCGCCGACCACGGCGGCCCCGGGATCAGCGACGCCGTCGACGACGCCGCCACACGGCGGCTAGGCCGCCGAGTCGTCGTGGTTGAACGTCTCGGGCACCGGCGTGACCAGGCCCTTCGCGATCCAGTCGGCGAAGCCGTGGCCCTCGGGAAGGTCCTTTTCCTCGAGGACCTGGCCCTTGCCGAACTCGACCTTCCGGCCGGGCTTGTCGTCGCCCTGGGAGACGACGACGTGGAAGTTGGCGGCGACGACGTGCTTGGGCATGGCGGTGCGGTCCTTGGTTGGGGTCGGTGGGCGGCGCATCAGGCGGCGAGACGGGTGAGCTTGATCGCGGCGGTGTCGCTGCCGTCGTACTTCGCCATGAACTGCAGGGCGACGTTGTGATCGGTGTTGTTGCCGCCGTCGGAGATCGCCGGGTTCCAGACGTCGCAGTTCATCAGCTGCAGCTGGTCCTTGTAGTTGGCGACCGACCCGATCAGCAGGTCGAGGTCGAGGCCGCTCTGCCGGGTGACGAAGGTCGAGTAGTTCGCCAGCGCCGAGAGATAGAACTCGATCGTGCCGGTGACGTCGAAGGTGCCCTTGCCGTGGCTGTTCGGATTCGGCGAGCCGAAGCCGTAGCGGGTCCGCAGGTTGTTCGTGATCTGCATGTTCAGGCTGGTGACGAGCGGCGTCGTCAGCGAGAAGATGTCGGTGCCGACGATCTCGGCGGCGGTCACGGGATCATAGCCCGGCGTCGCCGCGGCATAGGTCGAGCTGGCAATGGCCGAGGTGGCCGTCGTCTCGGCGCGGCCCATGATGCTGAAGCTGATCCGGCCGGGCTCGCCATCGGCGCCGAAGCGGATCGTCGCGGAGTTGGCGAGGCAGCCCGTCGTGCGGCGGTAGAAGTCGGTGCCGCTGCCGGCCTCGTACTTTTCCTCGAGCGTGAACGGCGCCACGGTCTGGCCGTTCTTCAGCACGTTGGTCGAGAAGGCGCCGAAGAACAGCGAGCCCCAGATGATGTCGAGGCCCTCGTCGCGGACCCAGGGGAATTCCAGCGTCTTCTCGATCTGGACCAGCCCCTGGTACATGTTGACGGCCATGCCGTGCGGGACTCGCTCCGGGGAGCGGCTGTTCGGGCGCTGCGGTCCGCCGCCGACGTTGATCGTGCGCAGGACCTTGAAGGCCGGGCTGGTCGGGGTGGTGCCGATCGCCGACTCGGCGACGATGGCGTCCTGCTTGAGCGCTGCATCCATGACGGGGCTCTCCTGAAAAAGCCGCCCCGTGGGCGGCGGTGGTGGTCGAAGACGTGGGGCCTCAGCCCCGGTTGAAGACGCTGTAGGACAGAGCGAGGCTCTCGACCCACTGGCCGCCCTCGGTCTCGCCGCCCCCCAGGGGAGCGGTCGAGGTCACGCGGATGGACAGCGAGCCCGAGGTGAAGCGCCGCATGCGGAAGCCGCTGCGGATCTGGGCGAGATAGGTCTCGGCGCGATCCCGGATCGTCGTGCCGGCGCGCAGCCGGGTGACGGCCCGGATCGTCACCTGACCGACCTCGCGGTGCAGATTGTTGCCGGGCGAGCCGAAGGAATACTGGCTCTCCCCCGCTCCCGGGAACTCGATCTCGAACCAGCCCGTCGCCGCGGTCGCCGCACCGGCCGCCGGCGGCGCCGGCTGATCCGTCGTGTTGACGACGTCCTTGATCGACCAGGTGATGGCAGGCGACGCCGCGGCGATGACCGTGGCCAGCTCGGCGCGGAAGGCGTCGCGGAGTGCATCACCAGCCATCGGGGCCTCAGTTCGGCAAGCCGGTCGGCTTGATGTAGAAATGCAGCGACGGGTAGACGTGGTCGCGCAGGATGCGCTTCCGGGCCGCGCCGCCGCCGGACCAGCCCATGACTTTCACGCCGCTGTCGAGCTTCACGTACTTGAAGTCGAAGAACATCGACCGGCCGTAGCGCGCGACCAGCATCGGCAGCACGACGCGCTCGTAGACGCCGCGCGGCGCCTGGCGGCTGAGGCCGGCGACGGCGGCGGTGCGGGTCCGGTTGGCGCCGCGGCCCTTGCTGCGGGCCTTCCGGCCTTCGATCTTCTTCGCGTAAGGCTGCGGATTGACGATCTGGACGCGGTCGGTGTCCTTCACGTTCTGGAGCGCGGCGCGGAGATCTCCGGTGATCTCGACCTTGTTCAGCAGGACGACATGCGACTGGACATAGCGGCCGGTCAGGACCGGTGACCGCTTGCGCAGCATGTCGAGCGCCCACAGCACGGCATCGACCATCTGCGGGCGGCGAATGAACTCGATGCGGCCGAAAGGCCGGACGTTGTTGTAGTCGCGGCGCGGGACGCCGTCGGTCACCACGACCGGCTTGTTGTCGAAGCCGCGCGCGACCTCCTGCAGCAGGGCCGTCTCCGCGGCCTTGATCGTGGCTTCCTTGACCCACTGGCCGATCGTGCGGCCGTCCGTAGGGCGACCAATCTGCTGGACGGTAACGGGCATCAGCCGACGACCTCGAGTTCGTACAGCGCGACCGTGCCGCCATCGGCAAGCGGCAGAACGTCGACCACGGTGCGCGCGCGACCATCGACGGTCAACGTGTCAGTGCTCGAGCTGGGAACCTTCGTCGCCCAGGCCGACGCCAGCAGTTCCGCCGTCCCGATCTTGACCCGGAAACGCTGCTGCTCGGCGCTGCCGCCGACATCATCGGTCGAGCCGGGGATGCGCTTGCCCTTCAGACTGATCGTGGTGGCCTCGCCGGTGCGGGCGAGTGTCATGCTCTCGCCGCGCGAGGCGACGAAGCGGGCGGCTGTGTCAAAAAGGCTCACGGCGCGGGATTCCGCCAGTCCGCCAACATGCTGCGCACGGACGGCAGCAACACGTCGGCCCCCATCACGTCGCCGCCGGGGACCGAGTATTGAACCGCGGCCAAGTCTGGCACGGTCTCAGACCGGATGGTCGGATCGCGGTTCGCCGCGTAGAGCATGCCCTTCACCTGCTCAATGCAGGCGGCCTCGATCGCGGCGTCGATGTTGGTGGCGAGCGAAGTTGCGACGGAAAAGCCCGCCTTGAACGTCACCACGATTTTGCCGGTGCTCCACTCGATCGGCGTGTCGGTCGAGATACGGCGCAGGACGCCGGGTGTCGAGCCCAGCAGCAGGTAATCGGTGGAAACGGTTAGCGTCGTGCCCGCCTCGACGACCGAGTCGATGGAAAAGACCGGAACGCGCCACGGCAGGTACAGCTCACTGCCTCGAGAGGCGATGGGCTCGGCATGCCATGTTGCCTGCAGCGTCTCACGCGCAAAAGTGGGCTTGGCCCCGGCAGCGTCGCGCGCCAGCCGGCACCAGGCCACGATCATCGCGGTCGCCCGCGGGATCAGCGCAGCGATGATGGTGTCCGAATTGGTATCGGTGATCCGAAGCGCCTCTTTGACCTTGGCGGAGGTCGTCAGCGATCGATTCGTGGCGTCGTCGGTCGCCGCAGCCGTCGTCTCCAGGAGGTCGGCAAAGGCGCGCATAGCGGTGCTCCCGAGAAGGGACCGCCGCCGAGAGGGCCCGGCGGCGGAAACGTTCAATCTGGTGGAGATCAGGCCGGCGGGTTGACCGTCGGAGCGGCGGCCGGATGGCCAAGCAGCGCAATGGCGCCGATCAGGGCGGCCGTCGCGTTGTTGGTCGGTGTGATGGTGAGCCGCGTGTAGCGCTTCGCTCCCAGGTATCCGAGCTTGAAGCACTTGTTGTCGTCCGTCTGAATGAACGACGCCAGCGCCTCGGTGCCCAGCAGATTTGCATCGGCGACGGCCGTCGCACCGGACATGCCGCTGTCGTCGCTCTCCTCAAGTAGCGCCGTGAACTCGGCGCCGGCGTCGCCGAGCGAACCGGTGGCGATAAGATAGGTCAGGGACTCGAATCCCTTGCGGTCGATGATCTCACCGACGAGTGCCGTGTTGTCGGCCACCGACTGCGGCGAGATGCAGCGCTTCGGGGTGACCTGGTTAAACATGTCGCGCATGGTAGCGCCTCCAGGGAAGAATAACGGAAAGGGTGCGGCGGCAGTTTAGGTCGGCCGCCGCGACGACCTCGGCCCCTTGCGGGTGTGGCGTCAGCCTTAGCTCGCCGCCATCTTCATGACCTTGATGGCCTCGAAATTCTGCACGCCACCGCCGACCCGGCGGCGCGTGTAGAACTTCACGTAGGGCTTCGAGGTCAACGAGTCGCGGATCACCTGGGTGCCCAGGCGATCGACGATCAAATAGCCGCGCCTGAAGTCGCCGAACGCCACCGCGTAGCTGCCCGCCGAGACATCGGGCATCTGGTCGTCATAGGAGATCGGATGGCCGAGGAACGTCTCGGTGAAGCCCTCCGCAACCGACGCGCCCGGCTTCCACTGCAGGTTGCCCTGCCCATCCTTGAACTTGCGGATGCTGGCGACCGTGGTGTCGTTCATCAGCCAGACCGCATTCTGCCGATAGACCGGCTTAAGCGCGTGCCGCAGCGCGATGAAGTCGTCCACCGGGCTCGCCGAGCTCGACGGGGTGCGGAAGGCGCCCGAGGCGCCCGACGGGACGTAGCCGATCGACCCCCAGGCATAAGAGGCGTTTGCCACGATGCTGTAGTCGAGGAAGCCGCGCGGACGGTTCACGCCGTTGCCGTCGATGAACGCCTGGTTCTCCGTGGTCTCGAAGATGATGCCAACTTCGTCGGCCAGCCAGGCCTCGATGTTCTGGTCGGAGTCTTCGAGCAGCTCCTGGGTGGCGCGCGGCTCGGCCCAGAGGGTACCGGGCGTGAACTCCAGCTCGACCAGGCCGGGCGTGGTGGTCTCGGTCGGCGCCGTGTGCTCGTTGCCCCAGCCGCCGATTCCGGCGCCCGACGTCGTCACCAGCTTCTTGAAACTGCGGCCGGTGATGCTGCGAACCGTGGCGAGGCCGCGCATGTTCACGTTCACGCGCGCGACACGGTCGATCATGGTGTCGAGCTCGGAGTGAACGGTATAGCCGCCGTCCGGGTTGACGCCGGCCGAAAGCGCCTTCTTCTCCAGGCCGTCCTCTTCACCCTTGCGGATGTAGTTGAACAGGCCCGCCTTGTACTCGGCCATGGCCGGCGTGATCGACTTGCCGTCGCCGCGGCTCGGTCGGGCGGCAGCAGCCTCGGCGGCCTCCGCGCGATCGTTGGCGGTCTTGATCTCCTTGGCGAGCCGCGTCAGCTCCTCGTTGATTCGGGCCGTCTTGGCCTCGTTTTCGGCGGTCTTGCTCTTGGCCTCGTCGGCCAGGGCCGCCTTGAACGCCTCGAAGGCCTCGCCCTGCTTTTCCAGCAGGCGCTTGATTTCGTCGCTCATGATGAGCCTCCTACTTTTCGAAAATTGCGGTGTTGCGGCGGATGATGTTCGCCAACTCGTCGGCGTCGTCGCCAGCATCGCGCAGGCGCTTCAGGCCGTTGAAGCCTTCGGCCATGAAGGCCTTGGCTTCGGCACGCGAGAGTCCTGCGTCGCGCAGGAACTTCTCGATCTCAGAAGGCGCGGCCGACTTCACGTCGGTCACGCGCGCCTTGTCATTCGCAGGGAAGGTGACCGGGGATACCTCCCACAGGTGGACCTTCTTGATCGTTCGCTTGGGATCGCTGGCATTCACGCGCGGCGAGGCGTCCAGCGTGGTGAAGCCGATCGACAGGCCGGTGACGGCCTTCTCCTTCATCTCGATGTAGGTGTCGCGGCCAAGCGTGGTCGGCAGCAGGCGCCCCTTCACGGCCAGACCCCTGCCGTCTTCCGCGAGGTGCGTCCAGATCCCGGCAACCTTGTCTGACTGGTGCTGGTACAGCATGGGGATGGTCTTGCCGGCAGCCTGCGTCGCCGCGAGCGTATCGGCAAACGCGCCTGGCACGATCACGTCGCCGTAGCCATCGATGTTGTTGAAGTAGGCGCCGTAACCCTCGACGATCATCGCGTCGCCGGCGTCGGCGAACTTCCACTCCGCAGGAACCGCGGCCAGAAACTTATCGTGCATGGCGTGTCCTTCGTTAGGTGGCCAGTGGCGGCGCGTTGCCCTTGGGCGGCGAGTATGGCGTGCCGTCCGGCTCGACGACCGTGGTGTTCAGCGGCATGCGGAAGCGGTCGAGTTCGGACGCCTGGTCCATTTCCTCCCAGGCGCGAATCTCGTTCGGCGTGACGGCGCCCATGTTGACCAGCAGCTGATAGTATTCGCCGCGCTCTTTCGCGGTGCCGCGCAGCAACGCCTGAACGGTGAACTTGAAGTAAAGCCCGGCCGCCCATTCTTCGTCGGTGAGAAGCTGCGTCGACATTGCCTCTTCCCAGGCCACATGCCAGGGCGAGAGGGTGTGAACGACGTGCTGAATGAAAAACTGCTCCGCGCTGGCGAAGGTCGGCGCCGAGTCGCCGCTATGCCCCACCATCTGTGGAAACACATTGAAGCCGCGGCAGATGTCCTCGATCTGCTGGCCACGCAGCGCCATCGTCTCCGCGTCGACGTTGTCCAGCATCAGCGACTTGAACTCGAGGTCGCCCTCGAATAGCGCCGTCTTGCCGGCGTTCCCGCTTCCGCCGTGCATCTGCGTCCAGGCGGCCTTGACCATCGCGCGCTGCTCTTCGTTGAGCGGCGTCTTGGCCGTCAGGATGCCGCCTGGCCGCGCGCCGTTGGCGAAAAGCCGTGCCTGCGCCTCGTCCACCGCCATGCGCAGGCCGATGGCCTCGCGCGCGTAGCGAAGAGCGCCGAGGCCCTTGACCGCATCCCAAGAGGGCCCGCGCAGAACGAACACGTCGCGCTGGCCGTATTCGTCGCGCGTGCCGTTCGGCCATGTGACCGTGTAGGTGATCTTCCAGTCGTCGCCCTGCTTCCAGGTGATCCAATCCGGCCGGACCGGCAGCAATTCGAGCGGTCGGCCGTCCGATGGCGCTCGCGTGATGATCGATAGGCCAAAGTCCGCCATCGCCGCGTGCATCGTCATGGTCCGCCGCCATTCACTCGGCGTCATCCATCCGTTCGGGCGGCGTGCGATCAACTTTGACACCGCGTGATCCGTCACCACCGTGCGGCTCTTGCCGTCGGGGCTCATGCGATAGAGCTTGAACGGGATCTGTGAGCAGCCGTTGCCGAGCAACGTGACGCAGCGCATGACCGTGGTGACGCCGAGCGCACGCTCTGACGTCACGCTCTGCCCGCTCGCCGACTGCGCGCCCGTCAGCAGGTATTCGCGCAGCAGGTCGAGCGCGTTGCTTTTGGCCTCGCGGCGCCGAAACGGATTCCACATCGGCGACCTCAATCCAAAATGGTGATGGCCGGCGACGACCTCTGATCCATAGTCATGGAGCGGCCGATCGCCATGATCAGCGCCGTGATGCCGTCGATCCGACCGGTCGAATGCAGCTTGTGCGGCATCAGATTCTCGTTCTTGTCCCGCTGCGTCTTGAGGTTGCTCGCCATCCACGCCAGGACGGGGTTGCCGCCGTGGTCCAGCTTGCTCTCGGCCAGCAGGCTCAGCAGTTCCTTGGTGGGCTCGCTATAGCTGCGCAGGCCCTGGATGAATTCGACCATGGGCACGCCCTTGCCCAGCAGGCTCGCCGCCAGCTGCGTCGCGTTCCAAGGGTCATAGGCGACCGAGGCGATTTCGTGCTCGTCGGCATCGGCCAGGACCGCCCGCTCGATCTCCCCGTGGTCGACGACGTTGCCGGGCGTGACCTCGATATAGCCCTCGTTTACCCACTGCCGGAACGGCACCCGGTCCCGCTCCGCTCGTTCCTCCAGCGTGTCGAGCGGCATCCAGAACCGCGCCACGATCCGCATCCTGCCCCCGGGCTCGACCGGATCGAACAGCTTCACGAACGCCGATATGTCGATCTTGCTCGACAGGTCGAGGCCGGCCCAGCACCGCCGGCCGCGCATCTCCGCGGGGTCGAACCTTGCCAGGCCGTTCTTGGCCCAGGTCTCCATGTCGATCGCGCGCTCGGCCGAGGACGTCCGGACATTGAGGCGCAGCCGCTTGAACGCCGACTGCGCAGAGGGCGACTTGGCCGCCTTCTTCGCCTGGCGCTCGAGGTCGTCGAACTTGACCGAGATCCCGAGGTTCGGGTTGGCCTTCTCCCAGACCGCCGGGTCGTCCCACTGGTCGCCTTTGTCGATCGTGGCGATGTAGGCCAGCGTCGCGTCGTCCTCGATCGTGCCCTCGAGCACCTTGGTCGCGTAGTCGTTCTCCTGCGCGTAGACGCTCTCCGGGCTGTCGTCACCCGCGGTCGTGATGATGATCAGCAGCGGTTGCCGGCGGGCGCCGAGCGCGGTGTCGAGCACGTCCAGCAGCGCGCGGGTCTTGTGCTTGTGCAGCTCGTCGATCAGCACGCAGTGCGGGTTGAGACCGTCGAGGGTCTTTTCGTCCGACGACAGCGGCTCGAACTTCGACGCCGTGCCGTCCACGCTGATGTTCGACTTGAAGCGCGCCAGCTCCGCAGCCAGTTCCGGCGACGACGCCACCATGCGCTTGGCTTCGTCGAAGATGATTCGCGCCTGGTCCTTCTTCGTCGCCGCCGCGTAGATTTCCGCGCCAGGCTCGCCGTCGCAGACCAGCATGTCGAGGCCGACGCCCGCGAGCAGGGTACTCTTGCCGTTCTTGCGGCTCACCTCGAGGTAGGCCGACCGGAACCGGCGGGTGCCATCGGCGCGCTTCCAGCCGAACAGGCTGCCGATGATGAATTTCTGCCAGGGCGACAACTCGACCGGCCGCCGCGCCCACTCGCCCTTGGAGTGCCGCAGGAACCGAGGGTAGAAGCCGATCCGGAATTGAGCCGCATCCGGCCGCCAGACCAGCCCGCGCTCCGCGCCGAGTTCGAGATCCGTGAGGTGCCGCTTGCACGCCAGCTTCACCAGCTTGCCGGCCACGACCTCGTTCGCCAGCACCGCACGCGCATAGGCGGTCGTCTCGTCCAGCCCGCTAGTTGAGGGAATCCGGTTTCTGCTCGAGGTAGCCCGCGAGGCCGCCCTTGATCGCCGGGCCCCGTCGACGGGGTGTCGCGCCATTGGTGAACTCCGGTGCCTGCGAGCCGAGCGACGCGCGGGCGGCCGGGCTGAAGCCCATCTCCGATCCCGCCTTCAGCATCAGCAGCGCCTGGCGGTTCATGATCCCCATGAACGGGTTCTGGATTGCGTTGCCGTCCTTCGTCTTGACCACCTGGCCCAGCTTCCGGACCTCCTGCGCGGCCTTCGCGTGCTCGACGCAGGCGACGCACCAGATCGCCAGCACCTCGCGGTCCGTACCGGTCAGCAGGCCGGGCGGCGCGTGGTCCACCGCGTAGTGCCACTGCGCGCGCTGCTCGTTGTCGAACCAGGGTGGTGGCGCCCAGAGATCGCCGACACCTTCCGGCTCGTCGATCGGCAGGGCCCGCTTTCCGGGGTTGCCGTGCAGCTCCTTCAGGACGGTCGGTTTCGGCTTACGGCCGCTGGGCATGGGAGGCGATCTCCGCGAACGTCCGGCCGTCGCTCTCAAGGGTGGCTGCCTCGCCGGTGAAGTCCTGCCAGCGTTTCACGGCGACGTCGACATAGGCCGGGTTGAGCTCGATGGCGAAGCAACGCCGGCCGGTCATCTCAGCCGCGATCAACGTGGTGCCGGACCCGGAGAACGGCTCGTAGACCGAGTCGCCCGCCTTCGAATTGTTCTCGATCGGACGGCGCATACACTCGACCGGCTTCTGCGTGCCGTGGCCGGTTTCGCTCTTGATGTGCTCGATGTTCCAGACCGTCGACTGTTTGCGGCCGCCATTCCAATGCGCCGTCTCGCCATCCCTCACGGCATAGCTGGCGATCTCGTGCTCGGGCTCGAAGCGCCAGTGGTCCTCTTCGCCATTACGAACACCGTACAACGCCGGCTCGTGCTGCCAATGATAGGCGCCGCGGCTCAGCGCGAACCGGTCCTTTGCCCAGATGATCTGGGATCGAAGAGCGAAGTCGCATGCGACCAGGCTGTCGGAGACGACCCCGGCGAACAGGCCGGCGTGCCAGACGTAGGCCACATCGCCCGGGAACAGCGCCCAAGCCTCGCGCCAGTCGGCTCGGTCGTCGTTCAGAACCTCGCCTATCTTCGCCTGGCTCTTGTTCACGCCTGCGTCGGCTCGCCAAGTCGGATCGCAGTTCACGCCATAGGGCGGGTCGGTCACCATCAGGTGCGGCTTCTCGCCGGCCAGTAGCCGATCAACCACTTCGGCATCGGTGCAGTCGCCGCAGGTGATGCGATGGCGGCCAAGGATCCAGACATCGCCGAGCCGCGAGACCGGATCGACCGGCGCTTCCGGCGTCTCGTCCGGGTCTGTCTTGCCCGCCTTGGCGCTCGCCTTGCCGAACAGCTGCTTGATCTCGTCGCCCGAGAAGCCGGTCAGGCCCAGGTCTGCGTCGGCCGCCTGTAGGTCGGAAATCTCCAGCGCCAGGATCGCGTCGTCCCAGCCGGCGTTCAGGCCCAGCTTGTTATCGGCGATCACGTAGAGGCGGCGCTGCTCGTCGGTCCAGCCGGCCGCCACCATGACCGGCACCTCGGTCAAGCCGAGCCGCTGCGCCGCCATGACCCGGCCGTGGCCGGCGATGATGGTGCCCTGCTCGTCCACCAGCACCGGGAAGGTCCAGCCGAATTCCTCGATCGACTTCGCGATCTGCGCGACCTGCTCCGGGCTATGGGTCCGGGCATTGCGCGCGTAGGGCACCAGTTCGGCGACCGGCCGGCGCTCGACCCGGTCGGCTGGCCAAGGCGTCGGCTTGGCGGGTTTCTCGGCCACACGGCGCGAGCGGCTGGTGGATGCGGGCAAGGCGGCCTCGGGTTGGAATTCGCACGTGTGGGCCAGTGCGGGCCCGGACGGGGCCCCAGGCGATTTGGACCCCCTAGTGATTTTTTCGCGGGAGCATCTCTGACCCAGATC
>ERZ869925.702-NODE-702-length-21057-cov-3.759690_pt1 | contig 21057 bp, 25 predicted proteins | sample MGYA00579311_ERZ869925 | MGnify/ENA primary metagenome ERZ869925 (study PRJEB32216, sample SAMN09231817) | wastewater metagenome | place: USA: Maryland | collected 2016-07-30 | study: EMG produced TPA metagenomics assembly of the PRJNA472060 data set (Reclaimed...
TTGGAGACGACGCCCCCGTTCCTCCTGGCGGGGGCGTCGTCGCGTGGCAGGTGGAATCGGTCATCACCGCCACCTCCGCGCGCAGGCCGCGAGAAACGCGTCAGGATGCAGGACGGATTCCTGCACGGCAGCGCGGTACCTGGCAGTAGAACTTTCGATGTCGGCGCGGGCCTTCTGTACGGGGGAGTAGCCGAGCACCGGGTTGACGGTGGTCAGGTCCGCGAGCCCAGCGGTGTCCTTGAGGGCGATCGCCTCCAACCCTGCGAGGATGATCTGGTTCCCGCGAGTCGTCGCGTCAGTCACTTCCGCGCTGTATGACGCCTGACACCCTTGGATAGCAATTCCCCTGTTGATCGAGTCGGCGTTGGTGTCGGTAGCGATGATGCGTGGAAGCCCGATGAAGAAAATCACTCCGGTGGTGACGAGGGTTAACGCGGTGAATATCAGCACCACGTACAGGAGTTTGTGCTGGCGGTCGTGCGGCGTCGGAAGAGAGAGGGGCGCTGCCATCACTTCGTCGCCAGGTTCAACGCGAGCATCACTGCCGCGGTGGTCGTGGACATGAGGATGCCGAGCAGCGCCCACAGCACCTTCGACACGCGTTCGTTGAGTTCGGTCAACGCGCCCTCCAGGCGATCCATGTCACCTTCGATGAACATGAACCGTGCCGGGTGATCGAGGTTCTGCCGGTCCGTCGTTCGACTCACTTCACCTCGTTCCAGAACCGCAGCGCGGCGATCGTGTTCGTGCCGACGATCGGGTCCGTGTATTGCCACGGAAGCTGGCCGGAAAGCTTCTGCATCGCGATGCAGAACGACTTGAACGCGGAAACGGCCTCCTGGGATCTCGGGCCGTAGATCCCATCGAGGGGGCCGGGGTTCAACGCGGGGAGGTTGAGCTTTGAGGCGAGCGCGGTGAGGATGAGCTGAACCTCGGAGACTTCGTGCCCCTCACTCCCGAACGCGGCGATCAGCGCATCGGAGTCGCCAGGGTGGATGGCCCGCCAGTTCTTGGTCACAACCACGCCGCCTGGGCGCCTGAAGTTCCAGGTGATGGTCGTGTCCCCGATGCCCGACTTCAAGGAGATGTGGACGTGATGGAAGTGACCATTCGGTCCGGTGTATTTCCGCCAGGTCCACGCGGGAGTGGTGGAGGTCGCGTACGAGCTAAACATCCGCCCCCGCCAAATCACATACTTGATCGCAGGGTTGCGGTTGGTGCGTAAGAACTCCGCAACCGCTTCAGCCACGTCATCGTTCGGGTTCGTGGGGGTGTGGGCCGCGTCGTCCTGGGTCACGTCGATGGCGTACACGACACCGTGCCCATCAGGATTGTGATCGGAGACACGCGATGAATGCGCGGTGTCACCGATCCACCCGTCGGAAACCTTCGACCGGCCAGGGTACGCGCGGTTGATATCCTCACGCAGACTTGCCAGGCCGTAGCACAAGCGCGGCATGAGGTTACCCCTGCGTTGAGGTGTTGGCCGCGGCCAGCGCGTTAGACGTGAGTGCTGCCGCAAGAGCGATGAATAGCGGAACGTTCGTGGAGGCAATCACTCCGTACGCTGCGAGGATGGCGATCACCGCGATGGCAACGCGATACAGGTATGCCCGCGTGCTTTCCTTACCGAGCATTGGACATCTGCCTTTCTAGCGCCACGTCCTCGGTATAAGGGTACTCGTCTTCGAGGATGGCTTCGATGGGAACGTTGAAGAAGCGCGACAGTCGGTTCAGGGAAATGGTCGATGGACGTTCACCGCGGAGGTAGTCCGTCATCGTGCGAACGTTCACACCTGAACCGGCAGTCACTTCCCACACCCGTAGACCGCGATCCCACATCATCTTCCCGAGCTTCGTGTGCCGACGGTAAGGTCGACTACCACCAACAACCGGCATGACGATGAAGCGCTTTCTACGTGGGCCAGGGAATCGAACCCCTCACGGCCGTCGGTACAGACCCGACGGGGGAGGCTCCTGCTGTCGGATTGTACGGGGCGAGAGCCCCTTGGTCACGAAGAATCTTCACTTGTTCCAGTAGGGGACGCAGGTTGGGCCAACGCTCGGCCTCCGACCAATCGCCGCTTTGCAAAGCATCACGAAGAACCTCACGCTGGACACGCTGTCTTGCAAGTTCCATCGTGAGTTGCTGCTGCGGGATATTGATCGTCCGACGACCCGCGGGAAGCCCGAGCCCGGAAACCAAGAGGCGGTTTGCTGATTCTGGATTCGCACGCAGGAGCCGGTTGAAGTCCTTGTCCTTGCCCATGAGACGCTGGACGAACTGCACCTGCGGGACCGTCGAACCTACCAGCGACGACAGGAGCCCAGGGTGCGAGTCCACGGCCCGGCCGGTCTGCGGGTCATAGGTGAGGGTGGAGTCCGGGCTGAACCCGAGATCCGCGCCGGTCACCGAAGCGACGGTTTTGCCCACCGGACCGAGGCCGGACAGGAACCCCGCGAGCGTGAACTGATCTGCGGTATCCGTGAACGGGTTCATGCCCGAGAGGGAGATGAAGTCCTGGTCGCCCGTGGAGGAAGGCTTGCCGATCGCAAGAAAGTTCAGCATCTCCAAGGGGAGGCCTTGGGATTCGTAATCATCACGGATCGAATTAGCAATGTTCGCGATCACCGCGGCCTTGAGTGGGTGGGCACCGGGGAACGAAGCCACGTACCGGAGCGCGTAGCCCGTGAACGCGTAGAACGGGAATGCCTGCCTGAGCACGTTGCGCTCGATCGGGGTCATCGCGTTCCAATGCTGGAAAGAACGGTTGATCGAACGAAGCGCGGTGACTTCGGCCTCGGAACGCGTCATGCCAGACTTGATATTCTTTTCGAGCTCGGCCTGATAGTTCATGACGCGGTACGTGTCATCGAAGAACGAGTTGAAATCGAAGGACGCCTCAACGAGCTTGCGCGCGGCATTCACGCCGGGGAGGGACTGAACCCGCTGCCAGAGTTCCGCGACCCTCTTGCCGCGGTTCACCTCATAGAGCGATTGCGCCATTTCTTTGCGGGCGACGTTCATCCCGGAGGTGAGTTCACGCGGAAGAACGTCCTCGCCAGCCCTCCATCGCTTGATGAGGTCACGGGCCTCCCCGACCTTGAAGAAGGCGCGAGGGTTCTCCAAGCCCGTAACGACTGCACCGGAGACGATGTTATTGACGTGCCACGCGGGACGGAGAGGGAGGACCGACAGCCGAAAGATACCATTGATCGGAGCAGTCGCGCCCAGGAGGGTCGTGGGCTGCGGGTGGTAGTACCGCTCCATGTTCCGCGCGATGGATTTCGGGAGCCAAGTGGTTTCGGACGCCGGGCTGATGTTGTTGATGCGGGGCGACCCGAACGCGTTGGGATCGAACGGAACCCAATCCTCTTGCATGAGGAGCTTCACCGCACCGCCAGGATCGTACGCGGGGTTGCGGGCTGCGTACTCCCTGGCCTTGCCAATCAGCGCCTTGTAGAGTTGAGCTTCGGTTCGACCGAACGTCGCCGCGATATCCCCCATGACAGTCGTAGAGATATGCCGTGCAGCGACCTCTAGACCCTGGTGCGCAAGCCCGATCGACACATCGTGAACGTATGGACTTGCGTCGAACAGATTGCGTGGCTTCGCGTGGGAAAGCTGGGTCTGAATGAGATCCGAGGTTTGCGGAAACGCGAGATGGCGCTCCGCCCCAGGGGAGACACGGTGAATGTAGACAGGATCATGCCCCGTAGTCTTGAGCCTCTGCCAGAGAGGTTCTAGCTCGCGCAAGGTGTCCTTGAAGGACTGCGCGTTAAAGATGTCCGGGTACGCCTGGAAATCACGCTCCAGCACCACACGTGCAACTTGATCTGGATCGACGCCTTTCAGAAGAAGATTCTCGATAGAAGCGTTCTCAGCTTTACGGATGATCGAGTCATGCCAACGGGCCGGAGCGCGAGAAAGCTGCTTCTCAACAGACTTTTCCAGTGCGCCAAGCTTCTTGAGTTCAGACTTGAACCGCCCAAACTGTCCGAGCGTCATGTCGCCCTGAGCCATTCCCGCCGAGGGCTTACGCGTCTCGGACACGCCTTCACCAACACGCGACGACCCGAACCTTGCCTTCGAGCGGAACAATCCGCGCGACGCTTCCTCGATTTCGCGCATGGTCGGCGGGGCCTGGTCGAGGGTGTCGCGGTTCAGCCATTGATGCAGGCGGGTCGCGAGGGGGTCGGTGCGTTCGAGGACTTCACGGTCAGCGCGGAGTGACTTCCTGTCACCGAGGTTCTTGTTGATGCGGTCCAGGGCTTCACCGCGTACTTTCGACAGCCGGTCGAAAAGTTCCGAGTAGGTCTTGTCCGCGAGTTCCAGGGAACGTTCCTGCGTGGTGAGGATGCGCTTGCCGGTGGCGTGGTCGTACACCTCCCCGCGGATCTTCAAAAGGGGTTTCTCGGTGTCGTGGAGCGCGAAGTCCTCGAACTGGTCGTGGAGCTTCACCGCCTCGCCCGCGAACGACTGCTGTTCCGGCGTGAACTTCGGGGACGACATGCCGTTGCGGTCGACGGCAAGCTGGTCGGTGACCGCGCGCACCTCATCATCGGTGAGGTTGAACCTATTGACCACCTTGTCGGCGGCGAGCTGGTACGCGTCACGCGCCATCTTCAACGCCGGATCACCGATCGGCGTCTCGGTCTGAAGGACGTGCTGAAGCTCGGCGTCTCCGGCGCCCATGATCGCGGACAGGGATCGGGCCTGACGCCCCACGGCCTCGGTAACGTATCGTCCGACCCGCGTCCTGCCCAGGGCCTCGGTGACCTTCCCGAGCTTCGCCGGCTCCAGCCGCGACCCACTGACCGTCACCTCTCCCTCGGGCACGACGCTCCTGGTCAACAGGGCACGGATCGGAGTGGTCTGCGCGATGGCCGGGTCCCCGATGCGCGCTTCCTTCATCGCTATCCGCCCGACCTTCGTGGCCTCCGCTGCTTTCCCCACGTAGGGCGCTACGTCGAGGATCTGTGTCACCGGATGCTCGGCGGCGTTCTTCAACCCCGCGGTGCCCTGGGCCACGTTCGACACGGTGAGCGCACCAGGGACGAACCGGATACCAGGAGACTCGGCCAACGCGGAGAGTGGGTTGTGCGTGCGAGCCAGGGCCTCACGGTACCGATCCCCGAAATTCGGAAGTTCCTGGGTGACTTCTTCCGCGACGGCCTCGGGCAGATGGGGGAGAGAACTGAGGATCGTGCGGGCGTCGCGAACCGCGGCACCGGGGAGGTCCTTGATGAAATCCCAAGCGCCGCGCTTTTCCGGGGCCGGGGTGGCGGGCTTCTTCGTCGCGAGGGCGACGATCGCCGCGAGGGTCTCGTTATCGGTCATCGGAGCGCGACCCTGCTGAACGCGAGACGCATCTTCGTGGACGATCGCGGTGCGCACGTCCTCGGGAAGAGACGCGATCGAGGACTTGAGCCGAGAGTATTTCGTCACGAACTGGTGGCGGGCCGCGGGAAGGTTCGTGATGACCGAGGAAGTATCGAGCGATGAAGCGGAGCTAGGAGTGGACGACGAAGAAGAAGTGCCAGTCCCCGCCCCCTTCGCCAACGCGTCGGTCATCGCGGTCGGGAGGCGCGGCGCGAACGGCGACACCACAGGCATGGGGGCGGAGGACGCGGAACTGCTATCACTACCCCGCGGGCGTTCCAGCCCGAAGTCCGGGTCGAGAGTCATCCCTTGCCCAGCGCGGCCTCGACCGCCGCCGCGAAGTCGGCATCGCTCGTGGAGGTAGACGCGTCCTCGGTCGGCATCTGCTGCATGAGCTGGTAGTACCGGAGCTGATCCTGGGCCGCGTACAACTGCTGCGCGAGGGCCTGCTGTCCTTCGAGCGCGTAGACCGCGGGGGTCATCTGCGCTTGGAGCGCGTAGGCCGCGTTGAGCCGCGGGTCACCCTTCACGTTGGTTTGGATGCCCTGCACATACTGGCCGATCGCAGACTGGATATCCGCGATCTCATCCGGGGTGTAAACCCCGTAGCGAGAAAGGGGGGATGCGGTGGAGGTGGAGGTGGAGGTGGAGGTGGGGTCGGACGCGGGCGTGGTACTAGCCGTCACGGGGCCGTTCTGGACAAGGCTCGACTCGTACTCCGCGAACACCTGATCGGCAGCATCCAGTGCCGCGTCACCCTTGAGACTGCTGTCCAGGAGACCGAGATCGGACATGAGTCCGGTGCGGAGCTGGCTGACCTGCCCGTCGCTCATCCCCTGCGCGTAGCCGATCGACATGATCCGGTTCACCTTGGCTTCGAGGTACTTCGCGCCGTCGGTGGAATGGGTGATCCAGGGGATGGAGGCACCATCACCAAGCAGGCCGTGAGCGATCAACCCGACCAGACCCGCGGTGCCTTCATTCACCTCAAGGCGGTCCCGACTCTGAAAATCCTTGCGCGTCGGGTTGGGAATGTTTTCGATCGAGCTTCCCTCGCGCACCCGCCACGGGTCAGACAGGCGATCGAAGGTTGCCTTCGCGGCGTCTAGTTCCGCTCGGACGCGGGGGTTGACGGGAACCGGCGCGGACTTCCCACCCCCCTTGAACCCGGACAGCTCCTGCTGCATGGACTGCTGAAAGTCGCGGTCGATGTCCTTGCCGGATGAAGGTGAAGTCGAAGGCAGGGGGAGAGGGGTGGGGGTAGGCGTCGCGGAGGTCGCGGGTGGAAGGAAGTCGCGCTGGATGGTCGTCGGCGGGGAGGCGGAAGTTGACCCATCGCGCAGATTCTCCGGCGAGACATCGAGTACGCCCGCGCTACGAAGCTGATCGAGTAGCTGGTCGTTGGAACTCAAACCAAGGGGAAGTGGCATGATGTCCTTGTCTTACTTCTGACGCTGACGCGCTATCGAGTTCGACGTGGCGCCGTAACCCAATGCCTGCATGACGATTTGGTTCGCGAGCTGCTGCTGCTGGATCGAATTCGAGTTCAACATGTCCATGAGCTGGCCCGCATTCAACTGACCCTGCAACCCGAGCTGTTGGATCTGCGCATTCAACTGCTGGGTGAGTTGCTGGGCCGACACCCCCAACTGCGCGGCCTGGTTGTTGAGGGTCTGGATACGATCTTCCAGCCGGGCCTGCTGTTCAGCGGTCGTCAATCGACCCGACTGCAAGTCGAACCCGAGTTCGTCGCCTTGGTGTGCGAGGGTCGCGGTCTCGTCCATGTAGTCGATACCGGCGCCGCGGTAGTCCAGTTCGGAACGATCGTCCGCGATACCGGCCTGCTGGTAATCCAACCCGGCGCGAGAGTAATCGACCCCAGCAGACGCGTAGTCCAGCCCTGCGCCGCGGTAGTCCACGCCCTGCTGCTCCCGATTGATGTTCTCCTGGTTGACCTGCTCCGCGAGATCCGCCTTGCGGAAGCCTTCGGCCGCGTAGTTGTCGCTCCGATCCCAACGGTGCCCCGCTGAAGTGAACGCGCCTGCCCCGGTGGCCCTGGATGCCGCGTCACGGTTCGCCTGGAAACGGTCCCTCTCGGCCATCTTCACCTGGTTTGCAAGCTGGGCCAGCACCGACTCATGGGTCTGGCCTTGTAGCCCGTACCGTTCACCGGCCAAGCCGTACCGTTGGCCCGCGATGTCGTAGTCCTGGCCTGCTAGCCCGTACCTGTCGCCCGCGAGCGCGTACAACCGCTGGTCGAGTTCCCGGTTGTCCCCGGCGAGCCCGTACCGCCAGTCCGCCACCTGCTGCTGGCCCGCGAGGTACCCGCGCGACGCCTGGTACCTGGCATCCTCGATGGCCTGCTGGTCGCCGTAGTACCCGATCTGGCGATTGGCTGCCGCGAGATCTACACCGATGGCCTGCTGGTCGAGGTGGTTCTGCTGCTGGGCAAGCTGGTAGCCCTGCTGCGCCGAGGTCTGCTGGGCACCGAGCATCGCCTGCTGGATCGCAGCCTGCTGCTGGGCGTTCTGCGCGGAGATCTGCAGGCCCGTCATCGTGGGCGCGTTGTACGCGTTGAGAACGTTCAGCGCGTCCGCGAACGACTGTCCGCCAGAGGTGATGGGGGCCTGCGACGCGGGCGTGGACGTGGACGTGGAGCTGGGCGCGTTCGATCCGGTGCTATCGGGGGGGCGGCGACGCTGGTTGTTCAGCGGCTTCGAGGCGAGAGGTGGGGAGAACGGCATGGGAAGTTAGGCGATCGTCAGTCGTCGTAGATCAGCCAGTCAGGGAGGTGCGATGAAGTGTCCAGCCCCATCGACCCAGCCTGGTCGGAGTGTCTACGCGTCATATCGAACAAGCTCCCGAGTTCGGAGGAATACTGCTGAAATGCTTCCTGCCACTCGGGTTGACGGTCGGCGCGACGCGCCAGGTATTCCGCGTACAGGACGGGGAGTCGTTCCCAACCCTCGGGCACTTCAAGGGCGTCCGAATCCAAGGTGGGGCGGGTAGGGAGCCGGTAGTAATACACGACCAGCGATCCATCCACCGCGGGCGTGGGGTACAGGGTTCCCTGCACGTTCCCAGGCGTCCCCCACATGGAGTACTGCAAGGGGACCCCGGTCAACCCTGAACTCCACGCACTGACGTTCACCGTGTGAAGATCGCGGTAGCGAAGATCGGAGACCGGGTTGCCGGTGGAGTCAAGCGCGGAGACGCGGTGGGCGCGGATCATGTCCGCGGGGAACTCGCACGTCGACACGCCGCCCGTGATGGGAACTTCCGCGACGGCTTGGAGTGATTCCGTCTTGCGCGCAATATCCGAACAGCCTTCGTACAGCCAGGCATCGAGGGAATCATCGCCCCATCGGCGCGCGCGGGTCTCGTTCAACTGGACTCGCAGCTCGGCTCGTGCGGCGCCTCGGGTGATGGTCATGGTGCCTGCATCCTACGACTGGATGAGGGGGTTGGTCACGGGTCGATTTCGTAGTATGGGAACCCCGTCCCAGGCTCGCCTTCGGTATCGAGTTCATACTCGGAGTCCGTAATCCGCCACGCGAGAATCTGCACGCGAACCTGCTGTGGCTCAATCGTGAAGTCGTCAGGGGTCCCGATCGAAACACCGCTCACACCAGGGTCGGAAAGAATGAAAGCCTCGGCCGTAGCGGAAACATGTAGACTCGGTGCATCGTCGGTGTTGTTGATGAACACCCCGACGGTCGTGCTCGTGTAGATCGTCCCCATCGGTGAGTTCGGGGGCCAGACGTGGAAACGTCGCGCCTGCCAGCCGTCGGTATCTTCCCAATCGGCACGAAACGACCCGATGAACATCTCGTTTGATGAATCGCTTGCGAGTCGCACGTTCACCCTGGCGCCAAGCATGTTCGCCGGGGGTTCACCGGACACCTCACCATCCACCAGCCAAGCCAACTGTGCGGTAGCGGTCACGAGATACACGCCCGCCTTGAACTCATGCTCGAATGTGTCGATAAGTTCCTGCGCGATGTTCCCGGAGTAGGGCGATTCGCCGTACTTCACGACCGCGCGGAACCCATCCAGGTCATCGAACGTCTGCTGTTCGGGGACGGGGAGCCGGTTCCCCCACTGTTCGATCGCTTTGAAGTTCGCGCCGATCTGCTTGACGGTGGGAGTGGCCTGGTACGGAAGCCGGAGCCGTTCCGACGATCGACCGATCGTGAGGCCTTGGCGCCGCCGCATGTCCCCGAGGGTCGTCGGGTTGACCCGCTTGTAGGCCATTCAGCGCGCCCCCGGAATGCCCTGGGCTTCGCGGTACCCGAGGGACAAACGATGCACGGTCGGGGCAGCGTCGTCGTCGTCGCCGGCCTTCGAGGTGATGCGGACCTGCATGTCGGTGGTAACGAGGTTCGTGGCCTCCACAATCAGCGCGACGCGGTTATCCACGACATCGAAGTCGATGGTGTCAGTCTCACCGTCCAGCCCGAACAACTCGACGGTCACTCGTCCGACCCCCGAGGCAACGAGTGTGACAGACGCGAATTGCAGGAAACGGTTGCGAGTACGCGTGAGAGGTTGCGATTGCCAGGTGAAGTAGTTGGTGGGGGTGTTGAGCGCGAACTGCCGGTACAACAGGTATTCGTTGAGTTCCGGTGCGTCGCCATCGGGGTCGGGCGCGTCGGGATTGGAACCGTCGCGGTGGCTCGCGGGGAACGCCCACAGGTCACCATTGGAGTCGGTTTCGTTGAACGCGAACACCACGCCGGTCTGCGGGTCCTGGGCGGGGGTTGGCCAGTACCGCCACCATCCCCCGGTGCGCAGGTCCATCATCCAGTTGTTCGGCGCGTACAGGTACGGCCAACGGTACGCGAACGACCCGACCAACTGGCCTGGTTGACGCACGGGGGTCAACGGGTCCGTGGATTGGACGGTCGGGTCCTCCGGCAGCCAGAACATCGGGTGCAGGTGGGGTGCGAGGTTCACGGCCTCGGCACCGCCCGCAAACGCCCACACGCCCGACGACGTGCCGTACACGAAGCCCTTGTCGGTGTTGGCACCACGGGTCGTCCAGCCGCCCGTCGAGGGGACGCCGGGAAGCTTCGTGACGGTGGGCCGGTCGATGTCGCCGGTGATCATCACCGCTCCACCGACGTGCTTCACGAGCAGAAGATTGTTCGCGTCGATGCTGTGGTACGCGCCGAAACCAGTCGGGTGTTCCTCGTCGGGAGAGAACGTGCCGATGCCTTCGGTCGTGTCCCACTTCGTGAAGTCGTCCTGCTGGAACAACGGGGGCGAGACGAGCGGGGTCGCGATTGCCTCACCACCGCTCGTGAACACGTTGTTCACCGGCCAGTATAGCAGCATGTCCTCGGCACCCATGAGCCCGTACGGACCCCACGTCGTCATCGTGGACCGGAGGAGGTAGTTCGCCGGTTCGCGGGTGATAGCACACAACCGGCCCTGGTGGCCGAAGATCATCCCCGCGAAGTTCGTCCCCCACAGTTGGGGGAGTTGAGCGATGGACGACACGACGCCCACGGGCCGCTGCGGGGAAACGGTCTGCGCGACGCTCGGCGTGCACCAAATGCCCGCGTGGTCATACCCGGCGAACCCGTCCTCGAACGAGACGTCCATGCGCACGATCCCGCCCATCGACGCGAGCAACACCGGGACGCCCGTGTAGAAGATCGTGTCGGTGAGCGCAGAACGGGTCTCGGCCATCGACCCCCAACCGAACGCCCAGCGCGACGGGTGCGGATTGAACTCGGCTTCAGCGAGAGTCGCGCCTTCACGCGCGGAGACCTGCTGTAGATCAAAGCCGGGAATTTCCCCGACGCCGTGCTGGTAGATGGCACGATTCGTCCACCGCCACCGCGTCTCTGGTCCGTCATCGTCAACCATCCACCACTGGCGCACGAGGAACGCGTTCACCGGGGGGTTGGTGCGACCACCGTTCGACTCGGACAGCACCGGGGAGTACCGGACCGGGGACTGGATGCGCGCATCGAGAATCGCAATACGATTGTGGTGAGGGTCACCTTCCGGCCAAGAGAACCCGTCATCGAGGAACGCGTTGTCGAAATGGGCGGCTTGGGCGGCAATAGCACGGGGGAGAGGCGCGAGGCCCCCGTTCACAAGCCCGTAGCACCCGTAGGTGTTGTCGGATCGCGCGAACCCGTCGGGGGTCGGCTGGTCCGCGACGAGAGAGTGGTATTCGGTACTGATGCCCTGGGTGAAGTCCGCGAGGTCGATGTATTGGAGCTTGTCCGGGTCAGCCATTTCCACCCGCACTTCCAACGACATCCACGTTCGATTGGATCGCGAGAGTCAGCAGGTCCCGCATGTCCTCGTCTCCTGCGATCTTCGCGCGGAGCTTGATGATCTCTCCGCGGAAAGGCTGTGTCGCTGCGGAGGCTTCACGGTCCCGGCCGGACACGGAGGTTTCGGTAGACTGCGCGTACACCTGGGCGGAGGTTTCCGCGACCGCGACTTCCAGCAAGGCCAGTTCCTCGCGGCGCGCCACGAGCCGATCGGTCAGGGCACGGAGGGCACTCCACGTCCGCTCCACGGGTGCCTATCGGGTGCTGGTGGCCTTCGAGGTGGACTTCGCGCTCCCACCACCATCGGCCGGGGCAGCCTTCGGACGCTGGTTGCCGGAGTCCACGGGGGCGTTCCCATCCACGGGGGCGTTCCCATCCACGGGGACACCAGCACCACGCGACCCCTGGTCGGCCAAGTCCTCTAGGGCCTGACGAGACTCGGGGGTGAGCCCGCCCTGCAACTCATTGATCCGCCGCTGCAACGCATCCAACTGGTCCTGGACGTTGACGGTCGCGCCGGTCCCGACGCCCGTGGGGACACCGAGTGGGCCGGCATCATTGCGTCGGAACACGTCCACCGCTGGGCCGTCGGGGTCCTCCATGAGCATGTGAACGCGGGTGCCGTCGAGCAGGTAGGTTTCGATCTTCGGGCGCGAGTTCTGGAAGGTGTCGTGCTCGTCGTAGGACCCGTAGCGGATCGTGAGTCGCCGGTATTCCTCGGAGCGGTCCTTGTGGATAGTACCGTCCCACAACCGCGGATCCCCGAACCACAGAGTCGCGGCAGCCCAGATGACATGAGCCTCGGAGCCGGGCGGAATCGTCACTGTCTCCTTGTTGTATGACGCTGTAAAGGGCTCGGTGCCGGCGTTCACGAGACGCACGGTGCGGACGTTGAAATTGTCGGACATGTCGAGCCTTTGAGCGGGGAATGGGATGGAGGGTCAGTGGGTCGGGGAGAGGAAGCGGGGGAGGGGTACCAAGGAGGGACGATGCGTGATGCGGTGTCCTACCCCTCCCCCGCTTGGGCCACGCGGGTCGCCTCGCCAACGTAGCGATTATCGCGTGGCCGGAAACTCAGGTGATGCCACCGATGGAGCGGTTCACCCACACAGTGACGTAACCACCAGAGGCCGCGACAGGCGCCCAGCCGAGACCTTCGCCCGTAGTGGGTGCGGCCTTCGCGATGACGCTGCCGGCAGTGGTGGTGGAGGCAATGACCGGGGAGCCGGCAGAGATCGCGCCGTCAGCGGGCACCTGATCAACCGGACCGAACACGACGACCTGCACGACCTGGCCGGCAGCGGCAGCTTCGAGCGCGATGCCGAGCGTGGTGCCCGCTGCGGCAGTGCCGGTCGCGGCCTTCGCCACCTTGAGGGACGTGTTGAGCAGAACCACGGACCGACGAGGGATGGTTCCCGCGGCCTCGAACTCCATGACGACGGACCCGAAACGCTGGTGGGCCTCGGTGGCGAGGGTGCCCTTCGGGTCAACAACAACTGCACTAGACATGAGCGTCCTTTCTCACACGCCGGTGATGGCGGTGGCCTTGGCCTGAAGCTGGCAGTTGTGCACGCCCAGCTCACCGGCCCAACGGATCTTCGACACCATCGCGTCCTGGTTCGCCGGCTCCACGAAGGGGTCCATCGCGAAGTCGGCACGGGGCGACACGTACAGGTCGATCACGCGCTCGTTCAGGATGAAGATCTGCGTGTTCGAGCCGGAGCCGGTCGGAACATGCGAGTCCACAACCCACGGAACGTTGTTGAACAGCAGGTTCGTGAAGCCAGCGGAACCGAGCTGTTCGTCGTGACCACCAGCCTCGACGTTGAACTGCTGCTTGGCGGCGACGAGACCGTAGTAGCGGTTGTACTGGTCGCGGCCGGAGACGATGAGCGATGGGGAGTGACCGCCCTTCGTGACCTGGCCCATGAGGCCGTTCAGCCACGTCACGGAAAGGGTGGTCGTGGAGGAATCAACAGCCGACCGCCACCACGTGTTCGTGGAGCGGTTGATCCCGCCGTAGGTTGCGGCGATGGTGCCGTCGTCCACGGCGGCGACGAGGCCCGTGATTGACTTGGGGGCCGTGCCATCGGACCAGATGCCGGTCGCCATCCACTCGGCCATCTCCATGTTGGCCTGATCGGACTGAAGCTGAATGTAGTTGGCGATGGCCTCGGGGGAATCGGTCTTGATGAGCGTCAGCCCATCGACCGCCATCGTGACCGCAAGCTGCTTCCAGTCGTGGACCGCGTTCTTGCTCGTGTTGTTCGGCGCGATCTGCAGCAGGTCGAACTCGCTGTAGAAGCCACCGTGATCGAAACGAGCGTACATGAGAGGCACTTCGATGTGCGTGCCACCCGTAATCACCTTCTTGTTGTTCTTGACAAGACGGAAGGTGAGGGGGTTGTCGCCGTACACCTGATCGTGAATATACGGCGCGATGTAGCGCGAGGCGATCGCGGTGACCGTATCGACGCCGATGGGGGCGGTAGCCAAGGAACTCTCCGGGGAATGAGGGGGTTACGGGGTCTGACCCTGCTGGATCATCTGCGCCATTCCGGCTCGAATGTCCTGAGGGGTCTGCTGCCCCGCGGGAGTGGGCCGCGGAGAACGGGGGGCCGAACCGGCCTGAGACGAAAGGGAAGCGGCAGCAGCGGCGCGATCCGCGATCTGCTGCGAGGTGTCGTTCATCGCCGCGAACTGGCCCTGAATGGCAAGGTCGCGGTACTTCGGGGTCGACCACAGCGCGGCATCCAGAGCCTGCCTGTACGCCGCGGCCACATCACCGTTGTGCTGTCGAACGAGGCCGGGAAGGATGCCGAGCTGGACTGCCTGATCGCGCAGGTAGTGGTGGTCCACGTCGGTGAGGTCAGGGTGCGCGGCAGCGAACTCGTCAGCGCCACGGGTCAACTGCGCGAGACGTTCCTGCTGGTCGCGCTGGGCCTGCTGGGCGGCGATCTGCTGGGCCTGCTGCTGGTAGGAGGCCAGCGCGGCGCGATCCGCTGCCGAGGACGCTTCAAGGTTGCGGAGGTACGCGACGAGATCGGGGGCCAGCTCTGCCAGTCCACCCAGGGCCTGCTCGGGGGAGAGGGGAGCAGGCCCTGGGTGGGGCTGGGTGGGGGCGACCAGGGACTCCGGCGTGACGGGAGCGCCAGGGGTTCCGGGTGCCTGGAGGGAGAACGCGTAGGGGGAAGGCTGGGCCTGGGAGTACTGACCAGTCTGGGGGTGCTGGCCTGGCACCGCAGGGGACGGTGCCAGGCCGGACCCGCCGCCACTCACGGCGGAACCATCCGCGATGGCACGGTCGACCGCGGATCGCTGCTCCGGGGTAAGACTGTCCGCCCAGCGGTACAGCGCGGTGAGGTCGTCGCGGTTCACGACGAGCCCGTCACCGAGAGAGATCAGGTTCGCGGTGGGATCAGGGACGGGCTCGGGGGCGGGGGCGGAAGCGGGGGTCTCGGTGACCGGCTGCTGCTCGGTCAGCTCACCCACATCACCCGCAGCACCAGCCCCACCAGCCTCACCCGCAGCACCAGCCTCACCAGCCTCACCAGCCTCACCCTCCACGGGGAGGTCGACAACGGGCGGCTCGACGGTCTGCGCGTCGAACCACGCGTTCATCGCGGCCACGGTCGGGTCAATCTCGGGGGCGGGAGTCTGATTCTGTCCCTGCGTCTCGGTTTGCGTCTGCTCGGTGGTGTCCATGTTCACCTATCGAATGGCCCGACGAATCTCGTCGGCTAGTGCCTGCTGGTTGCCGGGAGGCATGCTGCCGGCCATCGGCCCCATCGAAACGGGGCCCGGGGGGAGGGGGGCAGGGGGCCTCATGCCGGGTCCCATGCCCCCGCCCCCGTCACCACCCAGCGGCCCCATGAGCGGCTGGCCGGTTTGCGCATCGGCCTGGTCGATCGGCTGGCGAATCCGTCCGAGCACCATCGACTCCAACTCCACGAGATACGGCAAGTCGGCATCGGGAGCCGTCTTGGCCTTCGCGATGTCGCGCAGGAGTTTCTGAAGGAACTCACCAAACGTGTTCGTCTGGTTGGGGCCAGCCATCGAAGGGACTACTTGACGTTGAGGTCGCGGGGCTGCTGGACGCCGCCCTTCACCATAGCGCCGGGATCGGTTCCGTAACGCTTGCCAGCGGTGTGTCCCTGCTTGACGATCGTGGCCTTGCCGGTCGAGGACTTGATCGGATCGGGCATCTTGCTCCCTGAGGTCGAGGTGACTTCAGACTAGAAGTGACCCAGGGTGGCAGTCAACCAACAAGTGTCAATCTTCCGCGCCGTCGCCCATATCACCATCGCACCCGTACACGCCGGAATGCGCGGGGTCCGGGGTGAAGATCACCCGCGCATCACCGTCCTGGTGGAAGTCGCGGGGGTACTCGACCTGAGTGCGGTGGAAGATGGAATCAAGATCAGACATGAATCGCGTCCTATCTGCGCGCTGCGGCGCGTTGGGTTGGGGGTTGACCGATCGTCCCCGCCGCGACCTTCGCGGCCTGAACGCGCTTCGCAACGTCCTGCCACCGCGGGAAGGAATGGATTTCCAGCAGCGCCACGTCGTCAATGGCACCGAGCGCGTACAACTGGTCAGCTTCCGCGATGCGCATCCCTCGCGAGGTGGACGCGGATTCCCCAGCGTCGAACAACATCTGGAAACGGAGCGGGGAACGGCCGTCGGGTCCGGGGAGGTAGAAATGCTGGGCGCGAAGTTGGATCGCGCTGGTCCCACCACCGATGTCCACGGTGGTGACCATGCGCGGCTCGTTGTAGAACTCGACCACCATCGAAGCGGCCTTCTCGCCTGCGCTACCGATCGTGCGCGAGAGGTTCCTGAGTGCCTTGCGAATGCGAACGAACGCGGCTTCCTGCACGGAGTCGATCACTCCCTGGGCGTTCCGGCCCGAGGGGGACGCGCCCCGCACCACCGCGCTCAACCCTGAGATCCGTTCCATCTCCGACAGGTAGAACCGAACCAGTTCCATGCCGAGTTGAGCTTGGATCGGTGGCGGGGGAAGCCAGCCCACGTCCGCTCCGGGGTTGATGGTGATCCGCTGGCCGGGTTCGTTGACGATCGCGGTGCGACTGATCCCCGCTCGCGTGTCCTCCTTGAACACCGGGTTGCCGGACAGCCACAGATTCTGCTCGATCGAGGCCAGGGCTCGGTTGATAGATGCCTGCATCGGCGCGAGATCCGTGACCAGGGCGTGCCCGTAGAACTCGCCGGTCTCGATCGGGACGTAACGCTGGTAGGGGTGCTGGCCGTGGCTCCACAGTTCCTCGGCGCCCTTGTCCATGAGGATGCGGTTCGCGGCCATCACGACGCAGCGCCACGAGTCGTAGGTGAGCCCATTCACCGTCATCGGTGTGCGAAGCCAAGCTTCGAGGATGGTGACGCCAGGCTCATCGGTGGCATCCATCCGGTCCGACAGAACCCAGCTCGCGGTGGTTGCTGGGGCGATGGGCTGAAGCGCCGGCCGCATGAGCGCGGGGTTCGCGCGAATCGAGCCGCCCACGGCCTGGGGGTTGAGTGTGGACGGGGCGGCGTCGACATCTTCTTCCCATGCACCGTTGATCCGCTGGCTTGCACCAGGGAAGCGGCGTTCGAGTTCCTGCATGGAAATCGTGCGCGCTTCGATGATGTAGTTCATGGTTTCCATCGAAGTCGCGTCAGGGTCGACGTAGATGGAGAACGGGTCCACGCGAGTTATCACCGCATCGCCATGTCCACGGTACGCGCTTCCGTCCCAGGTGGACTTGAGGAAGCCGATCCCGTAGGTGAGCCCGTCGTACGCGAGCTTCTCGATCTCCGCGGAGGTCGCGTTCACCTGCCACGAGGATCGAAGCGTGGTCTTGAGATCCTGGCAAAGTTCATCGCACGTCGCATACCACGGGTTCAGGGGTGGTACCGCGGGCGTGATGTCGATCGTTGGTTCCTGGTCAGTCATCCACGCGACGAGCGTGTCGATGGTAGCCAGGGCCTCGTTGACATTGGGGCGCGGAAGATGCCGAGCGCGGTTTCCCCACAACGGCTTGTGGAGGACGTTCCAATTCTTGACCCACTTGGCCGCGAGTTCGCGCCGCTCGCGTCGAGCGCGCAAGAACAAGTCGCGGACATTGGTGGCAAGCGCACTCTCATCCATTGGGGAGAGGTTCGGCAACTTGCGGAGAGGCGGCGGCGTGGGCCGCGCATCGACCACTGGCACAAGGGTCCTAGGAAGGGATGTCTACCGTCGGTTGACCCCGATCATACCGGGTGCGGTTGTCGTCGTATAGACCTTCCTCAGTGACGTTGAGGGCAGGGTCGCGCAGGTCGACCGGCTGGAAGTTGTGCACGATCCCGGTGGCCTCGGTGCGTTCATCAGATGCCTGCTTGAGCCCGTTGACGAAGTCGCGCTTGCCAGTGACGTACCTTCCGAGCGCGTTGTTGAAGTGATCCGGCATCGGGAAGCGCGCCGCGAAAGTCGTGTATACGCGGAGGAAGAACGACCCGCAAGGGCAGGGGAGGGAGGGGGAGGACTCGTATTGCGCGATGGTGAGGACGCGAGAAGTGCGGGAGTTGCACTCCTTGCAGCGATACTCGTAGGTGGGCACTCAAAGCTCCGGGGGGATGGGTTCAGGCCAATCAGCCCAGGGGGGATCGGCAGGGGGGATGGAGGGTCCGGGGATGAACTTCGGGTTCGCCGGGGTGGGGATCTTCGCAAGGATGGATTGCTCGGTGAAGTCCTGTTGCGGGAAAGCCATCGACGCGGACTCGGGCAAAATCAACGGTGCGGAGACGGGTGGCGCTTCGGTCACGTTGCAGGTGATCGCTTGGGCCATCGCCATCACAGTGTCGTCGTGGAACTTCACGTCCGCGGGTCCGTACCCGCCACCAGGCAGGGTGACGTAAATACGCGACTCCTTGAACAACTGTGCGGAGTGGAAACGCGCCGAGCCCTCGATGATCGCGCGCAGCATCCAGCCGATCATCTGGTGTTTGGTTTGCATCGTGGTCGACCAGCCGTACTGGTTCGATTGCAGTGAGATCGTATCGGGGCGTTGGCGAAGGTACAGGCGCGGGTAGTTCTTCGCCATGAGCGCGCCAATGGTGGAATACCCCGGTCCTTCGATCTCGGTGCTCAAGAGCGCGGTGTTGTAGAAGGACGCGAGATCGAACAGTACGTCCGCGAAGGTGACGGGATCAACTCTCCCGCGCCATTCCGCGACCTGCTCGAAGGTGCGGCGGTTGATGACCTGGGCGCACGCGAAGTCACCCTGAGTGGTGCGCGTCGGGTCCCCGGCCACCAGGTACGACCCGACATTGGGATCGGGGTGGGGGCGCCGGTAGATGGTGAGTGGCCCGTCATCGCGGGGCTGGAACGTGACCGAGCGGGCATCGGTGACCAGTTGCCCCTTGATGCCTGCCTCGGGCTCGTAGACCGCGTTCAGTGCGACCAGTGGGAACACGTTGGTCCCGGACGATACGAATGCCTCGGCGGGGGTGGAGGGGTATTCCTGCCGGAACTTCATGATGTCGTTCAGCGCGAGGTTCTTGATCGCCCAGCGCCGCCACCCGAGCCGGTCGTCACTGACCCCCATGAGTTGCAGGGCGCGCTCGTCCTCGTCCAGTCTCCCAAGCGCGTTATATGGGAGTCCAATCACTGACGCCTTGTATTCGGGGTGCCGGTGCCACGGGAAGAACAGCGGCTTGAACTCGCTTTGTCCGGCTTCGGCCTCTTCCCACATCGTGTGGAAATAGTTGCCCATGCCGTTAGCGGTGGATTCGAGGATCAGCGCTGTGCCGAAGGATTGAGGAATGGTTTGCCGGAGTCCGAGCATCGCGATCTCAGGGTCCGGCCAGAACGCAACCTCCGAAGCGTGGCACCCTGAAACCGTGGAGGACCGGCCTACAGCTTTGTTCCCCGCGGTGGCAACGTGAATGGATGAGCGGGTCTCTGTCCACGCGAGGTGATTCTTCCCCGCGTACTTCGTGGTGTAAAGCCGCTTGAAGGTGTAGTTGTCCCAATACCGTTGGGCCATCGCGAGGAGGTTCTGTGACGCGGGGACTTCATGCGCGATCGCCATCGCGCGGTAGTCCTCGAACGCGAAGCACAAGCTAAACAGGATTGCTTCAGCGATGGTGGAGATGCCGAGCTGACGGGCCTTGAGGACGATGATACGGATGCGGCCCATGTCGCGCATCTGCTGCTCGGCGGCTTGCAGGAACTCCCGCTGCGCCCAATTCGGGGTGAGCTTACGGAGCGTGAAGTTCTTGTCGAGAATCGTCAGATTGGAGACGAGAGGTTCAAGCAGCACGGGATCACGCGGTTACGGTCACGTACTCACGTACCGTCCACGGGCGGGAGGTCTGGTTCTGTGAAGGTGGGCTCGGGGCGCGCGGTGATCATCTCGTGCAGCCGCCGTAGTTCCTCGCGCATCTCCGCAAGTTCGTCGGTGGCATCCGGTTCCCCGATGGCTTTGACGAGCGCGGGGATGACCTGACGAAGAACTGACATTTTCAACGCGGTGGTGCCGGTGCGAAGGATTTTCTCGCACTCATCGAGGGCGAGGTCAAGAAGGTTCTCGATGCGAAGGCGGTAGTGCTCAGGGGTGCCGGGTTGGATGGTGGTCATGGGTTGCCTCGCTGTAGCTGCACGATCTCGCCCCGGCCCTCGTCATCGTCGTCATCCGGTTCATCCCCTCCACCGCCCTCGCCGTCGAAGGTCACGAGTTCCGCGCGGATTCTCCACATGCGTCCCGGTGCGTCGGAGAAAGGCATCGCGCGGTACTTGAACTCGATGGGTACACCCACGGAGATGATGAGTTCACCGTCGCGGTCATTGACCCGCAACCCCTTCACGTACCCCTCGAAGTTGACGACATCGGGCATCATGAGCGCGGGGTGAGTCGACGGACGCGTCACTGGCCCGGCCAATCAGCAGGCACGCCGATCACGGTGCGTTCGCGCGGGTCGCGCGGGGGTCCGTCGGGGAAAGCCGCGTCGGTAGGGTCGATGAAGTCGTGCATCCCCCACCCCGTGTAAGTGGTGGTGCTTCCTGTCGTCGGGAGTGGAACGTGGGCATCCGCCATCTGGTCCTCGGGAGGGATCGCTTCGTGCACGGGCATCGTCACCGCACGCACCGATCCGTCCGCGAGGTCCATGACCCGCTGGGCAAGAGTCTCGACCAGCCGGACATCGCGCTCCAACACCCCTGCCACGAACCGGATCAGGTACCAGGCGACAACGGTCGCGATACCCCCCGCAGCAACAGCAGCCAGGACAGCAACGACGCCAGGACGGCGGTAAGTAGAGGCCATTCCGTTGACTGTAGCAGAAGAGAGGAGGTTGCGGAATTACCAAGTTGGAATGCTTCCATACCACTCACTCATTGGG
>ERZ869925.703-NODE-703-length-21049-cov-41.397637_pt1 | contig 21049 bp, 45 predicted proteins | sample MGYA00579311_ERZ869925 | MGnify/ENA primary metagenome ERZ869925 (study PRJEB32216, sample SAMN09231817) | wastewater metagenome | place: USA: Maryland | collected 2016-07-30 | study: EMG produced TPA metagenomics assembly of the PRJNA472060 data set (Reclaimed...
CCGAACGGGAGCCGCTAACCCACTCGCGACCCCCGTCCGCCGGCCCGCCATCGCGACAACCGGCTGGGGAATCGCCGACTGACATCGCAACGACACCACCGATAGGGAGAATGCCGATGACTGCGACTGACCTAAAGGCCGAATCCGTATCGCTCGAAATGGCGACCGAGACGACCGACGACGTGAAGCCGATCAAGCCGCCGAGGCTGGGCCGGGGCGTGGCCTTCGGCAGCGAGTACGGCGGCGGGATGAGCGAGCGGGCGTACATCGCGACGGCGTGCCTGCAAGGGCTGCTGGCGGATAAGGACTTCAACTGTGCTTCAGACAAGGCCGCGACAATTGCCATCGGCTACGCGGACGCGCTCTTGCTGGAACTCGCGAAGTGAGGGCCACACCGATGATCTACCTGAAAACGACCGACGGCGAACTTAAGATCGTCGTCCTTGAAACGGCCAACCTCGACGAGTTACGGAAAGGTCGGCCCGCGAAGTCGCCGGACGGAACCGTGCTAATTGCGTGGACGCCAGACCCGGTTTGGCTGGCGGACAAGTTGATGGACTGCGACGGCGACGCGGTGCAGATCGCGGCCATCATCGACGAGGCGAGCAAACGGCCTCAAGCAAATCCGGTTCGACCGAAACACGGAACGCACCAGCATAAATTCGGAGGCTGAACGATGGTCGGCGGCAAGGTCGTTGGCGTGCAGTGGCTAAGCGATGGAACGACACGGATCGTAGTCGAAGGGACCGGCCACGACCGGAACAAAGAATTGACGCGCACGGTGAAAGGCCATCACGCTATCGGTATCGACGACTCGGTCTGGTGGCAATCCAAGAAATTGATGTGGACGCCGAAGGGGAACAAACCTGTCGGCCCCGGACAAGGCAAATTATGGGACGTTGTTTTGGAGTACGCATGAGCCGCCGCTTCTACGACCCCTACTCCGACGACTGGCGCGAGAATGGCCCCATCGAGGACGACCGCCGCGAGGACCGCGATTGGGACGCCGAGTACGAGGCGGCACGCGACCGGGCGACGGAGGCCCGGTTGGACCGCGAGAGGGAAGCAAAGCTGCTGGACGAACTGCCGCCGACGGGCGGGGAAGAGATGCCGTGGTGATAGATCGCATCCGGGGCGTACACGGTGATACGCGCGGCGCAGGCTGGGCCGGACGAGATTCCTGAGACGTTGGAAGTTGCTAGCGGCTTCGGCGAATCGGGGTCCACTGATACCGGGTTCGACTCCCGGCGCGATGCGCTCAACGTTCAACTTCCCTACTCGAACCGAGGCCAAAAGCCATGCGACGATTCACGACCGAACAACTGGCCGAGATCCTGCTCAAGCACCGCCAATGGCTGAACGGTGAAACGGGCGGGTCCCGCGCCGACCTCACCGACGCCGTCCTCACCGGCGCCGTCCTCACCGGCGCCGTCCTCACCGGCGCCGACCTCACCGGCGCCGTCCTCGCCCGCGCCGTCCTCACCGGCGCCGACCTCGCCCGCGCCGTCCTCACCGACGCCGTCCTCACCGACGCCGTCCTCACCGGCGCCGACCTCGCCCGCGCCGTCCTCACCGACGCCGTCCTCACCGGCGCCGACCTCACCGACGCCGTCGATTTGCCAGCGATCGATCCCATGCCTGACATTCGCGCGAAGCTGCTTGCGGCCGTCGAACGAGATGGCTGCCGAATCGAAATGCAGCACTGGCATACCTGCGATACGGTCCACTGCCTCGCCGGTTGGACGACGACGATTCACCCACAGGGCAAGCTGCTCGAATCGATCATGGGTCCGTCGTCGGCGGCCGCTCTGATCCTCAACGCGAGCGGCGAGAAGATCCCGAACTTTTTCGACACCGGCGAGGGCGGCAACGAACGCGCGATGAATTGGCTGCGCACGGGTCAGCAGGTGGACACGAAGGACTTGACTGCGAAGTGAAACATGCGACCGGGTGCAATTGGTGATGACGCTGTTGAAGCCGTTGAAGCCGTTGACGAAGTGAATCAATGACGACGCCCGCCGTGCGGCTAACACGGCGGGCGTCAGGACGAACCCCTACTTCCACTAGGAGCCGACCATGCAAAGAAGAGTTGTACTCCCGCCGGACGCCTTCGACGAGATGCCCGACGGCTGGTGCCACAACACGGAACCGGACGACACGGACCGGGACGAGCATACGTTCCCCGAGTGGGACGACTACCAGGAGCGGCTGCGGCTGGACGCGCGGTACGAACGCGAGGAGCGGTTCGCGGAGTTGGTGGGGATGTGCGAAAGGGGTGCGGCGTGAGCAGGTACGACATCGGTCGCGGTAACGGTCTGGCGAAATTGGACGAGACGCTGGCCTTGCCGAACCCAAATACCGGCAAGCCGTTAAACCTTATCCGATGCGTCGATGAAGTCGCACGCATGGCCGTCGAAACGGAAGGTCTCGTTTGCTGCGAGATGCAAAACGTAACGCCGTCGGTTGTGGAGTCAATTCGCCTGTTGTCGATGGCGGTCGCGAGTCTGGTGACCATTGTCCGAGCCCGCGTTGTGACGGAACCGCTAGTGGAGGAAGCGACCCAATGACCACTCTCACCCTGCCCCACGTCCCCGTCCGCATCGCGTGCCCGCACTGCGCCGCCGTGGCGACGGTGCGACGCGGCCCGCACGGCCTTGAGTTCGCGTGCCGGTCGTGCGACGAACGCGACGAGATCCCATTTTCCAACGTCTGTCGGGTGTGCCGCACCGGGACGGACGGGCGATTGGCCCACGAGGACTGCCTGCGGCGGAAAGGATGGGTGATGTGATTGACGAACAGTTCTTCGACTTCCCGACCGAGTTGCGACCGTGCCCAATCTGCGGCACTCACGACCAAAAGCCGACGTTTCTGCTGCAAATCGACGGTACGAGCGATGGGCGAATCTGCGAGGCCGAGCCTACGCATGTCGATTGCATTCGCGGCCGGTTGGATCGATTGCAGTACAACCGCAAGTTCGGCTTGATCTATATGCGAGTCGAACCGAAAGCCGAGGTGACATCATGAAACTAATCCCGACCCGCTTCCTCGTGGGCAGCACTGAACCGGCGACGGCTTACACGGTCGGCGAACTGCGGGAAATGCTCGCGGAGTTGCCGGACGGCCTGCTACTCGCTCTCGGTGCGGAACTGACCGTCGAGGAAGACTATCTCATCATTCGATCGTCCGGCGAAGTGGTTGATTTGGACGACTTCGTCGATGACCTCGACGCCATTGCCGAACGACACGAAACGGGAGGTGAAGGATGAACAAGCCAGTGACGGCCGAACGTCTCTACGACAACGACGGACGACCCTACTCGACGCTGTACGAGGCCCACATCGACATCGGCGACATCTGCATGGTGTGGGCACCGCCGGGCAACGTGGAGCAGGAGCGATACGCCGCCCTCATCGCCGAGGCATTCAACGTCGCCCACGAGACCGGCCTCACGCCCGGCCAACTGGCTGGGCAGCGGGAGAGGCTGCTGGCGTGCCTGCGAGCCGAAGTCACAGACCTCAAATCGCGGATGTTCGGCAGCACGCACTGGCAAGGATGCGAGGAAGCGCATCCGAAGTGTGCGGCGTTGAAGAGGATGCAGGACGCCATCGCCGACGCGGAGGGCGCGACGCCATGAACTGCCCACGGTGCGGCGAGCCGATGCGAATCGTCGCCACGGATAGCGGCGGCGCTTACTTCTGCCCGTCGTGCCGGGGCGCACGGGAACGGGCGATACTCAGCGACCGCATCCGCGACGCGGTCATTGAGAGGGCGGGGAAGGGCGAGCAACAACAACGGAAGGGCGGGTGATGGTATGTGGCGAGAAGAGAAGTGGAGCCTTCAGTGCGGCGCGGTCACTATTCAATGGCCGGCTCAGATTAACCAGTTGGAAATCGGCCAACTTGAAGCATGGTTCAACCTGCTGCTCCGGAAGATGGAATGGGATTTTAAACAACGGCTAGAGGAAGAAGCCTTGTGTAAAACGGCTAAGAACAAGTAGCACTGCCCACCCGCCGGCACTGTCCCCCGGCATCACCACGAACGACACCACGAGCGAGGGACGCGATGCAATTGTTCAAGGCGAAGGAGATGACGACCCGCGAACCGGGCGACCCCTGGACGCTGGCGGAAATGGGTCAACAGTACGAACCGGAGGCACCGATGACAAAGCGCGAAATCAACCTGTGGGCAATCCGCCACGGCATCAGTTTATCGCCCGAAGAAGCCGAAAGCGCCGTCGCCAACGGCAACCAAGACCCAGGCGAAGGCGTCGAGTGGCTGCCGTACTATAAGGCTTCACTCGGCAATCTCGCGGAACTTGTCGGCCTACTGTCTGGCCTGATCCAGCGGCACCGGGTCAGCATCAACGACGAAACGCTCGCGGCAGCGAAGCGGCTGTGGCTGCTCCATTTGCACTTCGGCGGCATTGGCCCGGATGAGGATATTGAACGCGGCCAACGGCTGAAGAAGCAAGCCGAAGAGCAAGCCGAAGAATGCTTTGCCGCACTCGCGGCGGCGGTGAATCAGTAATGGACGAACTCCTGCACTCCCGCATCGAGCAACTGAAGAAAATTGAGGAGCGTTTGGACGCTATCGACAAGTCGCTCGCGATGGGTCAGTCCGTTATCACGGCGGTTCGATTCCTGATATTCGACCTCCGCGACATGATTGCGGCGGCCGAGCGGGAACACGCGGAATTCTGAAAGGGAGGAAGTGGAGATGAACGGAAACGAAAAGACCGACTGCGACCGCGAAAAGAAGTTACTCGCGGACCTCGACGCGATGGATTACGAATCGTGGCGAACGATGGTCCGGTGGGCTGCGCCATCGCTGGCCGCGAACAGCAACGCGCTACTCGCGGAAATCATCATCCGTCGGGGCGACCTCGAATCGAAGAAACGAACGGACCTCGACGCCGACGGCCGGCTGGAGCGAATGTCGTTCCTGTTCGCGGATGTCGGCGTGAAACTCACCGTCGTGGAGTCCAGTCAATGAACACGACAACCCCCGACGAAGCGGCGGATGTGCGAGCGAAGGCCGAACGTGTATTCGCGGGGCCGTCGGCGTACCCGTCAATGGACGGCTACCGGCCACGGCCGATGCACCCGATGCTCGTCGAAGATTTGGAAGCCGTCGCCCGCGCCTACCTCTCGCAGCGTGCCGAACTCGCACGTCTGCGGAAGGAACTCGCGGAGATGGCGGCGGCGTTGGAGCCATTCACCGAACTCGACCGCAATATTGGTGGCGAGTGGGGAGCCGAGTGCGAGCGACTCCGCGCCGCCATGGCCCGGCACGCGGCCACGAACGCGGGGGAGGAGCGGAAGGTGCCCTGTACTGCCATCGGCCCACACCATCGCGACCCGTGCCAGAACGGTCGTGTCCAGTCTCCGAACTCGCAGTTCTGGCGGGACTGTACCGTGTGCCGGGGGACGGGCTACACCCTGGAACCGCTGTTCGCGAAGGATAAACCATGACCGCCCCCACCCTCAAGCTCTTCGACATCGCCGGCCCCGACACCGACGGAGGCCGCGCCCCGATGACCCGCCCGCCGCTACGCTACCGAATCGTGAAGCCGCGATACCGTGGGTCGATGCGCGTTGGGGAAATCACCCACGCCGCCGTAGTCGTGCGACGGCCGAAGCCCCGAACGTTACAAGCCTGGAAAGACGCAAGGAGTCTCCGATGACCGCCCCCACCCTCAAACTCTCCGACCTTGTCGGCCCCGACGCCGACGGCTGGTCCGATGTGGCCGTGTTCGTGCGTGCGGACGGGAGCGATAACCCGCATGTTCCGCCGTTCGTCGTCAAGTCGTTTTTTCATTATGCCGGCGATTATTTAGCGACCATTCAGCACGCCGATGGCGCGCAATACGAGCGATACGCGGACCGATACACCGTCCGCCGCCTCGGCCGTGGCCGGCTGGTCCCGGCGCGAATCGAGATGGAGGGCGAGACGGCGGGGGCGGATGACCGCTTTGAATCCGTCTGCGGCGCGCTCGGCCTGCACCCTGATACGGAGTTATCTGACGTGCTAGAAACGATTCAGGCCGTGCGGGGCGAGGCCCGGAACTACCCAGCCCTTCAAATCGTAATCGAGGGACTTCGCCTCAAACTCGCCGAAGTCGGCGTCGAAGGTTCGCCGCCACCGGGCGGGCAAGGGACGATTCCGATGCTGCTGGCCCGCGCACAAGACGCGGAAGAACAGGTGCGGCAACTCCGCCACGCATTAGGGGTATCGATTCGGATTTGCGAAGGGCTTGCAGACCAACAGGCCATGCCGGACGATTCATACGTCCCGAAACTTGAACAGGTGCGTGCCGCCCTCGCCGCGACCGCCCCGACGCCGACGGAGGGCGCGAAGTGAACGCTGAACGTAATTGCCGACATTGCGCCGACACCGGCATGGCGACGCTCGGCTCGACGAATTCGCTGTTCTGTTCGTGGTGCAACAACGACGGCACCCGAATCAACATTGCCGGCCCGCCCCACCCCGATACCGCCCGCGCCGACGCGGCGGAAAAACGGCTTGCGGAACTGGAAGCGTGGGCGGCCGGCGTCGATGCCGTGCTGGGGAACTTGTGCTGGGGGCGACACGACGCCCAGCGCGTTCGCAAGCCGTTATCGGCGTTTCCGCTCGCTGCTGAACGGGCGGCCCTGGCGGCGACGGAGCGGGAGTTGGAGGGACTGACGCGATGATGCGCATTAAGCCGTCGGCCATCGGCTACTACCTGCTGATTCACCCCGACGGCGACGGGTGGGCGGTGAGCAGCTTCAACGTGGCGGGCCTGTGGAGCGGCGGGTCGATCTGCAAGACGAAGGCAGAAGCGAAGCGACGACGGGCGTATCTGATTCGCCATCACAAGAAACTGGCGAAGGCCCGTGAACTCACCCCGACTTCTTCCCCCGCCGCTTCGGGGCCGGGGGCTGAGGGGTAGCGGGTGGACGGCCGGGCTTGCGGCGGGTGGACTTGTATTGGGCTGCGGACGCCTTGAGGACGAGGACCATCGGGCCACCGGGCCGGGCCGCTTCGATTCGGCCGTCCTTGATGAGCCGCGAGACTTGGGCTTTCGAAATGCCGAGCAATTTGGCCGCATCGGCGAGCGTGAAATAGTCGTCGAATTCCATGCGTTAATAGTACACGCAGAACGCGAATAGGTGACGGCGATACGGAATATTTTCCGAATTCCGTGGGCGACCGTGTTGACCTGAAATAGGCAACGGCGTATCGTATTCTGTCATTCGGTAACAGTGTTACCAATAGTGGAGGGTTCGGAGATGGCGAAAGAGAAGTTGTCCGCTGAAGCGAAGGCGTGGATGAAGCGCATTCCGAAGCGGTTCTATCATGGGGACGAAAAACCGGTGGCGAAAACCGTCGGCGAACTCATCGAATTGCTCAAGCAGATTCCGCCGGAACTCCAACTGACGCTCTACAGGAAAGGGCTTCAAGTCATCGTTTACAACATCAGTTATCCGGCCGGCGGGCCGTCTCCGATTCACGTTGGATTCGATGAGGACTACGACATCGATGATGAAGACGAAGACGATTACTAACCACTCTAACCCCAACCACCCGCTCCCCCGCCGATTCGCCCCGGCGGTGAGCGATCCTCGCGGAGACGACGACCGATGGCCGGGCGATTCGAGTTTTGCAACGACCGCAGCGCGTTGATTCGCCGGTTCCTGGTCGCGAACTATACGGATACGCGGAGAAGGAGATAGCGTGGCGAAGGCGACGGCGGAAACCGGCGAGAGACTGGACGACGCGGCCGAGCGGCCGGGGTCGCCGGACCTCGACGACGTGTGCCGCGACGTGGCCGCCCTCGCCATGCGGATGCGGAAGAACGCCATCGGGTGTCACATCGTCATTGAGATCCCGAACGGCACGGGCGGCGTGACGACGGACCGCATCGCCGTCCCGCTGTTCACCGCTGAACCGGAAGACCTGGCGTCCGCGATCTTGATGGTGCTGGGCCGACTGAAGACCGGCGAGTGGATGAAGGGCCAGTCCATCGCGAACGAGATGGGCGAAGATCGGCAGGCCGGCAACTTCCGAAGGGCGATTGATCGGCTAATTCGGGAAGAAAAAATCGAGAGCGATAATCCGAAAGGCTATCGCCTCAAACGACTTGGATGATTTCAACCCCGTGGCCTACACGGGTAGGCCACGGATGGGACACGGCAAAATCGGAGCAGTCCCGGTAGTATTCTTCGCACGGGAGGTAATCGACGATGGAGCATGGTGAAGTTCTAATCGGTGACTCGAACTATCTGAGTCTCAACGCAAAAACGATGCTCGCGATTCTGACCGATTGGTTGAACGTGAATATCTCGGGCGGCCCTTATCAAGTGGTTGAACTTGATGCGGACGACCACGACAACCAGCGGCTCCGAATCGTGCAATTACCTAAGCCTGAGAAGAAGTAGCAACGACATTCCCCGGCGGTCGCGGGCTGCTAACATCCCACTCGGCAACGACGGGGATGGCGATTTTCTGGCGAACTAGCGGTTTGTCGAACACGCTGGCGGCTGGTAATCGCGGCGCGACCGCCGGGGATCAACATGCGAGAGCGAGACCCGCACCGCGATGGCGGCGGCAACGGCCCGACGGTTTCGCCGGCACCGTAAAAACGGCGGTTTGGTGGTCAAGACCGAGAGCGACGGAAGGCTGGCAGCGGTCCTAGGCAAACGCGGCTTGCTGGAAGTACGGAAGGTCAGTCCGGCGTAGTACCCCGGATGGTCGCGAGACCTGTGCTGGTTCGACTCCAGCGGCCACCACTGACAACGCGATCCACATTCGCCGGCTTGTTTCTCATCTCGGACGGCGAGTAGGTGCGGCGTGGCCCCGGCCGTGTGGAACACGGGGCAGCTTTCACGGAGGAGGTGATCCGTTCTACGGGTTGAGGGATGCCGGAGCCTGTAACCGGCGGAGAACAGGCAATTGCATCGGGGGATATGGCCCCGACACGAAAATAACCGGCGGCGAAGTCACTCCGTGGAAGTCGGAGACAGCCAACGGGCGACGTGTTCAAGGTTCGACCCCTTGCCGATGCACTCCGACAACGTCGTCGGATTCAGGAGGCGATTGATGAAACGTCTGATCCTCGCGCTTGCCCTCGTGGCGTGCGCTGCTCCGTCGTCCGTACACGCCGGCCACTGCCGCCTATTCCCGCGTCTCGCGGACCGCACGGCGAAGCCCGCGACCTGCACGCCGGTAGCCCCGTCGCGGCCCGTCGTCACGATGGCGAACGTCGGCCGGGCGGTCGTCGCGCCGCTGGCGATTGTCACGCGGGCGGCGCGGACGGTGTGTGCGAACGGGAGCTGTAAGTAACAAGGGGCTGATCCGTGGAATACCCGCTCGCGAATCCTGGAGTCTTTCACACCGTTCAGGGAGAAGGCGACTTGCTCGGCCTTCCGATGGTGTTCGTCCGGTTTGCTGGCTGTCCAGTTGGGTGTAGCAATTGTGACACGGACTATTCGTTAGCGGAGCGGGTCACGGATTTGGAGATCCTCATTCGGATCAAGGAATTGACAAGGTGGAAGGAAACCAAATGGGTTTGGTTCACGGGCGGCGAGCCGGCCGTTCACAACATCGCGCCGCTGCTCCGGCTGGTCGAATCGAAGGGGTTCAAAACGGCGGTGGCCACGAGCGGCGTGCGGAACATTTGGCGGCTCTCGCCAACGTTCCTGTCGGTGAGTCCTCACGCTCTCGACGAAACGTGGGTACAGCGAGCGGGCCAGCAAGTGAACGTCGTACCGGGGCTGAATGGGCTGTCGATTGAAGCGATTCAGAAGGCCAGCGACGACGGCCTATTCGACCGGTTCGAAAGCAAGTGGATCACGCCCGTGTGGGACGCGAAGATCGGGCAGGCCAATACTGGCGACTGCATCCATTTCATCAACCGCCGGCCGGGTTGGAAGCTCGGTGTGCAGGCGCACAAGGTTTGGAGCATCGCGTGATCGTTTACCTTGCCAGCCCGAATAGCCAAGTGCAAGCGGACCACGCCCGCGACATGCCTGTATTGCTCTCGTTCGGCGTCGTCGGTGCTGGCAAGTCGGGGAAACGGCCGTGGATCGAACGTTACCAGCAATCGTTCCGCCGAATCCTGGTGGACAGTGGGGCTTACTCGGAAATGAACACGGGCAAGGCCATCGACGGCCCGGCGTACCGCGACTGGTGGCCGAGATGGAAACCGCACGCGGACGCCATCGCCGGCCTCGACAACATCTTGGGCGACTGGCGGCAATCGCTCCGCAACTACGAGGCATTCGGCGGGTTCCCGACGATGCACGACACCGACCCGCCGGAGTTGCTGAAGGATCTGATTGCGATTGCGAGAGAGCGGGGCAACTGGATCGGGATTGGCCTGAAGCCACCACGCGAAGGCAAGGAACGGTTCGTCCGCGAGGTGTGCGATCAACTGCCCGAAGACCTACACGTTCACGGCTGGGCCTTGCGAATGTACACGCACGTTCGCCGACTCGATTCGGTCGATTCGACGAACTGGTTTAACGACGCGATGAAACTCCGCACGCTGCCGGGCACGAAGCACCTGACATATGGCGAGTGCCTCGAAATCGTGGTGAAGCGGTATCAGCGATGGACGCGGGCCATGCAAGAGGATGAATCGCAATGCCTGTTTAGCGGCGTTGCGGAAATGGACTAACGCGACCCACCGCCCGGCCGGGCACTCGTGGTGCGGCCGTTGAGGGGACGGCACCGGCCGGGCGGATGCGGATGGCAACGACAACAACGGAGGCCCGCCGATGACAACGCTGCTCGCCTGGACCGTCGTCGAATGCCTCGCGTTCGCCGTCGGGTGCGCCGCCCTGGTGCTGCTCTGGATCGCGTTCAGCCTGACGGAAGAACGCCGGGAGAAACAACGATGAACGTCCGCCAACGACCCAAGCCCGCCGACGGCCCCGAATTGCACGAGGTCAACTGCCGCGTCTGCGGCAGGTTCCGGAAGCCGTGGGTCGTCGATTGCTGCGAACCGTGCGGCCGGTCCGGCAAGGCCCGCGAGCTGGAAGTGCGGCTGTTTCTGGAGAAGCAAGCCGCGAGAAAGGAGCAACGCTGATGGCAGTCCTGTTACCCGTCCCGCTCGACAACCCGGCGGTCTCGCTGTTCAGACCGCACGACCCGGCCGGCTACTGGTCCACCTCGATGGACGGCACGCGGATCGGCTACGGCGTCCGCTGGCATGCTTCGCAGAACGGCGGCGACGTTCAGATGCACGAGACGGCCCTCCGGGCGCTCGTCAAGTCGGCCGCGTCGGCGCTCGGCATGTCCATCGTCGAATTCGCGGCCCCGGTGGCTGAAATCGACTGCGAGACGGTGCCGGTCGCCGTCTGTGGCCTGCCCGAATTCGCCGAGCCGACGACGGCGGTGGAGCCGAAGACGGAGAGGTGGGCACGATGACGCCGAAGCCCGAACGATTGTCGGACGCCGTGACGCTGTACGAGGGGCGGTGTGAAGTGGTTCTGCCGTTGTTGGCGAAGGGGAGCGTTGATGTGGTGATTACGGACCCGCCATACGAGATCACGGCTAAGGGCGGCGGGATCGGACGATCCCGCCGCTACCTCCAAGACATCGAAGGGTTCACTGACTGCGGATTCGACTACCGAATTCTCGACGGGTTCGACAACTGGGTTTGTTTCGGCACGTTGCGACAGGTGCCGAAACTCATCTCGCAGGCGGGCGACCGACGATGGATGTTAGTCACATGGAACAAGCCCGACCCCGCGCCGCTGTGCAACGGCAACTACCTGCCGGACACCGAGTACATCGTTCACGCTTGGAGACCCGGTTCGCTGTTTGGTGATTGTGCAGAAAAGCACCGGTTCATCGTTCACGGCGCGATGAGGAACGGACGGCACCCGAACGAGAAACCGTTAGGAGTAATGAAGAAAGTCGTTCGCAATGCCAGCAGCGTGGGGCAAACCATTCTCGACCCGTTCGCCGGCTCTGGCACGACCGCCATAGCCGCGATGCAGGAAGGTCGCCGTTGCATCATCATCGAGCAAGACACGGCCTACTGCGAAATCATCCGCCGCCGCGTTCGCGAGGCCGACGGCGCGGCCCCCGGCACGCTGTTCCGCGAGGTCGCCAGACGCGAGAGCCTGTTCGCCGATGAACCCGAACCGGAGGTCGCCCGATAAGATGGGAACGCCCCCATTCGTAACGAGATGCAACCGATGTCCCCCGCGAAACCGAACGAACCCGCTATGGCCCCAAAGACGTTGAAAGGCATCATTGACGGGGCGGAACTGACGACGGCCGAGGCCGCCGAGCGTCTGAAAGTTAGCCGGATGACAGTTCACCGATGGCTCACCGGCAAGACTCCGATTAGCCGTGCAAACGCGGCACTCATCCGCGAAACGTTCCTGAGAAAATAAAAATCCGGTCGGCTGTGGGACTTTACTTTCAGCACGACTTGTAACATAATGATACGAGCGATTAGCCATGCCCACAGTCGCCCCGCCGAGACTCGCCGTCGGCCGCACCGTCGGGGTCACGGAGCGATTCAGCTACCGCCACCCGGTCACGGGCGACTGGCACGACATCGCGGTCGGCTCGCGGCTGGTGCTGCTGCGACGCGACGGCCGGGTGTGGCGGGTGCGGGTGCGGGAACTCGTGTTCCGGGTGACGCAGGCGTGGCTGGAACGAGTGACGGCAGTGAGAACGGAGGTGGAGTGATGAAGTGCAAACATGAATCGTTCGCGTGTTCGTTGACGGTCAATCGGCTGGAAGACACTGGCCGGTTCAATGCCGATGTGACGATTGTCTGTGCGGACTGTCAGACGCCATTCCGGTTTATCGGCCTGCCGTATGGCCTTGACCTGAACGGGGCTGCTGTCTCGCCGGACGGAACCGAAGGCCGTTTCGCTATCGCTCCGAAAGGCGAAGTGCTGGCGATAACCGATCCGGACGCCATTGGCGGGTTCACGATGCGGAAAGGTTCCACCCCATGACCCACGCCACCGGCGACCTGCCCGACACGCTGACCTACCACGACCGCCGCTGGGCGTTCATCGGCCGCACTGAGCCGGCCGACGGTGTGCTGACGTTCAACGTGCCCGGCGACTACCTGGCGGCGCGGGTGACGGCAACGGAGGGGACGTGATGGCGGAACCGAATCAGTCGCTCTACCTCGCGAGCCTGTTCCCCTACGACGGCGACGACGCCGGCAAGATTCGTCGGGGCACTCGCGGCAAGCACTACCGGGCGGCGCGTGGCATCCTCGCGGACCTGAAGGACCGGCGCGACATTAAACGCGGCTTCGAGAACATCGACCATGACGTTCGTTGCGAGATCGTCGATTCGCTCGCGGCCATTATCGAGTTCGCGTACCGGGAGAAGAAGTGACCCCCAACGACATCGCAGCGGCGGCGGAACGGGTGAGTATCAACCAAGCGGAGAACCGCCAGTCGTTCCCAGACGATTACATGGTTTTGGCGTTGGCCTACCTCGCGGAGAAACGCGAACGCGAACTGACCTTCGAAGTCACGCACATGGCCGACATCGAACGGGCGATTCGCGGCCACAAGACGCCGGGCCGCGCGTGGCCCGATTGGGTGTACGAGGCCCGCGCCGCCGTGAAGCACATGGGAGAGAACCCGCCGCCGTGGCTGGCGGACTTGCACGCGATTCTCGGCTGGCAGGGCGGCACCGTTCACGCCGCACTGAAGGCCGTTCAACGGCTGGTCGCGGTGGAAGAGGAACGGGTTAAGGAACGGGACGCGAAAGCCGCGAAGCAGAAGTTCGCGGACTTCCTCGACAAGCGATACGAGGGCTATCGACCATGAACACCTTCACCGGCGACCTGCCCGACACGAAGACCTACAGCGAACGCCGCTGGTTCTTCATGGGTCTCACCGAGCCGGCCGCCGACGGCGTGCTGTGCTGGTTCAGTTGCGGCGCGCCGTCCACGGTCGCGGCGAAACTGACGCTTCAAGAGTACCCCGATGCCAAAATCGTTCGCATTGTCATCGACACCGAACACCCGGATTCGGAGCGCTATGCGACCGAGGTATCGGCATGGCTCGGCAAGGAGATTGTCAACATTCGCGGCAAGTACGCGAACCAGTACGAGGCCATCAATTCGACCGGCTTCATCAAGAGTGCATTTGGGGCCAAATGCACTGACGAGTTGAAGAAGAAAGTTCGCGCCGCCTACCAGCGTACCGGCGACTTGCACATCTTCGGGTTCGACGCCGAAGAGGGCGACCGCGTTGAGGACTTTCGGGAGAACCATCCCGACTTGATGTTCCGCGCCCCGGTGGCCGAAGCGGGCCTCACGAAGTCTGATTGCAAACTGATCGTCGAACGGGCGGGCATCCAGATTCCGGCGATGTACCGGCTCGGCTACGCGAACAACAATTGCATCGGCTGCGTTAAGGGCGGCATGGGCTACTGGAATCGAATCCGCATCGACTTCCCCGGTGAATTCGCACGGATGGCCGCGACGGAAAGAAGAATCGGGGCAACCGTTCTTCGGCACCGGAGCGGCCCGAACAAAGGCGAACGGCTGTACCTCGATGAACTGCACCCGGAAGCCGGCCGATTCGAGACGGACCAGCCAGGCGAATGCGGCGCGCTATGCCAAGTGGCCCTTGAGAGAGTTGGGCTTGCATGACGAACCCGAACCGGAGGTCGTGAACCCATGAAAGATACCAATTATTCCTCGAGACAGATCATGCTCGCTTGGTGCCACCGCGAAGGATGGCTATCGGCAGAAGAAATTGCGGATTTTCTGAAACTGGATCGCGGCAAGAACGCGAACGACGCCTACCCGCTGATTGACGGCGCCCACGACGCGACGAGGACATTCTCCGACCGCGTGAAACTGGATCTCGCAAAAAGGAGGGCGGGCGGAATTTCAAAATGAGCAGTAAGATTATGGCCACTATGCCACCACGAAAACGGAACGACAAGCCTAGCCAACTTTATCGCTGGCGGCTCAAGCACAAGTTGCTTCAACGCGAGGCCGCGAAGCTGTTCGGCGTCTCGTTCTCGACCTACCGAAGGTTGGAACTCATGCCGACGCTTCCGAAGAAATACGCGCTCGCGTTCCAAACCGTGAAAGCGAACCTCCCCGGCTAGGAAGGAAAAAGTTCAATTTGGTTCGGTTTCTACTCTTGATTTCTTAATGTCCAAAATGAACAATAAGGAAGTTGGAATCAGGTCCAACAACAGTTCACAAGAGAGGAGGGTTTGATTCCGATGGAAGTCCTCAGAGGCAAAGTCCGCTTGCCGCCGCGAGTCGTGCTGTACGGGGTGGAGGGGATCGGAAAGAGTACGTTCGCGAACAACGCCCCCAAGCCCATTTTTCTCCCGACCGAAGACGGACTCGGCGAGATCGACTGTGAACGGTTGCCACTGGCGACCAGTTACCAGCAGTTCGTCGATAACCTCGGCTGGTTGTGCCAAGACAAGCACGAATACCAGACGGCCGTGGTGGATACGCTCGACTGGCTCGAAAAGTTGATTTGGGCCGACGTGTGTCGGGCCAACAACAAGAAGTCAATCGAAGAAATCGGGTACGCGAAGGGCTATCACTTCGCGCTCGACCAATGGAAGGAGGTCATTGCCGGACTGGATTATTTGAGGCGCGAGCGGGGCATGGCGGTCATCCTGCTGGCGCACGCCAAGATCGAAAAGTTCAACGATCCGGAATCGCAGGCTTACGACCGGTATACGCTCGCGATTCACAAGTTCGCGGACGCCTACGTTCGCGAGTGGTGCGACGCCGTCCTGTTCGCTTCGCGCAAGAAGCGGATCGAAGTCCAAGATGTCGGGTTCAACAAGACCCGAGCCATCGCCAAACCGGTCGGTGGCGATGGTGGCGAGCGGGTCATTCGTGCGAACGAAAGCCCGGTCTGCTCCGCGAAAAACCGATTCGGCATCACGGGCGAGATTCCCCTTTCGTGGGAAGCGTTCGCCCAAAACCTGTCTTGAAAACCCAACCTGCAAAACACAACCACAAACGAGAACAAAACATGAGCATTTTGCAAGACGGATTCAATGCGGACGAAGTCGCTCCGTCAACCGGATTCGATGCGATCCCGCCAGGCAAATACAAGGCGGTCATCGCGGAATCGGAGGAAAAGAAGACGAAGAAGGGAGACGGTTCCTATCTCCAGCTGACGTTCACCGTCATCGAGGGCGAATTCGAGAACCGCAAACTCTGGGCGCGGCTCAACCTCAACAACCCGAACGATCAAGCCGTCAGCATTGCTCGTTCCGAACTTTCGGCCATCTGCCGGGCCGTCGGCGTCCGGCAAATCAAAGACCCGTCGCAACTCCATGACATCCCGCTGTTGATCCGCGTTTCGGCCAAGAAAGACGACGCGGGCGAACTCCGCAACGAGATCAAGGGATACGAGTTGGCGAATGGAACGGCGACGGTTACGACCAAGCAACCGGTGGCGGCCACGGCCGGCGGCAAGGCTCCTTGGGCGAAGAAGTAAAGGAGAAGGGATTTTCAACCGGGCCGCGTGATGCGGCCCGGATTTTCTGAATGGGAAGCACTACTCATGAATCTCCGCTGGTATCAAACCGAATCCATCGAGAAGGTTTACAAGTATCTCCGCGAGCGGGCGGGCCATCCTTGTATCGTGCTGCCCACGGGCGCGGGCAAGACGCCGGTACTGGCCCAACTTTGCCACGACGCGGTGATTCGTTGGGATGGAAGAGTGTTGGTGGTGTCTCATGTCAAGGAATTGCTCGAACAGTCCGCGTCAAAGATTCAATACTTGTGCCCCACGGTGAACGTCGGGCTTTACTCGGCCGGGCTGAACAGTCGAGACACCGCGAACCCGATAATTGTGGCGGGGATTCAAAGTATCCATGACAAGGCCGCACTTCTCGGCCGATTCGATCTTCTCATCATCGACGAAGCGCATCTTATCCCAGCGTCCGGGGACGGCATGTATCGGGAACTCATTGCGGCCCTGCTGGAACTCAATCCCGATCTCCGAATTATCGGCCTGACCGCGACGCCGTTCCGCCTGGACTCCGGCCCGATCTGCACTCCCGACGGGATCTTGAACGAGGTCTGTTACGAAGTCGGAATTCGGCCGTTGATCGCGCAGGGGTTCCTTTCCAAGCTCATCGGCAAGGCTGGCGTCCAATTCGTCGATACTCGATTCTTGAAGGTTGTGCTGGGGGAATTCGAACAAGACAAACTGGAAGCGGCCTACGATGCCATTCTCGATTCCGCCATTCAGGAGATCATCGAGAAGACGCTCGACCGCAAATCCGTCCTGATCTTCACGCAAAACGTCTCGCACGGAAAGAAGGTCGCGGAAGCGCTTCGGGATGTGCAACGGGGGATATTCGGGAAAGGGGAAAAGGAACTCAAGCCGGCATTGTCTTTGTTTGATATTCCCGGTTGCCCGGTTCCCGACAATACCGTTCGCATCGCGGCCGACTGGTTGGAAGAGAACGAACATCCTGTCGAGAACCTACGATTCTGCTTGGACAACCTCTATTCCGTCGGCGAAGTTTACGGCGGGACAAAGCACCGAGATGAGATATTAGAGAAGTTCAAGAATCAGAAAATCAAGTATCTCGTCAACGTGAACGTCCTGACTACGGGATTCGATGCCACGAACGTGGATTGTGTGGTGTTGTTGCGATCCACCGTGTCCGGTGGTCTCTTCTATCAAATGTGCGGAAGGGGATTCCGCATCCATGAAGGCAAGGAGAATTGTCTCGTCCTCGACTTCGGCGAGAATATTTTGCGTCACGGGCCGGTTGACTTGTTGACGACGAAGACGGCGAAGAAATCTTCCAATCAAGAACCCGTTGCCAAAATTTGCCCCGAGTGCCGGACCGTGAACGCGGGCGGCGTCCACAACTGCGTGGATTGCGGGTATGCGTTTCCATTTGAGGATCGGGTTTCGTCCAGCACAATCAAGGGAAACGCCGATTCCTCCGATCCCGTCAGCAATCCGAACAAGGTGGAAACGCACCCGGTCGATCACGTCACCTATCACGTTCACACGAAGAAAGACGCCGACGAGACCGCACCCAAAACGATGCGGGTAACGTATCACCTGGACCTCGCGAGCGTCGTCAACGAGTGGGTTTGCGTTGAGCATGAAGGATTTGCGAGGCGCAAAGCCTTGGCTTGGTGGGCCGCACGTTCACGTTTCCCGATGCCTGATACCGCCCTTGAAGCGGTTCAGTATGCGGAGCATGGGTTACTAGCCGACACCATTTCAATCGAGACCAAGAAGAACGGAAACTTTAACGAGATCGTTGATGCGGAGTTGGAGGATAAGCCTTTCAAGTGCGATCCTTGCCCCGAGTGCGAGAAAGAAAACCTCCGCGTCATCGTTCCGTGCGATCCGCCGCAACTGGGCAAGATAGTCTGCGGATGGTGCAACCATTACTTCAAGTGGGCATCGAAGGCAGAAGTCGAGTTTTACGGCCTGTTCAACGGCGAGGAAGAGAGGATCGGATTGATATCGAAGTCGGTCCTCTCAACCGTGGAGGAATATTCCACGCCGGCTGATAACCCGTTCTGAGAAGTTAATAGTTTGTGTCACCCACTCTCGAATGGAATCCAAGCCCAATGTCCGACACGCTCTCAATCGCCCGCTGGTACGTCGCTCAAGGAATCTCGGTCATCCCCGTGAAGGCGGACGGCTCGAAGTCCCCTCTCTTGTCGGGGTGGCGGAAGTTCTCGACTGAACTCCCCGACGATGCCACACTCGAAAAGTGGTTCGGAACGTCTCAACTTGTCGGCATCGGCGTTCCGGCCGGCCCTGCCAGTGGCAATCTCCTCATCCTCGACTTTGAATACGCCGAAGGCGAATCGGCCTATGTCCAGTGGGTTCAACGGTTGCCCGAAAACCTTCAATCGTTTGTCAAGACTCTCCCCACCGTCTCCACGCCGTCCGGCGGCCGACATATTTGGATTCGCCTTCCCGAATCCCAGCCGGGCGCGAAGTTGGCCCGTTATGCCAGCGGCAAAACCAAAATCGAAATTCGGGGCGAAGGCCATCAGGTACTCGCGCCGGGTTGTCCCCGCGAGTGCCATTCGTCGGGCGAACTGTACGCCTGGGTCGATCCCGAAAAGGCCACGTCCTTCCCCGAGGTCGATCCCGAAGTCTTCGCGGAACTGGTGGCGTATTGCTGTGGGTGCAACGACTATCAGGCCCCGGAACAGCCGCGGGACAAGAGCGGCGGCGTGGGTACTCCTTCCGGTTCCGACTCGCCGGGGAACGATTTCAACAAGCGAGGAACGTGGGCGGAAGCCGGGCTGTTCGATGCGGGCTGGACGTGGTCGAAAAAAGTTCAAGAGGATCGCGGATTCCTCACCCGGCCCGGCAAGGATACCGGGATCTCGGCGAGTATCGGCATGGTGTCCAGTCGCGAGTCGGGGTATCCGTACCTCTACGTTTGGTCCACGTCCACCGACTTCGCAGCTGAAACGCCATACTCCCGCTTCGCGGTCTATGCGGCCCTGAAACACGCCGGCAACTATTCCGAGGCCGCGAAGGAACTTCACAAACTCGGCTACGGCGAACGGCCGGGGATGTCGGCCCACGGCCACGCGGTTGATCTGTCTGGATTCTCGATGAAGTTGGGAACTCCTGACGGGAAGCCAGTATTTCCGTTTTCGCAGCCTGCCACCGTTGAAGTCGTTAAGGATGCTGGCCCTGTCGAAGTCCGTTGCTTCAAATGGATGAGCGAACTCTCCGCGCAACCCGACGACGTGAAGTGGATTTGGAACGGGTATCTGGCGCGGGGTGGAATCACGCTACTCTCGGCGCTCTGGAAATCCGGGAAAAGCACCCTTCTTTCTCACCTATTGAAGGCCCTGAGTGGTTCCGATTCTCAATTCCTGGGCCAACCCGTCAATGCCTCGCGCGTCCTTTACGTCTCCGAAGAGCACGAGAGCATCTGGGCAGACCGGCGCGACGAGCTCTTGATCGGGGACCATGTCGGCATGGCGTGCCGGCCGTTCAAGATGCGGCCGACGATGGCCGAGTGGCGTGACTATCTCAAGGTGCTGGCCGGCGAGATCCGCAAACACCAATTCGACCTCGTGGTTTTCGACACGCTTTCGAAGATGTGGCCGGTCCGCGAAGAGAACGACGCCGGGCAGGTTGAGGAAGCCCTGATGCCGCTGTGGGAGACGTGCAAGGAGGGCGCGGCCGTCCTTCTTGTCCACCACACGCGGAAATCAGGCGGCGAGCAATTCGTGTCGAGCCGTGGATCGGGCGGACTTCCCGCGTTCTGCGAAATCTTGATCGAATTCGGCCCACCGAACGACGAGCCGAAGGAGACGAAGAGACTTTTGAAGGGCAAGGGGAGATTCAAGGAGACGCCGGTCAAACTCCAAGCGGAACTCATCAACGGCCGGTACGTCGGGCAAGGCGACCCGGACGACTCCCAACAAATTGCGGCCGTGACGAAATTCCCGTGGGAACCGGACCTCATGCGAGTTCTCGACGGCAAGGACTGGCAGGACGCGAACGAGATCAAGGAACTTCTCAGCGCGGCTCGTGCTGGAGTTGGCGTCCGCAATGCCGCCCTGGTGGCCGTTCTCGGTAAGCGCTTTGAACAGGGGGAACTCGAACGCGAGGGCGAAGGCCGGAAGGGATGCCCGTACCGCTACCGCCTGCCACAGATGGAAGAAGAAGGGCAAATCGACGGGGAAAACGACGGGGAAAACGACCAAGAAGCGGCTTGATGATGTTCCCCACCCTAAGAGTGGGTGAAAACGGGAAACGTAATAAAGGAATTAAGAAGATAAGAATAAAGCCCGTTTCTATTCCCGTTCCGACTCTTTCTTATGGTGGGGAACGGCAAAAAACGGGATTGGCAGGAAATCAACTATGCGAATCGCCATCCTCGGCCCGCTGCCGTCGCAACTATCCGCCCTGCGGCGGGCGTTCCCCGACGACGAGATACTTGAGATTCGCCGGTGCGACCGGTTCGACTTGCCGAAGGCAGACCTGTTCGTCGGGTGGGCGCGGTTCCTGTCGCACAAGCACACGGCCCGGCTGCGGCAGATTGCCGGCGACCGGCCGACGCTGGT
>ERZ869925.704-NODE-704-length-20993-cov-7.761582_pt1 | contig 20993 bp, 47 predicted proteins | sample MGYA00579311_ERZ869925 | MGnify/ENA primary metagenome ERZ869925 (study PRJEB32216, sample SAMN09231817) | wastewater metagenome | place: USA: Maryland | collected 2016-07-30 | study: EMG produced TPA metagenomics assembly of the PRJNA472060 data set (Reclaimed...
AAAAGTTGGGAAAAGTTTGGGAAAACTTTGGGAAAAGTTTGGGAAAAGTTGGGGGAAAGTTGGGGGGAGGTGGGGGAAGTGAAAAAAAAAAAAAAAAAAATTAAAAAACATTTTGTGAAACCAAAACATTTTTATACATTTGTATTGAACTTTAAAACCAAATAAAATGAACTCACAAATCGAAACTACCCAAGAGGTAAAAGTACAATCAGTTTATATTCCAGAAAATTGGAAAAAAAATCAAGAATATAAAGCTATGGGATTTTTAAATTGGATGGCTTTTCATATTAAATCCGAACAATACGTCAATGACCAAGAAATGTCAGATGCTATTTTAAAATTAAACTAACTAAATCTTTTTAAAAATGGAAAACCCAACAAAAAACCACATGGTTACAAAAACTAATCAAGTTAAACAACATTTATTATCTAAAGGATTTATCACATCTTGGATAGCTATTGAGTTATATGGAGCAACAAGACTTTCTGCTATCATATTTAATTTAAGAAGGAGAGGTATGAATATAATTTCACAGCCAAATTCTACTTTAGACAGGAATGGTAATGTTTGTAATTTTGTTAAATACGTTTTAATTAAAGAATAACGTTTGATGGCTTGGCGATGTTGCCTAACCGAGAATGTGAATTAAAAAAATAATAACCGCAGATTTTCTGCAAAAATATAAACGGCAATAGTGCCAAACACCTGTTATAAGAAGTAGCGGGTAATTTAAACAAAAAGTAATTATGGAAACAATAAGTTTTACAACTCCAAAAGCTCGAAAAGAACATACTTGCGATTGGTGTAATGAAAAAATAAAAGTGGGCGAAACATACACAAGGGCATTTTGTAAAGAAGATGATGTATATGTTTGGAAAAATCATATTCATTGTGAAAAAATAGCACAAGAATTAAAAATGTTTGATGATGGTTCTGTTTCGGAAAGTGATTTTGTTGAAAAAATACAAGAAGAATATCAAAGAATTATGAGCGAAAATCATAATGAAATTTATGAATCAAAAGATTTTAAATATCCAAATTTTAAAGAGCAATTGGATTTCGTTTGTTCTTTTCACAACGTTACGCAAAATGTTTGCTAACGTTTCTCGGCTTTATTTCAGTGCCGTTATTAAAAACTAAAATTAACAAATAAAAACTAAACTTATGAATAGCGAAAACACTTCCGACACAAACGAAAAAAAGGCATTGAATAAAACCGATGTTAGCAGTAGTTATTCTTCAGAAGAATTTGAAAAAGCAAAAAAACTTATGTTACTATATAAAGATAATTTTGAAGGTCATTTAATGATGAAAGACACATCTAAATTTGCTATTATACTTTGCGACGAAGTTTTAAAAACTTTAGAAAGTGAACTTTTAGATTTATTTTCTACTGCTAGGAATTGTCCAATAAATCAAAAACACACTAAATATTGGATGGGGGTGAAAAATGCGTTAATTTATCTAGGCGGTTTATAATTACTGCTAACGTTTGATAATTGTATTAGTAGCGTGCTAATATGCCAAGTGTTTCAAATTAAAAATTAAATTACAAACAAAACGCAAAACATTAAATTATTAACTAACGTAGCTATTGATACAATTATTTGTTAGTAGCTGTGTTTAAATTCAAAACAAAATGAAAACTTTTAAAGATTTAGATTTTAAAAAACATTCAATTGCAAAATCAGGAATTGAAAGATACAAAGATGCAAAACAAGCCACAGAATTATTTGATAACAATTATGGTGTTTCTGTAATTATTGGAAATTGTTTTTACTCAAACGGAAAAGACACTTACGAATTAGCTGTTTTATATGATGGAAATATAGCTTATAATACAGGAATAACAAATGATGTTTTAGGTCATTTATCTGAGGAACAAGTTTCTGAAATTATGATTAAAGTTCAGTTGTTATAACATAGCTACTAACGTCCGAGTGCTTGGCGAAGAAGCGGTTAAATAAGCCAAAAACTTCGAGCATTCACGAATAAAAACAAATGCAAAACAGATTTAAATTAAACCTAATCTTGCCATATTGCCAAACGACTGTTAGGCGTATGTGCTTTAAAACTTAAAATTATGAAAGATAAATTTGAAATTTTTCAAAAATTAATATCAAAAGAAGTTCAAACAAATCATTTTGGTATTTACATTACAATAGGACAAATGGGGAATATAATGCGCCAAGTTTCTGAAATTTATAACAATTGGGATGATTTACTTTCAATGGAAGAAAATGTCAATAATTATTTTTTTAGAAGTATAAGACCTATGGGTGATGCTGGCAAAAATCGTCTTTAGCATTACGCCTAACGTTTGGCAACTACAAGTCTATTGCGTACAAACACAAAACTATCTTTCGATTTAACACGGAACTGAAAGACAAAAACTAAACATTAAATTAATCACAATTTAGCAATAGCGTGTAGTTGCTGTTATAAGACGTTTTTATTATGATAGATTTAAAAAAAACAGCAGAAAATAATTTTATAACGCTTCTTGAAAAACATAACGGAGACTTGGAATTTCTGAAAAAAGATTTTAAACGAAAAATTAAATTTTATGAAAGAACTTCAAAAGGAAGTCAAAAATTAAGAACAAGGTCGGGTAAATCTTTTTCACACAGATTAATTATTTACAAAAAAATGGAAAAATTAGCGTATATTCGTTTATAAAATGGCTTATAACGGTTGGGGGCTTTGCGTAGTAGCCCTTAGTAGAAACTTAAAATTAACCACGACACTTAATAGGGCTATTACGCAAAACCCTTGTTATGTGCCGTTAAATTTAGAAGCACAATGTTTAAAGTAGAACAAAAAGTAGTTTGCATAAATAACAAACCTATTGGGTATAATATTTACAACGATTCACTTTCAAAACTGAAAGAAAAAGAAATTTACACTGTTGAAGGATTTACTTCTTCTGGAATATTATTGAAAGAGGTTAAGTCTTCACACCCTGATGGTGGATATAATGCAAATAGGTTTCGTAAAGTTGATGATGAATGGGTAGAAGAGCTTTTATGCAAACTAATGTCAGATGTGCAATATGATGAGTTGGTGTCTGCTTAATGGCACATAACGTTTTGTGGCTTTGTGATGTTGCCGATAAAATACACCTAAAACTTTAAATTTAAGACAAATTATGAAAGTACAAAATAATAATTCAGTTAAAGACCAAGACGGCAATAACTCAAAACCGCTGTTACCTGCCGTTTTTTTATCTGGTGAAGATAAACGACAACAATTTATGAAAGAGTTTAGAGAACTATTAATAAAATTCAAGGCTGAAATTATGATTGAAGATTTTGGAAGCGGTTACAGTACTAACGAAAAGATTGTAATAGATTTTGAATGGGATGAAGATTTAAGCAAAAGAGTAGAAAGCGGAATAGTAGAACAATTGGTTATAGGTCGCTACGAAAATGGCAGGTAACTTGTTGCTAACCACAATAAAAGTATTACTTATTTATGTCAAAGCCTATAAAATATACAAAATCTAAAGTTGTAAAACTTACAGAAGTTCAATATCAAACTTTAAAAAAGTTAGAAAAATATAACGTAAGGGTTTGCGACTTTATTCGTGATTCTATTTCTGAAAAACTAAAAAGAGAAAAAATAGAAATACTTAAACCAAGGGGAGTAAATAAATGTCCTTTTTAAATTAATGTTCATTGATTTATTTTTTTTACTACATTTGAAAAAAATATTTGTTATGGATTCAAACACAAAAAAAATGTTGTATTACGGAGGTGGAGCAATACTGGTTGGTGCGGTAGCTTTCTTCGTTTACTCTTTTTTCAAAAAAGATGAGTTTGTACTAGGAAACACTTCAGTAACTATTGGGGATTCAGAAGTAGATAATTCTAGTCAAACTGGAGGTTTTAAACCACCAAAAGAAGAATTTTCTGGAAATATTAATTGGACACCAACTCCATTATCAGAATTGTGGAACAAGATTAAATAATCTTATTTCAAACACTTTATTATAAGTGGTCTTGTTTGACCACTTTTTTTAGCAAAATTATTAATTTTAAAACCAAAACACACAATATGCCTGCACCAAAACAAATTAAGTTAAAAATCCTAGAGTTAAGGAGAGAAGGGAAAAGTTATAGAGAAATTGAAAATATTTTAAACTGCTCCAGAGGTACTGTAAGTTATCATTGTACTAACCATAATATGCAAGATTTGGGTAAAAAAAGATATGCCGTTACAGATGAATTAAAATCTCAAATAGCCGAGTTTTGTAAAACTAATAAAGTTAGTGATGCAGTAAAATATTTTAGATTATCTAAACGAACTATTTTTAAATATAAAAAATTTGTAAAACAAAATGAGCAAGAGCAAACCAACAAAAAAAGTTAGTAACCAAAAATCAAAAAAAGTTAACGGCAGAAAGTCGTGGAACAAAGTAGCAAAAAAGGTTCACGAACTTAACAAGAAAAACAAATTAGGTTGGACTTGGCAAGAAAGTATGAGGTTTGCTTCTCAAAAAGTTTACCCAAATTTTAAAGGACTTGCACAACACAAAATTTCTCTAAAAAGCATTGAAAGTCAGTTTAAATATGAAATAGAAAATAGTAAACAACCATTACCTCAAGCAAGTGTTACAACTCCTATTGAAAATTGTTTTTCGCCACTTGATGTTCCTGCTGTTGATTTAACCGACAGAGAATGGTTTGTAATTGGAGATAGCGATGTTTGGGAGGTTTTTGACCCTAATCTGCCTATGCGTTTTGCTTTTGACGGTATAATTGACACTGGTATTATTAAAAAGTCTTTAATGCCTAATATGACAGAAATAAGAGATAAAATCAGAAGTCTTTATGTAGAGCAAGCAAATAAAAGCGATGAGTTACCAACTATTATTTTTAAAATTTTAGTTCAACCTAATAAATCAGACGATGGAAAACCTTGTAGTTATTATGTTTTAGTAACTTTTGATAAATCTTCATTAGATATAGAAACAGACAAAGACGAAATTTTTACTCAAACTAAATTAGAAGATTTGCCAGAAGATAAGAGAAAACAAAGAATTTTATTAGAAGAAGAAAAGAAAAATAAAAAAAAGGAGAAGGAGAAAAAAAGAAAAGCAGAAGCCAGAGTAAAACCTAAAGAGGTAGAGCCAAAAAGCATTACTCAAGCAAAAACAAAAGCTGAAGATATACCAAAAATACCTGCTGATAAAAATATTGATTTAGAAATTTTAAGATTACAAAAGGAAAGACAAGAGAGTTTTGAAAGGACTATGAATGATTTAAGACAAGATTTTAAAGATGGTTTAATCACTAAAAGACAATTTAATCAAAGACAACAACAGATTATTGACAAGTTTGAAAAAGGTGGTAAAATTTATTAATTATGAAAAAACAATTTAAGAATTTTTCGTGTGATAGAACTTACAAAAAATTAGTTGGAGGTAAGCACAACTTTTTAATTAGAAAAGGGAGTGAAATAAACCAAATTATTTTTGAGGATAATCATTATCTTTTTGCTACTGAAAATAAAAATTTCCCAAAAAACAAGTTGTATTTGTTTAAAATGGTTAACGATGATGTTAAAAAATTTATTGAAAAAAATAAATTTATTGAATTGCCACCTCAAAAAAAAATCAAAGAGTTTAATTACGATTATGATGATGAAATAGGTACAATTACTGGAACGGATTTAGACCATGCTTATTGGAGAATTGCCTACATAAAAGGGTATATTTCTAAAAACACCTATGAGCATGGTTTAAAAGACGAAAAATCAAAAAATATTCGTTTAGCCACATTAGGGGTTTTGGGTTCGGAGAAAAAATTTGATAGATATGAGAATGGGGAATTTATTGAAACTATCACTTTAAAAAAAGAGAATAAAGCAATGAAAAACGTTTATAAAGATATTCGTCTAACTTGCTTTTATATGATGTATGAATTATCAATTCTTTTGGGAGAGGATTTTGAAAGTTGGAATACTGATTGCATATACTATCGTGATAGTTTTGAAAATAGAAAAATAGTTCACGATTTTTTCGATATGCACAATATGCTATATAAGCAACTAACATATAATACTACTGAAGATTTGAAAAAATTTTATAACCAAGAACCAATAGACAATATTGATTAAATTATTATTTTAAATAAAATTTATTATATTTAATATGTTTTATTTTATTAAATAATTTTTATTATATTTGTTAATTAAATTCAAACCAAGATGAACTTAACAACAACACCATTCGACATAAAGGGTTTTAGAAAAAAACATCAGCTTGTGTCCTTTACTGAAAGCGATTTAATGATACATAGTTTGTCGCCTATAAATTCAGAAATTAATAGCGGACATAGATATATGTTTGGTACTTATAAAGATGGGCAATTTTATTGGTTTTTCGGTGGTAAATCGATTGCTAATTCAAGACAAATGATGAAAGACATTTATGCAGAACTATTGGATAAAATTTCAGATAAAAATCAAATAATATTCATTTACAAAGGCAACTTATATGGAAGCAAAATTTAAAGATTTTGATAGTGTAATTAAAAGGGTGGAGTTTTTATTGAAACAGAATCCTGATTTAGCTTACAATTCAGACAAATTAATTCACACTTACCTATACAATGAAATAGGTGCAGAAGTAGTGAACGAAATGAGTGGTTACGATTTGTTTTTACGATTAGTAAACAAGTATGAACCTCTTACTAAAATAGAAACTATTTCAAGAGCCAAGCGTATGGTTGTAGCTAAATTAAAATTACAAGGATTGCTACAAGAAAAGCCAGAGCTACAAAAAACAATTTTTAAAATAAAAAACTTTGATTAAAATTTTGTAAAACCAATACACTTTTTTATATTTGTATTGAACTTTAAAATTAACATAAAATGCAAGTAACCTTAATTACAACAGAAGGCGATATTAAAAAAGTTAATATTAAAACTTTTAATGACGCCAAACACTTTGTATCAAAAGAACATTATGAAAGTCCGATTGAAGTTTTAACCATGTCAGATGGTAGATTAATGCTTTTAGATGAAGAAGGAAAATTAAAAGAATTACCATTTAATGAAGAAGCTACTCGTAGAGCAAAAGACGATAATTTAATCTTCCCAAGCGACTATATTGTTGGAAACGTAATAATAGTTGATGATGTAGATGAATTTGATAGTTTAGCTTATCAAGAATAAAAAATCCGCTGGGTTACAGCGGATTCTACCAAGAAACTTTGAACGACACTAATGGATAAAGTGTAATTTCAACAAATATAACTCTATACTTTCAACTCTATTTGTTTTAAATTAAATTTATTATAAACAAATCAACTTTTTAATTGTTTACTTTGAAAACAAGATTTTACAAATACTACTTTTTAGGTTTAGATAAACCAGTAATAATGGAAGCTGAAAGTAAAAATAAGGCAGACGAAATGCTTGTTGAGCTTCAATATAAATCTCAAACACCTATTGATATAAATCGATTGATTGATGTTAGGGTTGAAACGCCTATAATTGGAATATCTAAGAAAAAAAGAAAAGGCATAGAAATGGTTTGGGTTGGTAAAGAATTTACAAGAGATGGTTGGATTTCTCAAGAAGAATATGATAGAATTAACGACTTAAAAAAATAAATAAAATGACAATAGAATACAACAAACCAATAGAGGTAACTCAAAAGCAATATGGAAGAATAATGACCGAACTAAAAGGAGTTTGTGCAGGAAAAGTTGAAGATGGAAAATACTACATAAAAGTTTGGTTAATGAATTGGAAACAAAATGTTCAATGGATTTTAGAAACTGAATTATGAAAATATCTCAATCATTCGTAAAAGAATATAGCAAGTACAAGCAAAAAAGAGCTTGTGGCTTACAAGTAAAAGCAAAGTATGTAGATGGGGTTGTTTTTCCATCATCAGGCGTAATGAACGCAGGAAATTACTTTGAGTTTATGGCTACTGGTTGCTTACCAAGAAGCGGAGAAATACCTACTCCAGAAATGGTTTACAAAGGAACTGCAAAAGAAAAATTATCTACTGATTACGAAAGAGCCAATGCAAGTGCCGAGTATTTCAAAAAGGTAATTGAGCATTACAAAATAGAAATACTTGAAACTGGCAAAGTTATCACTATTGATAATCGTACAGGAATATTAGACATTGTAGCCAAGTTTAACAATAGACTTTGTGTTATCGATTTAAAGTATAGCGGTTTGTTAGATGACAAATGGAATGAAATGGGCTGGGAAACAGAATCTTTGCCTTATAAAGATAATTTAATGATACAAGCAGTACACTACACCATACTATTAGCCGAAGTATGTGATGTTGACTATAACGACATTGATTTTTACTTTTTTGTTTTTGATTCAAAGAATAGTAATAATGCAAAAATTATAAAAGTAAATATTGACCCAGATGCTTTTGAAAGCCATTTACAAATAGTAGATAAGGTTTATGAAGAAGTAGTTTTGAATAAACATAATTTCAGAGCATACCCAAGTCTAAAACTATGCGAAAACTGTCCTATTGCCAAAGATTGTAAACACAAATTAGAAGTACCGAACATCGAAGAAATTTATTATACGATATAATGGTTAGTGAAAAAGAAATAGATTATGCAGTTAGCGTTGTTCAAAGCGATATTCAATATTTTTTGAGATATAAAAATCAGTTGAAAAAATTTTCTATTGACAATAGAACTACTATTTCAAAAGTGAATATGAATAAGATTTTTATAGAAATTGAAAACATTACGCTACACATACAAAAATTAAAAACGCAAGAACAAGAACTTTTAAAAACACTAGACAAATTTTATTATGGAAAACACACCGAATAACACACCTGCTCCAAGAAAAGAATTATCTATTATTGATAAATTCTCTAACACAATGAGTATTTACGAGCAAAAAAACCTTGCTGAATTGATGCAAAATTCAAGTTTCACTCCTGCAAAGTTTAAGCAAATAATGATAACTGAAATTAAAAAAAACGTTAAGTTACAAGAAGCGTTTTTAAAAAATCCTGCTAGCTTGTTTGCAAGTATTTTGCATTGCGCTGAACTTGACCTATCTCCAAGCCAAATGGTAGGCGAATTTTTCTTTATTCCTTTCAGAGATACCATAACACCAGTTTTAGGATATAAGGGTCTTATAACACTTCTATTGAGGTCGGATAAAATTAAGAAAATTTGGACTGAAGTAGTTTATGAAGAAGATGACTTTGTTTATGAAATGGGCTTAGAGCCAAAATTAGTGCATATTCCAAATCACGATGCAGATAGAACACCTAATAATATCAAATTCGTTTATGCTTGTGCCAAATTAGAAGATAACGAAGTTACTTTTAAGGTAATGAGCAAAAAAGAAATACAAGCTATTATAGATATTCTTAAAGTTCCAAATGAATTGTATTTTAACGCTAAAAAAGACCCAGAGAATTGGATGATAAAAAAAGTAGTTTTAAAGCAACTTGCTAAAACACTACCTAAGCAGGATGACCGTTTAAAAAAAGCCATTTCTACTGATGATAATATTGAAGGCGGTGCTTACCTAATTGTAGATGAAAACGATAATGTAAAGATGGTTCAAGGAACTATTATTGCAAAAAGGAAAAATAGTATTTATAATACCTTAAATATAAAAAACGAAGCAGAGCTTATTGGGGAATGATTTTTTTATTATATTTGTATTCACGTTTCATTTCTGTAAATTGTAACGTCTTTCGATACAAGCTCACAACTTATTTGTGGCAAAAAACTAATTGTTAATAAATAAAAGTCCGATTAAACTCGGACTTTTTTTTATATTTTTATCGATATTCCAATATAGTTGTTTGAAAACATATAAATAATGTTTCCGCTATATGTAAAAAAGCCTATTCCTGCCGAATTTAAAGCATCTACATATCCTTGAATAGTTGGTATTGGATTATTAAAGAAATAGGTTAATGTTGTTGATGGAGATGACACGCTAGAATAATCTATTGAAAAAACAACATTGTTTAATACTTCTCCAGTTAAGTCAAAATCATAAGATTTACTATAATTTAAAAAGCTATTCGGGTTTTGAATAGTTCCTAAAATAGATATAGGCAACTCTACATTGGCGTTATTTGTTATCTTTAAATTTATAGCTTCCATTTTAAATTTTGTTTTTTCTGATTAAGTAAGTTACAAAAGCACCTATTAAGAATATAGCACCCCATTTGTAAACTTGATTGCTGACAAATTTTTTATCACTAGCAAAATTAACAAAATGTTCGCAATTGAAATTGATAAAATCATACTTTAGACCTTTCAAAGTGTTGTACATTTGCTTCAAATCATTGCTGTTTAAATTTGTTTTTGTTACTGAAATTATATCTCTACCCTTTATGTAATTATTTAGAGGTTCGCAAACCAAATTACCGCCATTAGAATTTACCTTGTCTGTTTGATTATGGTATATGTATAATTCACTTCCTTGCTTTTCAATTATTCCGTAATGATACAATATAGGTAATACTTCAGCTCTTACTTTGATTAAATCTCCAGTTTGTAACTTAGATATAGTGTGTTCTCTATTTTGTATTTTAATAGCGTTTAAATCGCTTGTTTTATATAACATTGGTAAAGTTTTTAAAAAAATCATTATCAAATGCCGAGTTCCCAGAAAGATAATCCCTTAAAGTCAATTCGTTTACGTAAATACTCATAAAAACAACCTCATTAGGCAACATACTTAAATCAAAAGTTGTTTGCCCATTAAGCACAACATTTTCTTTTGTCATTTTAAAAAAAACGGATTTTTGATATTGATATGGGTCAATAGTCGGCTTTTGTTCAAAAGACTTTATATAACCATTGACATCGTATTGCTCTACCTTAAAACCTTTTAATATTTGAGAATTAGAATTAGTTTTCATGTACACCTCATTAACTCCATATACAAAACTTCCCATAGAATTTAAAATGGATTCATAAGAAGTTCCATCGGTACTAATTACAGATATAGCACCATTAGGATAATTTGTTATTGTAGCTACAACTATTCCCATAATTATTTTTTATTATCAAATTCTTCTTCTGCAATTACATTTCCTTTTTTATTCATGGCACGCAATAATCCTGTTTTTTTAGAAATAACAACTTTAACACCATTCTCTTTTAAGATGATTTGGCTTAATTTGTCAATTTCTGATTTTTTTTCTCCAGAGTTAATTGCTTCACGCATTGCTTGAAGCCCTACAACAGCATTTTCTTTTTCTTTTTTTACATCTTCAGTAGCTTCTTTTGGCTCTGTATATTTATTAGAAGCGTTAGATGAATTAGAACCATCTTTTTTAGGTCTAAAAATCCAAATAAGCCCTAAAGAAACTCCTAATGTTATTAATAATGTTTTAACCTCTTTATTCATTTTTTTTAATTTTTAATAATACCAATCCGTAAAGCAACAAACCAAAACCAATAGCTACATAAATATATGTTTTCTTGGCGTTATCTTGTTTTTTTAATTCTTCAATTCTACCTTTATCAATATACTGAAATACAATTTCTTGTCTTTGAATTTCCGTTTGTGCTTGTTGAACTTTTAACAATAATTCAGCTTGTTTTTTTGCATCTAATTTAGCTAATTCTTTTTCAAGTCTTTTCTGGTCTTTTTTAATTGATGAAGCGAAAGCTAAATTAACAGCCATGCCTGCTAAACTAGAAACCACTTCCTCGCTAAAATTAAGCCATTGTTTTTCGCTACTCATGTTAATCTTTTTTAGAAAATAAAAACAATCCGTAAAATAAAGAAATTCCTAAACCTGCACCAACTAAATAAATCCAAGTGTCTTTTAGTCTTTGAGTTCCTTCTTTTTGAAGTGCAACCCTATAACCCAACATCGAGTTTGCTAGTATTTTTGTTCTTTCTGTTTCTCCTTGTAATTTAAGTTCTTCGTATTTTAGTTTTTCTTGAGAAGCCTGATTAGACAAAAACATTGCTTTTTGCAATTCACGTTGTTTTTTAGCTTCTCTTTTTGCTCTTGCACCGCCAATAAGAGAACTAACAATACTTGCACCTGCCATTATACTCATAGATACTGGCTCAAAATTCAAATACCCATCTGAACCATAAACGCTTTTAAATTTTGACGTAAAAGGTTCTTCTTGATTAAAAAGAGCCGTAAACGTTAATTCGTTTATTTGTTGCAAGGTAGCTTTATCAACAGAAATGTCGTAACCACTCTCTTTTAGAATAGTTACGACAACATCTGGTTTTTCATATATAAAATCTGCAACTTTCTTAATTGCAATATCTTGATTTGTCATATTACCCTATTTTATTTATTGTTAATGTAGCAGAAGGTATATTTTGTGTAGAACTTAAATCGTTTATTCCAAAACTTGATGAAATACCAAAAGACAAAGACTCATTTCCAGAAATATTTAATGTAATATTATAGCTGTAATTATCTTTTTTTGTATCACAATAAAAAATTTTAGTTGACCAAGAAATCAAATCTTGATTATCTAACATAAAAACAGATAAATTTGTTGGAGAACTTGATTCTTCCTGAAATGACAAATTAAAGTTGTAAACTCCTTTTTCTGTAAAAACTATTTTTTCATTATCAATTAAATTTATATTTTTATTTAATTCTAAAGTATTAAAAGATATTTTTAATAAATCTGGAGTTTCTGGTATTGTTTGAGTTTCTTTGCTAATAGCATACAAATATGCAATATTAGTATTATTAACATAATTATCTAAATCTTCAACGTTACCCCTGACATCTTTAAGCTTCATAACATTTGTTTCTCCCTCAATAAAAACAGCCAAACTATTACCATTTGGAGAAGTTATATTGTTAGCTTTAGATGTTGTTAATTTTCCCATAACTATATTTTTTTTTAATTTTTAAAAAATTTTATTCAAAGTAAAAATTTCTGAATGAATGGAATTACCTGCATTATTAGTGTTCCATTGTGCAGTAACTAAAAGCGTATTATCAATAGTTGTATCAAATGTGCTATCATTGATTATACTGAAGTTAAAACCTTCAAAGTTGCTTCCAGAATTTTTGTTATAAGAAAACAAACCTCCAGAAACTATTACCGCAGTTCCAGCTTCTCCTAATTCTCTTATTGTAAAAACAATATTCAACCTCCATTTTTTATTAGTCGTAACATCCATATTTACTACTTGAGTATCGGCTAACAAAATTCCACCTGTTGTTTTTATTCTTATGTCTAATTGTGCTGTACCAACACAAGATAATTCGCCTATTAAATTAGCTTCAAAGCTATCTCCTATCGAAAAACCATTAGCAGGAACAGATAGCGTACCAATACCTATTCCTATCAAACTTCGTTCTTCGGTTGTTGCGGTAACTGGAGTGCTGTCTTTTGTTTGAGAAAAAAGACCATAATTCAAAGTAACAGGTATTGAAGGCAAATACTCTGTTATTTTTTGAACATTACCACGAACATCTTTTAATTTTAAATCGCCATCATTACCATCAACAAAAAGAGCCAGAGAGTTTCCATCTGGCGATTTTATATTTTGTTTTTGTGATTTTGTTACTGAACCCATTTTTAATGAAATATTCTATCCCAATACTTTAATACAAAACCATAAACAATACCTACAACTGTTGCTCCTCCAATCAATTTAGCTTTAAAAGCTTTATCATCTTCAATGTATTTTCTATGTTCATTAACTTGCTCTACAAGTCCTTTTTGACCATATTCTTTGTTTCCGACAACTGTTTGATTTAGTTTTACAAGCGATATTTCAACCTCATTAAGTTTACCATTCATTTTGGTTAACATATCTTTAATAAAAGTTAAATCGCTTTCTGGAACACTAATCATTAATTCTTTTTGTTTTGTACTTCTTTGTAATGCCATAATTTACAATACTAATTTTTCTAAATGTTTTGATAAAGTAACTGTCTTTATTTTAGCTAGATTTGTTTTATAAAAAGCCAATCCTACATTTTGCTTACCTGCAACATCTACATACTTCAATATAAAACAACAAACCTCATCTACCGACAATTCATTTTCGTTTGCACATTCCAATAAACTTTTCTTTAAAAAAGGACTTGCTAAGGCTTCATAGCCAAACATATCCAATTTTTTGTCCATAATCTGCAAAAAAGACACTTGTTCTAATTCTTTAGTATATTTTTCGCAAATTTTGTAAACCACACTTCCGTTTGGGTCGTTCAATACTTTTATTTGAACTTCTAAATCGGTAAGACCATAATTTTTAGCATATTTTTCAATGCCTGTAAACATGATTTTTTTTACAATTCCTTCAATCATTTTTTGTGTATTTTAAGTTTCTTGATTCAAAAATACTATTTTATTCCCAATGCTCCGAAAATTTTGGAATATTTTTCTTTAAGTTTCTGATACTTATCCCCTAACCCATACTCGGTAATTATATCCGTTGAATAATTAAATTTTTCTTTATTGAAATTTATAGTAGAATTTACGCCCATGAAATTTATCTTCATGTTTCCTTCGACCTCGATATCAATTGGTTTTTGTTTTAACACATCCGCAATAAAAGAAGGTAAACTTTGTTTTAAATCATTTACGTTTATAATTCCAACACCAGTTACTTCAAAAGAGCTATTTGGATTTATAATAGTACTTGTTTTAGACACAACGTCAGAAAATTTATTCCCTTTATAAAACAATTTTAAATCAAAAGAATTAATTGTTAATTTGAAGTTAGATTTATTGGTTATCTCAATAGTAGCACTAACCTTAACATCATCTCCATCCACGCCTAAATATTTGAAATTTTTAATTTTATAATCGTATTTCATTGCTAAATCAACTTGGTATTTGAAGTATCTATACAATCCAAATCCAGCCAATCCAACACCCCCTATTATTAATGCTTTTTTAATCATTTCTTTTTATTTTTAACAGCTAACTTTAACACAACAATAGCCAAAATACTTATACCTAAAATAACACCATAACGGATTATTTTTTTAGAATCTTGCTCTTTGTCTATTTTTTTTAATTCTTCTTCTTGCTGATTTAAAAGAGTATCTATTCTAGTAATTGCAGAAGAATCGTATATCAATCCTGACATAATTATTTTTTTGAAATTATATACAAACCTACTAATAAAACAACCGAACCTAATGCGATGTAAACATACTGCTCTTTATAGCTCGATGGTAAAATGTTTTTTTCTTGAGTAGCTGAATTTTCAGTTAAAATAATTGCAGACTGCTCTAAATTTAATTTTTCTATTTCATCTCTACAATTATTATTTGAGAAATTCTTTTCTAACGTCAATAATTGAGATGTCAACCCATCTAAAATTCTTTTTTCAGAAGGCTTTAAGGTTATCTTTTTTCTTAAAAGTGCTATTTCATCTTTCACTCTTTTAATTTCAAAATCCAACCCAATACATTCTGTTATTTTTGTATTACCACGATTAGTGGTGCAATTTAATGTTTTTTGAATTTTAGCAAGTCTTAACCTTTCTTCCCATATTTCGGTTTCTTTTTTGGTTAAATTTTCAATCAATGAATTATCAACAAGAATACCTTTAAGAGATTGTTCTGTTAGCGTTTTTTTTTCTTTGCTAATTTCAGAGCCAATATTTCTTAAAAACAATTCTTTCGCAACCAAATAATCACAATTATTTTCTAATTGTGGCTGTTTTGATATTTGATAATTTATATAAGTTGACATTTATTTTTGTTTTTTGAAAATTAAATAACCACCTACTAAAGCCACCACAATTAACCAATAAGGAAAAGGTTTCTTTTTTGTAGGCTCAACAACGTCTTCAGTAGCACCTGCTCCTCCTCCCATTGCTCCTCCACTTAAACTTCCTAAAAAACTACCTACGTTGTAAGGAGAAGTAGTAGAAGATGACGTTGTAGAAGATGAAGCAGAACCTGTTAAATCTGGTTCTACTATATTACTTCCTCCTGTTGGGGTAATACCCATACATTTAGTCATAAATTCTTTTTTAGCTAACTCCATCGCTTCTGGAGTTGCAAACTTAGTATTTAAGGCATATTGTTCCCATTTTTTTACACAATCTGCAAAAGTACTTCCAGTTGTTGTAGTTGTTTCTTTTGGCGGATTTAATAAACCGCTTCCGCTTGAGTTTCCAGTAGAAACAATATCCATTTCTATGTATTCAGTAGGTATAGTTACTTTGTTTGTATTCATAATTTAATTTTTTTTGATGTTATTTTTCAATTACAAAACCTGCTGGCTCTACTACTTTTCTGATTTTATCTTTTAAAGCACCGTCTCCAAATTCTAATTCTTTGTTTATCCATTGAATTAAATCTAATTTTGAACTGCCTAACCAAGTGTCTGGTAGCCAAATTTTTTCGGAAGGACTTCCTCCATTCAAATCCGAATAAGAGCGTTTTCCGAAAGCATTATAAACCATTTTAAAATCCTCTGGTTTTATTTTAGAAAAAACAGATTCAATAGTACCCTTGTCAGTACCCCAAGTGTAATTAAATGCTTCAAAAAGACTTTCAGCGTAGTTTCTTGCGGTTTGACTACTTATTGTGGTTTTTGTTTCGTCAATATCTTGTTCTACAAATTTACCTCCCGATAGTTTTTCTCCACTTATTCCTCCTTTAAGCCTTTTAACAACTGCAACTCCAATTATAACAACGGCAATAGCACCACCAATGTATAACAAAGGTTTTTTGTTATTCGAAATAAATTCTCCAGTATTTGAGGTTACTTTACTTAAATCAATTTTTTTCATAGCTTTTATTTTACCGCTGTTCCACCTTGAGTATTGTAGCTTTTACCACCATAAGTAAAAACCTTGTCGCCTTTAATAATTGCGGTTGCCCATGCAATTAAAAAATCACTTCCAAATGTACTAATAAATTCTCTATTTGAATGACTTCCGTTTTCGATAATTAAATCGATACTTTCGCTTTTAGAAAGTTTTTTTGTGGTTTTAAATTCTTTATAAATAAAATAACCGCCAACCGCTAAAATACCTAACGCAATCCAAATGTATTTTTTGTTTTTCATAATATAAATTTTAAAGTTTAACTAAAACACCATCAGCACTTCCTTTGTACTCATAACCCAATGTTGCTAAATCTATTTTCAAGGACTTAATTTTAGCTTCATAGCTTCCTATTTGTGCTTTTTTTATAAAAGAAGCGGTACTCGACATCAATGTTTTGTTAATGCTTTTGTAAAGCTTAGATATTTGAGAATAAATAGCATTTGCTTTATCTAATTTAACTTGTTCTTCAGCGGTATTCGCTTTTGTGGTAGCCGTTACGATACCTCCAGTAGATAATGGTGGTATTTCGGTATTTATTGTGCTTGTAGTTCCGCTTGTAGTTGTTGGTGCATTTGTACCACCACTTGTACTCGGAGTTGTTCCGCCACTTAATAGTTTTTCAGTTTTTTTCTTATTAGTAAAATACAAATAAGCTAAACCGCCTACTAATAAAACTCCGCCACCGATTAATATTGCTTTTTTCATTTTATTTTTTGTTTGTAATTAATATTATGATAACACCAGCCAAAACAATACCGACACCAACATAAATTCTGTTTTTAACGGCTTTTTTATTTTCGGCTTCAATTCTTGACTTGTCAACTTGACCATATCTGCTTGCGATGTCAGAAACTTGTTCTAATTTTTTATTTCCAAGCACCATTTCGCAATTTATTTTAGAATAAAAATCATTCAATTCTTTTAATCTGGAATCTAAAACTTTAATTTCAGATGACTTCATGTTCAAAGCATAATAAGACTTTTCGTTGATTAACTTATCAATCGTTTTTTGTAATTCAACACAATCGTCTGAATAAGGAAACAACTTTCTTAATTCGTCTATACTTCTTGCCATTTGATTTAATTTTAAAGACCTAAACCGAAATCAGACAAGCCACCATCTAATTTAGGCATTGGTTTTGTTTTAAAAACAAAAATAGCCATAAAATCATAACTTACTTGACCAAATCTATAATCTTTATTCCATAAATTATAATCTAAAATTCTTTTTTCATTTGCATTTTCTTGCATGTTTTTAACAGCAATTTCTGTTTTAGCACCAAAATCTCCATCAGCTACTAATTTAGGACTTGCATAACCGTTATCATTTAACCATTTTTGTAAAGCTAAAACATTACTCCCTTTTGAACCTTTTTTTAATGGATATGAAGCTACTGGCAATAACGAAGAAACAATTCCTTGAGATACCATTCCTCCTTGTGTTTTGTAATTTTTACCACTATATGAAAAAGTGTCTTTTTTGTTTGTAACAGCATTTGCCCATGCTCTTAAAAAAGCTAAATCAAAACCTGATATAGTAGAAGAATTGCTATGCTTTCCTGCATTAATAATAATATTTACTGCTTCTGTTTTTGTTAAAGCCTTAGTTTCATTATTAGTAGTTGAGGTTTCTTCTTTATCTTTTGGTGTGTCAATTCCAATAGGTTTAGCTTTTGTAGCAAATCTATAAACTAAATAAGCGCCTGCTCCTATTACAACGAAAGCACCTATAAACAAATTTTTGTTACTTTTTGTCATTGTAAAATTCTTTTAAAGTTATTTTTTTTATGTTTTTGGCTTTAAGTAAAGCGTTTTCAGTAGCACTTCCAAAATCTCCATCTATTCCATTGCCTTCTGCTCCAAAAGTGCCTAAGTCTTGCCCATATTCGTCTTTTAGTATGCGTTGTAATTCCATTACCTCTGCTCCTTTAGAACCTTTCTCTAAAAGTAAATCCATATTAAGAGTACTTAATACTTCTTGACTTGGTTTTCTTAATTTTTTAGATAATTTACCATATAGATAAACAGCTAAAAAACCAACCGCAAAACCTACTAATATTTTTTTTGTTGTTTTGTTCATAATCTTATTTTTTAAATTTTTTATATGCAAAGTAACCAGCTACTAAAACTACTGATAATAAAAACCTGCCTTTAAGTCTTGAAGCTACACCAAACATGTGAGTATTATGATATTTTATACCTAATTTTTCATATAACCTATCCTCTGCTGTTAATTTTTCAAATGATTTTGCTTGTAAAACAGCTTGTTGTTGTTGCGTTTTATATGGAACTAAAACACCCTTTTCTAAAGCTTCTTTAAAAGATGGTTCTAAAATACGTTTTTCGTTTGCTAAAGGTTGAGTAAAAGGATAAACAACTTGGTCTTTTTTGTAATTAACCATATTGCTTCCAATACTACCATCACTTGTACTATAAATAAAAGAAAAGTCTTTTAAAAAAATATAAGGTTCTCCTTTATTAGGCTCTACTATATTACTCATAATTTTATTTTTTATCTTAATACCATTTTATTTTTTTCAAAGTCCATTACGAACTTTTCTATAATTTTCATTCTTTGTAAGTTTTGTTGACTATCACTTTCTTTGAATACTTCAAAAAATGCTTGAAGCCCTTCAATTCTTGGATAACCTAAACCTAAATAAATCAACAATCCATTAATATCTGCTTCGCTCTCATTATCAATATCATCATTAACGTAAAAGTGGCTAAATTCGTGGCATAATATAGCAAACCTCATAGGTACTGTATATTTGTCAAAATATTTTTTAGCAACTTGGATTCTACCTGTTACTCTTGAAATTCTTGCAGGGGTTGTCAATTCTTTTCCTGTATTAGAGCTTTTAATTACTGGTAAATATTCAATAAGAAACTGCCCATTATCTGATTGATAAGTTTTGTTTTCTGCTAAATAAGGCGCATTAAAGCTAAATCTTTGAGCAAAATCAACAAAATTAGCAACAGCCATATTGTTTATATCTACAACATCTAATCTTTTCTCTAAAGGGGTTTTATTCACTTCTAAAATCCTAATGTTTTTTTCTTCGCTTTTAGGTAAATTACCTTTTGCTTTATCATATACTGAAATAATGACATTTTCAGAAGTCATAGGTAATCTAACGTAAAAAGTTTGATGTCCTCGAACAGTTGCCCATCTATCGGTAAAAACAATATTTGGTTTATCTTCAGCATAAACCTTAACGACTACTTCGCATTGTTGTTGAACGGCTAATTTTATAACCAAACACATCTCATCGAATCTTGTATTTAATCTGTAATTCATTATTTACGCTTTTGATAAATTTTATAAGCAACACCTCCCAATACAATAGCAACAGAAATCATTATAACTAATTTATTCAAACCATATTTTTGAGGAATATCATTTGATTTATTCTTCTTCAATGTTTGCTGAATAATTTTTTGATTTTCAGTAATTTCATTTTCCCCTTCAATAGAATTAAATTCCATTAATTGCTTATTAGGCAAAAAACGACCTTTATCTTTTTCCCTTTGAAGCCAACTTTTAAAACTTAATGTGCTACCACTTTCTTTCCAAATTTGATTAGCACTTTTTCCTAAATCTATATTTTCCATTACTTTTTAGTTTCTTGTTCAAATTCTTTTGTTACTTCTTGTCTTGGTTTATAAAAACCAAAGTATAGATAGACAAGTCCACCTATACTTAAACTGGTTAATAAAATCCCTATGTATGATTTTTTCATATCAAAAACATTTTTGATTTATTTTTTTTTAAACTTTAAAACTACGAATTACATAGTTTCTAAAGTTGTGCTTGGCTTCGGTTGTGTAATCGAATTACAAGTAGCGCAAGTGGTTTTCTTAGAGCTTTTACTCCAAAGATAATACCCTACTGCACCTAATAATAAAACACTAATTATGATTTTTTTATTTTTCATAATTTATGCTTTTTGAGATTTCTTCCACGCTTTACCAACAACCCAAACAGTTGCAAATAAAACAGCAACACTAACACCTATTCCGATTGCTCTTTTTACAAAATCATCTTTTTTTTCTCCAGCAAAACCTCCATTTGAAGGATTTACATTATTTGCTACTTCCATGTTATTTTTTTTAAAAATTATTACTCTTGAGATTTTTTCCAACCTTTACCTACAACATAAGCATATCCGTAAACTACTGCTAAAGATAACGCTAATCCTACAATTCCCATAACTAAATT
>ERZ869925.705-NODE-705-length-20990-cov-25.591927_pt1 | contig 20990 bp, 32 predicted proteins | sample MGYA00579311_ERZ869925 | MGnify/ENA primary metagenome ERZ869925 (study PRJEB32216, sample SAMN09231817) | wastewater metagenome | place: USA: Maryland | collected 2016-07-30 | study: EMG produced TPA metagenomics assembly of the PRJNA472060 data set (Reclaimed...
GGAATGAGTTCAAACGTTTTGTCACGTCATCAAATTACAACCCCGAATGGAGTCATCCTCTCATAGGACAGACCGCGAAATTGATCGGTATGCGCGATTACGGGCAAAGCAACGTTGACGATGAACCATCATGGCGGGCGCGTTTTATACAGTGTTATGAGCAGTTGTTAGAGCGGGCGCAAAACGAAAACCTGCTGCTGCCCGAAGTCAAGGGGTATATAATTGCAAATGGCGCTAGGTTGCTTGCGCCTTCTGAGCAAGTAAAACTATTGGCTCAACGGTTGTCAAAATGAAGCGCTGTACTCACTGCATGGAAGTAAAAAGTCTTGACGAATTTCACAATGATTCAAAAGCAAAAAGCGGAAAAGTAGCCAAGTGCAAAGACTGTGTGCGTAGTTATGCGAAAATTCGATACACCGAAAATAAACCACGAATCAACCTGGTTGCTAAGCTATGGAAAATGTTGAACAGAGAGCGAAATCTTGAAAGCAATCGAGATTATCACAAAAGGAATGCCCAACAAGAAAAGGAGTATAAGCACTCCCGGTATATGGAAAATCCTAATAAACACCGCGAAGATGTCGCGAAGTGGCGCAAAGCTAATCCAGACAAAGCGCGGGTTCACGACGCAAACCGTAGAGCTAAAGAAGTTGAAGGCGGTTTTATTTCAGGCGAAGAATGGAAGTCACTAAAGGAATTATGTGGGCTTACTTGCTTGCGGTGCGGAAAACGCGAGCCTGAAATAAAACTAGAATTAGATCATGTCATCCCCCTGTCAAAAGGCGGTAAAAATCTGATTCAAAACGCTCAACCGCTTTGCCGTTCCTGCAACAGTATCAAGGCAACACAAATAATTGATTATCGTACAGCCGACCAAATGAGACAATTAGCGGAAGGGATGAAGAAATGATCAGACTATTCGGACGATTGTATTATTGCATATTGTGGGCGTATTTGCCTGCCCCGAAGAACGCAAGGCTGCCGCTTTTGATAATCATAAAGGATGACGAAGATGTCAAAATCGTGCATATGGCGATTCGGGTGGTGGAAAAATGATGGAATTTCCGTGGCCTGATAAAAGGCTTTCCCCGAATAGACGTATTGACCGCCGCGCATTGATAAGCGTAAAACAGACCGCAAAAGAAGCAGCGTTCTACATCACGAAATACAGCAATGTTGTTGTGCTTGATACTGACTTGCAATTGAGCCTCACATTTTGCCCGCCCGATAAGCGAAAGCGCGACCTTGACAATTTGTACGCATCATTCAAGGCGTATCAGGATGGAATGATGAACTCTCTAGGCGTCGATGATTGCAAAATTGAGCGTGTCATTTTACAGCGTGGAAATGTGTGTGAAGGTGGTAAAGTTATTGTAGACATAAGAGAGGCATGACATGATAGACGAACCTATCACCTTTGAAGAGTTTATATCCCTCGCCTCACAGAACAAAATCGCGCTGATTGACAGACTCGCGGCTCAGATGTTGGACATGGGTTATCGTGCCGCCGCCGCGAGCGCGGAATACTACCGAATCAAGTTGACCGAAAAAGGCGATCCCAGACTCGCAGAGGCAACCGCCAAACGCGCCGCTCTCGAAGGGGAATACGACGCGCTCAAGCACGCTGTATCTGCTCTGCAAAGCACACTTAGAGCCGAAAGGGAGCTAGACAAATGAAAACATGCGTCATCATGGGAAACGGGCCGTCATTGAATGACATGCCGCCTGAAATACTTTTGAAAATGGACTCTTTCGGCGTGAACTATTGCCCCTACTCCCCCACTTATTACGTGTGTGTCGACCGTGATTTACTGATCGATCATCACGAAGAAATCTACCCACTAGCCGCAGGCGCAAAGACGGCGTTTTTATCTGCGAAGGAATACGGGACAAGCAACCTTTACGATATTGAGGGGTTGAAAATGGTGACGCATGATACGGGCGTCTTTCGAGAGGAACATTTTTTCACGGGTCTGACCGTTGTTTATGTGGCTCTCAAAATCGCTTTTTATCTCGGATATGAGCGCGTCCATCTTTGGGGCGTTGATCACAACCCGGAATGGAATCATTATAAAGAGGGATACCCCGTAATTGACAAGGTACATCGGCTGGCACGGATGCAAGAAATGGAATACCATTACCGCCTGGCACAAAAAGTCTACGCCGTGAACAACCGCAGGATCGTCAATCACTCTCACCCATCGAAACTTGACGCGATTTTTCCGCGTAAGTGATAGAATCAAATAAATCTAAAGAAAGGAGAAAACTATGAAACCGTTTGACGTTCTTTCATCCCGTCAGTTTTGGGCGGCCATTGTCGGCTTGCTGGTTGTGTTCTTTGGCAATCGAGCCGGGTTGACCGCCGACCAGATCACCGACGCGATCTATCTGCTCATGACCTATATCGTAGGTCGTGGCGTGCAAGTCGGCTTATCTGGCAAACAGTAATTCCCCTCCCCGGCCGCAAGGCGAAGAATAAGACAAAGCAAGACAAGCCCCGCGTATGGGTTGCGCGGGGTTTTTGTTTGCAATGAATTTGCAACGAATTTGCAATGTTTCAAGCGTCGTTATTGTTGTATAAATAGGGCAAGGAGAAATAACAAATGACCACAAAAACCGAAATTACCCCAGCAACCAAAGCACAGCTTGACGCATTGATTGAGATCGTCAAAGATGCTGGAATGAACGAAGCCGCAGGACTTCTACAACTCGGCTCCATCGAAATCACGAAGGAACTCAAAGTCCGCGAGCAATGCGCGTGCTATGAATACATCGGAGACAATCCAGAATGTCCGGTACATGGAAAGGCTCAAGAGTTCACGCAGGCCGACGAGCAGGAACGAGCCGACTTATACACAATGGGAATGGGAGCGTAACATGAATGACTTGACAGTATCCAACAAAGTTGATGCCGCGATTATGGAAAGCGTTCTGCTTGGAGGCGATTTATCCAAACTCACACCAGAGCAGCGCGTATCTTACTATCGCCATGTTTGCGAAAGTGTAGGACTCAACCCGCTGACAAAGCCGTTTGACTATATGACTCTCAATGGCAAGCTGACCTTGTGCGCAAAAAAGGACGCGACTGATCAACTCCGCAATATCAACGGCGTGTCAATTGATGATGTAGATATTGTGGAAAACGAGACTCAATTTTTGGTCAAGGTCAAAGGCCATGACAAGACAGGCCGAACCGATGTTGAGATCGGCGTAGTTGCAAAAAAGGACATGCAAGGCAATCTTGGCAACGTGCAGATGAAGGCAGTCACCAAAGCAAAACGCCGCTTGACTCTCTCTCTGTGTGGGCTTGGCTGGTTGGATGAAACCGAAGTGGAAACCATCCGCGACGCGAGACTGGCAAACGTCAAGCCTGAAACTGGCGAGATTATCGAAAGCATACCCGTTGAAAACATAAATCAAGAGACTGGCGAGATCGTCGAACCCGTCGAACTGATAAACCCACTCAGCGCGGAAGCTGTAAAATACGCGGCGCATGAATGGAATATATCCGAGAGTGAAGCCGCAAAAGCAATCGCAGGAAAGAAACTCGGCAACAAAATCAGCAAGAAGGAATTTGAACAGATCGTATCAGGATAATAAATAAGGCCGTGCGCGAAGCGATCTGAGCGAGAGTCCCAAAACGCATTGAGACGTTCGGGAGGCTGGTAGAACAGCCCACTAGCCAGATGCCGACAATCTCCCCGTCGGCGCCTACATAAAAAATCAAATGGAGGCAGTATGAAAATCTTTGAGTTTTTAGCAAAAGTGTTGAATGGAATGGAACGCGGGATTATAGATTTTATTTCCGCGTTCGTGCCTTATGCCGTGCCTATCATCCCGGCATACCTGACGTTTTACCATACCCGCGACATGATGGACTTCCCAGCGTGGGTCGCTTGGACTGCGGCGTTTGTGGTGGAAGCTCTCGGTCTTGCTTCCGTCGCAACGGTTGTACGCTTTTATTTACATAACAAGCGGTACAAGTCAGAGCAAAACCGCGCGCCGTTTTGGATTGCGTTCGGCGTGTATGTATTTTATATCGTCGTTGTGATCGTGACTAATGTTATTCTTGAAATTGTCGCTGGTACTCGCGGCGGCTTTATCATTACCGCGATTGGCTTATTTTCTCTGCTCTCTTTCCCGTCGGGCGTGCTTATTTCAATCCGCACTCAGTACCGCGAAATGTTGGACGACAGGGAGGAAAAGAGGAATCACAAAAACACAATTACAACCGAAGAGACGCGCCATGAGCCGCGAGGGAAAAAGCCAGCATCCCATTATCAGCCTCAGATCGTGGCAATGTTGGAGGCGGAATACGCGAAAAATCAGCGTGTACTTACTCCGAAAGAAATCACCGCAAAGCTGAAATTAGATCACAATAACTCGAAGGGCTATGTTTCCACGACAACCAGCAAATGGATGAGCGAAAAAGGCATCAGCAAAGCGCCCCCAAATAAGCTAACATTCTGAGAACGTTCTGGAGAACGGCGGGCGTTCTCTCAAGGTTCTATAAAACCCGTCTACGTTCTCTAAGTTTTCGCCTGTTCTCAAAGTTCTGAGGCAGGCGAAAACCGATGAAATCAGCAAAGAACGCGTAAAATAGGAAAGTACGAAAGTCAGAACGTTTTGAAACCACAGAACGCAAGAGGCACAATGACTAAAAGAATTTTAATGGTCGGCATGAACCCGCGAACCCGCGAGAGAATCCCATGGGACGCCGACGCGGAAATCTGGACATTGAACGAGGCGTATATAAACGACTGGCTCAAGCGGTACGACGTGCTTTTCCAGATACACCCGCGATGGGATTGGGACAGGACAAACAACATTTCCGATCCGAACCATCCGCTGTATATCAAGGCGCAAAGTGGGCAATGCCTGTACTGTAAAGGCGCAGGCAAAGCGTATCAGGCGGGAGTTGAAGTACCTTGTCCGTGGTGCGAATATGGAATTTATAATGTCCATGAACACCGACACAAGGACGGAAGGCCAAAGCGTATCATCATGCAGGGTGACAACGAAGATGTTCCGGGGTGCATCCGCTTTCCGCTTGAGACGATCACGCAGGCGCATCAAAAGGACGGCAAGACTTATCTAACATCTACACTCGCGCACATGCTTGCGTATGCAATTTATTACACGCCCGATCTGCCGATTGAGCTATACGGATTTGAGGCCGAATCAGGGACAGAGTACGCGCAACAGCGGCCATGTATCGAGTATTGGATAGGATATGGGCGCGGGCTTGGAATGAGTATCACGGCTCCGGGGTCTGGATTGCTCACTGGAAAACACTACGCCTATGAGGATTTTGACCAGGGTTATCGATCACGGCTGGAAATGCGGCGGCGTGTGCTTCAGGAGAATTTGAACTCTGCGGAGATTGCCTCGGTAAAAAGTGAGGGATTTTTAGAGGCGTTGACTCCGTTCAAAAAAATAAAGAACGTCACGCCAGCATGGGAAGCCGCATTTGATGACCATTTCCGTAAAAAGAACATGGTCAGTTTTATTCGAGGGACGATCAAAGAACTGGAAAACGCGATAGCCATCCTTGACGGGCACAGGCAGGATAGTGACGAAGCGAAACAATTGGACGTTCGGCGGCTGATTGAAATGCAGTATGGACTTGGATAGGTGGCAAAATGAAAACATGGCGCGATGAAGAAAACGAATACACAACAGATGGGAGCGAGATTTGGACTGTAAAACGAGACAAGGCACGCGAGGAACGATTGCGGCGCGAGGCAGAAATGCGCGAGGAAACAAAGCGGTATAAAGAGAATGTCAGATTGTTCGTTTTTGCGATTGTCTCTATTTTGCTGACGGCTCTTATTTTGCAGATCGTCATGATGGTCAGATAAGACAACTACACGAACAGAAACCCACTTGCAAAAGTGGGTTTTTTGTTGTATATTGACCATAGATATTGCACAACATTTGCACAGCAAAACACAAACAAAACAGGGGAGTGGTTACTCGAACCACAACGAGGTAAAATGACAGTCAAAGTAAAACGCAAGGACGCAGACGGAAAAGAGCAAGAAATTGAAATAGAGGAATCAGACATCCTCGAAACAGACGTGAAGGTACTGGCGCCTGAACCAGGTAAAACAAATCAGGAAAAAACCCTCACACAATCCGAAGTAAATAAGCTCTTGGCAGACGAACGCCGCAAGCATGACGCGAAATACAATGATTTGAAGTCTGAATATACAGGCTATAAAACAACCATTGAACAGCGCGAGAAAGCCGCGAACGACGCCGCCGCCGAAAAGGTCGAAGCCTTGCGTGCGGATTTACCCGAAGCGATCACGAAGTTGCTGGACAAACTCACGCCTATTGAACAACTTGAATGGCTGAACGATCCCGCAAACGTGATAACGAAAAAGGAAATTCCGCCCTTGCCTCAAAGCCGTGACGTACACGGCGGGCAAAAGAAAACGATCAATATTGTATGAGGTAAATTATGGCAGCAGTTGTAAAATCAACCAAAGCCGGATACGACGCGATCAGCGCGCAGACGTGTATCAACATCTCTGAGTTGCTGACCGCTGGCCCCGGTCTTGCTTTTGAGAAACTCTCTCCCGTCTTTATCGATAGTGACGGCAAAGTCAGACCCGCAACCGACGATTCAACCAATGAATTAGCGTTTGACGGGTTTGCCATGTCCGCGAACGATTCGGACGGCGGCCTTCCTTGCACCATCAAGGGCTTAGGCCTCATCATGGAATGGCTCGAAGATTCCGACGCATACACCCCCGGCACCCGCTTTTATGTCGGCGCGACCAGCCAACTTGAAACCACAGGCACGACTCCGGTGGCGATGGCGATCAACGACAAAGAAATTATCGTGATTGCGCCTCCTGGCCTCCGCGCATCAGTGGCATAAGGGAGATATGACATGACTAAATATACTGGCACGTACTCCCTTGAAGACCTTCTCGCTCAGCGTTTTGTCCCCGCGTCTCAATTCGGCTTTGACAACATTGCCCGCGCTATTCAAGCACACCTTGACTGGCTCAATGCTCAGGTCGCCGACCAGATCGGCATGATTGCTGAAACCACCTCCGATGTTCGCCGCGTGTATGGCGCATCCGAGGAAGGCGAAATGAACGAAGTGGACGAGCTTGGTGTTGCTCGCACTCAGAAGGATACGCAGGGCGAGGAAATCGACTTCCCGCTCCGCAAGTTTAGCCGCTCGACTGGTTGGACCGCCGACTTCATGGCCCGCGCAACCCCCGCCGACCTTGCAACAAAGGTCTTAGGCTTTCAAACCGCCTATGTAACCCGCTTTCGTAACGAGTTGAAGGCTGCGCTTTTCGGCAAGGCTAATTATTCATTCGTGGATAAGTTCGGCGACGGTACAACCCTTGCAGTCAAACGCCTGTTGAATGCTGACGGCATGGCGATCCCGAACGCCCCTGACGGAACGGCCTTTGCAAAGGCGACTCATCAGCACTATATGGGTACTGCGGGCGCGGCACTGGCCTATACGGACATTGACGCGCTCATTGCCAACGTCACCGAACACGGCTTGACCAATGTTCAGCTGGTAATCAATCAGGCGAACGTTTCCACCCTCGCAGGCTTGAGCAATACGAAGTTTACCGCCTTGACTTTGGGCGTTGTGGCTGTCCCCGGCCGCACCAGTGGCACGGTTGAAACTCAGGTCGTCACCGAAGATCCCGCAAATAAACTTGTGGGTTATTGGGCTGGTTATCCTGTTATCACGCGCTCATGGGTTCCGAGTGGATACTATCTCGCAAACGCGGTTGATGCGCCGATGAAGCCCATTGTCCATCGTATCGACAAGTTCACCGCTTTGAATGGCCTTCGCTTGGTTGCTGATTTCAACGCTCATCCGCTTTCTGCGCAGACTTACGAGGCAGAGATCGGGTTCGGCGTTTGGGGTCGTCACTCCGCCGCCATTCTTGACGGTGGGACTCAGACCACCTATGCTAATCCATTGGGCTTAGTTCGCACCCGATAGTTAGAAACTCCTTTGATAAGCCCGCCGTGTATCCTCCATACTCGGCGGGTGAGAGGTTTATAGAGGCTAAAATGATACAAGACTTAATCAAGCGCTTTACTTATCACGCCCCGAAAGAAAACCAGCCGCAGAAATACGAAGCAATTCGTAAAAACGCCATGGGGTTTGCTGAATTGCTGGATACTTTATGCCCCGATTCTCGCGAGAAGTCGTTAGCAATCACAGCACTGGAAGAAGCGGTCATGTGGGCAAATGCTTCTATTGCCCGTAACAAATAAGGTATGCCCATGGCACTCGCTGACTATATAACCGACAACTTCGGACAAATAAAATCTCAATTGGGATGGTCTGACAGTGTTCAACTTGTGACCATCACCGAAAAAACCCTTGAGTTGTACGGCGTTGCCACGGAAGCCGAAGCGACCGACACGCGCAAGCTACACGCGATTGCAGACGTTGCGGTATGGAGGCAGGCTCTGAATGATGTCTCACTTGATTACAATTTCTCGGCTGACGGGGCCAGTTATTCCCGCTCTCAGCAAGCCGACATGATACGCAAGAACCTAAACGACGCGATCGCAGACGCTATTGCATATTTGGCAAATTACGCAATCGGCTATTTCACGTCCGATGACCATCCCGACTGGACAGAATGAGAAAACTAACCACCGCCGAGGTTGCCCGCATGGCAACCACCCAAGAGGAAAGTTTCAACGATCAGGTCACGCTTTACGCGCACACTAGTGGACAGGATAGCCTCGGACAGTTGATTGACTCTTTCGATAGTGGTAACCTGATTTATGCGGGCTTGTCCACTGAAAAGCAGCAGCGCAATGAGCGCGGCGAAATCGTCACGATTGAGTCGGATGCCGTTCTCCGAGTTGCCGCGAGTCAGACCATTGCGGTAGGGGATAAGGTCATCGGGCGCAGTGTCACCTTTTACGTTGACGGCGTACAGGTCGGGCGCAATGTCAAAATTGCATCATTGCAGGAGATTCGATAATGCCCGCAGTAATCGCAGGAATGGCGAAACTCACAGCGCAACTGAACGCAGTCGGCTTGGCTTTCACGGTTGACGATCTTGCCGAGGGCGCGTTAGTCATTGCGCAACAGGCAGAGAAAAACTGCCCCGTTGACACTGGCTTCTTGCGCTCTACCGTATTCGTTCAAGAAGCTGGCGACGATGTAGAGATAGGATTTTCCGCCCCGTATGCGTCCTATGTGGAGTTCGGCACGTACAAAATGGCGGCGCAACCCTTCCTTCGCCCGGCGTTCGATGAGGCTGAATTACGCGCCCTTTCCGCGATTGTGGATAGCGTTGAAAAGAACTTGAGAGACATCACGAAATGACGATTGAAGATGTGATCCACTCGAAACTTGCAGCCGTTGGCGCGGTTTACCCGCTGACGATGCCCACAGGCGCGACTCTCCCTGGTATGTGCTATCAATTCATCAGTGAGATTCCGATGCGTCATCACGGCGGCGCGGATATGGTCAGGCGGCGCTTGCAAGTCTCTTGTTGGGCGAACACCTACGCGGGCGCGGTTACATTGGGCGACCAAGTACGCGCCGCGCTGGATTTGAATCAAAGTAATATCGAATTGATAACCGCTGAAAACATCAGCGATTTCAAAGACCCAGAGGCGAACAAATACCGCCGCATTGTGGAATTTTTCGTCTGGGAATAGGAGCAATAAAACATGGCACAAACTAATTACGGTACGTTACTCAAAAAGGGCAGTACGTCCATTGGAGAGTTGGTGACAATCGACCCTCCCGAATACAGCAACCCGGCTGTCGAATCTACGAACCACAGTTCGGGTGGCGTTCGTCAGTTCGTTTCGGGTAAGTTGCGCGAAATGAGCGAGTTCAAAGCGACCATCAATTACGTGATTGGCGACATCGCAACCCTCGTTACTGATATGGTCGCAGGCACTAAATCGGCTTATACCATTCTTTTCCCTGACAATACCTCAGAGAGATTTTCGGCTCTTGTTACCGGAATCAAGCCATTGACCGCTGACGCTACGAAGCCGGAAACCTTGAAAGCCGAAATCACTTTCCGCCCGTCCGATTCGCTCGATTTGAGTTCATAATGGCTGATGTTGAAAAACAAGCCTGGGTAGCTTCCGACCTTATAAAGCCCGATATTGGGAAAGTGGACGTAGACGATGGTTTTGTCTACGTCCGCGCCCTAAGTGCTGAATATGGCTTATCTCTGAGGGGCAGGGATTTGAAAGGCGTTGAAATATTTGAGATTATTGCCGAGTCTGTTTGCGATCCAGACGGCTTGACGATTCTCACAGTTGAACAGGTTGGGAAAATCCCAATGAAAAAACTGGAGCAAATCGTAAAGGGTGTATTTACCTTCAATAAACTCAGTAAAAAGGCTGTGTCTGAGGCAGTAGACGAGCTAAAAAAAACGGACGATTCAACCATGACCTCGTCCGCGTCCTAGGCTGGCGATCCGTTGCCGAAATGCTCGGCAATATGAGCCACGCCGAATATGTCGAATGGCAAGCCATTTACAGCGTCGAACCGTTCCCAGAGGAGCGAGCCGATTTACGAACCGCCGCAATCATTCAAGCCCTTATGTTGGGGCGCGTCAAAAAAATTCCTACTATCAAAGAGCTAATGAAAGACTTTGATTGGTGGGGCGAACAACAAACTCCACAGCAGACCCCAGAACAGATACGCGCAAACATGGCGATTGTGAAAGCCGCGACCAAGAAACCGAAAAAGAAAAAACATGCTACTTGAAAAACTCGTAATCCCGATTGGTTTTGATACTGGCTTGCTTATGGCTGGTATTGATGCCATTACCGGACTCATTGACGGCGCGATTGACCGTACCCAAGAATGGGCGGCGGGCATGGATGAACTCGGGGACGTGACCGGGTTATCAGAGGATAAACTCGCTGCATGGTCGTTTGTTGCAAAAAAGGCGGGGGTTGAAATCTCAGAACTTTCGAGCGCAACCGTTATCATGACAAAGGGCTTGCTCGATTCCACTGGCGAGCTATCCACCACAGGCAAGGCGTTACAAGACTTCGGGATTGATGTCAAAGATGCGAACGGCAATGTCCGCGATCAGTCAGCACTCATGGATGACATCGGCAAAAAGTATGCCGAGTTTGGAACCCAGACAGAGCGGGTGGACTTCCTCACAAACATCTTTGGGCGATCCGGCGCAAAGCTGGTTGATGTATTCGAGACAATGGCAGAAGAGGGCGGCATTGACCAAGTGCGTCAAAAGGTCGAGTCTCTCGGGCTTGTCCTTGACCCTACACAGTACGAAGATTTCCAGCGCAATCTAAACGAAGTTGATTTGACCTTCACAGGGCTTGCGAACGCTTTCACGGGTCCGCTTTTGCCCGGCGCGAGTCAATTACTGGAAACCTTCATCAAGTGGGTTCAATCCCCTTGGATTGCCGACGGTATCGCAAACATCGGGGATAAGCTGGGTACACTCGCCTCCGACATTGCCACTGGAATTGAAACGGGTGATTGGGATGCGTTCTTTGCCGACATCAAGGCGTTTACAGGCTTTGATTTGGCGGCGATCACTAGTAACTTTGCTGAGTTTGAAGCTGCAAGTCAAACAGAAACCGCCGCAATCAAAGAGCATTGGAATCAATTACTTACGGCTATCAGCGAGCGGTTGAACATCGTTTTTGGAACTGAAGGTATAAACCTGATTATCGATTGGAAACAGATAGGCATTACCGCCTTGCAAGCCGTTGACATTATTCTCTATGGACTCACGAAAACTTGGGAGTTTTTCAATGGCGTATTGCAAAGCACAATAGACCTGCTTAGTGTCATTTCCGGTCAATCCAGCGTAGCAGCCCCGTCAGGATACACGCCCTACCCCGGATACGGGCAGGCGTTTTCAACCCCTCGCGGCGGCGGTTCGGCTCCGCGTAGAGCTTCAGGAGGTCCGGCTGGCGGGCTGACTTGGGTAGGGGAGCGCGGCGCTGAATTGGTAAATCTTCCGGGCGGCTCGCAGGTCAACAACGCACAGGCAAGCGCTAACATGGGAATCGATTACTACAAACTCGCGGCTGTTCTCGCGGTTGAATTTGCGAAGGTACGCGACTAATGACAGACCCCGCTTATCTTGATTCCATCATTACCGAATATTACGATGGCTCGGATTGGGTCAATATTTCCGCGTATGTTGTCGGTGACATCAAAGGTAATAACGGGCTGGGCGGCTGGCGACCTGAGAACCGCGTTGGTGTGCTTGGTACGCTGAATATCACCATCAACAACAAGGGTAAACAATTCTCACCGATGGGCGGGGATGCTGTGCGTGGATTATCCACCCTGACGGGCTGGAATAAAGGCGCAAAGATTCGCGTACGCGGCTTGTATAGGTTGAATTACTACACGATTTGGATCGGTCGCATTGCAAGCATTGACTCGGATGATCTGAATTGGGGTAATGAGCAAGTGCGCGTCATGGCGGTTGATTACATGAACGTGCCTGTCAACTATCCCATGAAGGGCGCAACAATTGCACTGAATAAGCGCATTGACGAAGCCATGACAACCATCTTATCCCGGTTGAGTCTACAACCCGAAGCGTCAAACTTTGACACCGGCTCATTCACGTTCCCCGCTGTATTTGATAACGTGCAACGTAAGACGATGGCACTCTCCGAATTTACGAAGCTGGCAAACTCTGAACTTGGATACATTTACGTCAATCAAGACGGCACTTTGCGCGTCGAAAACATGCTCGCTCGTCACGGCTGGCGGGCGTTGGATGAAATCACCATCCCCGAATTGTGGACAGTTTCGACGGATAAAAACTATCTGACTTTAGAAGATGGCTTGGGGTTTTTACTTCTCGAAACTGGCGGGAAAATCCTGCTTGACGAAGGAAGCCTGGAACCCGCAGTTACAGAAGATGCCGCGCTTGCGGCGGATGCGGAGGGCTATAACATCCTGCTTTCCGAGGATGGATTACTAAACGCCTCCATTATCCGCGCTCATCCGGTTATTACAGATACGAGTTTGAAGGTTCTTTATAAACTCGGCACGCCTTTATTTATTCCGGCTGGAAAAACCGTCCCATTTTCGGCACATTACACCGACCCTAGCGGACTTTCGCAAGTATCCGGCACGAACATGCAAACCCCCGTTGCCACAACGGACTATCTCGCAAACACGGCGGCGGATGGAAGCGGCACGAATAAAACAACTGATATTGTTGTGACTGCGACCTATTACGGCGACACGGTTTATTATTCCATTGAGAATAATTCAACGAGCGGCGTTTATATTACATTCTTGCAAGCGCGCGGCTATGGGATTTATTACGGTAACAGCATTGAAAGCACGAAAGACGATGCCGACTCGCAAGAGGCGTACGGATACGCGCCTTTCCAATTTGATATGAAATATCAAAAAGACGCATATCTCGCGGATATGTGCGGGCAATCTGTGATTGAAGAATATAAGTTCCCAAAATCGAGGATAACAAAAATGAATTACCTTGCAAATCTAAATAAAAATCACTTGGTTAGTTTCCTTGTTCTCACCATCGGCTCGCTGATTTTAGGAACAGAGGATAGAAGCAACATCAGCAATCATTACTATATTACTGACCGCGCTTTTACCATCAAGCAGGGCGGAATCATCCATGTGGAGTATGGGGTCAAGCAGAATGATAGTTATCTATCGGGCGGGCTGGAGCCTGTCACCGTTGAATTTAGTGGCGGGTCAAGTGTGGACGTTCTGAATTTTGGTGCTATCAGAATCGCGAACAGCCTGACAACGCAAACATATTCGGCGTGGCTGTATGTTGACACTATCCCGTCCGGCGCGTTGACGCTGGCGGATATTGTGTTTTATAAAGCGTCAAATTCAACCGGCGTAAGTATCCAGCTATATGATAGTAAGCTGTATTTTGTAAGTGCATTTTCCGGCGGCGGCGGAGTTTGGAACACAAACGCGAATCCATTTTCAACAGGTCAATGGGTGCATGTTGTGGTGACTTACAACTCATCAAGCACATCGAACGACCCAATTATTTACATAAACGGTAGCTCTGTAGCTGTAACCGAGTTTCAAGCACCTGTCGGCACATCATTAGATGTGGCATCCTCTATTTTAGAGATAGGAAACGCAATAAATCCAACGACAGGCAATTATGAAAGCGCGTTAGATGGCAAGATGTTTGACTTCCGAATTTATAACCGCGTCCTATCCGCCGCCGAAGTGACCACCCTCTACAACGCGGGCGACCCAGATCATACGCTCGTTACCAGCGGGCTTGTGTTTCAAGGCTTTGCAACCTACACAGATAGACCGCTTTCAGCCGGGCATGTGCTGACCTCCACCGATAGACTCGTGGAAAACATCATCCGGGCGGTAGGTGTACCGAACGGCTCGCCCACCATCCGCGCCAACCCATAGGAGCAACAATGGCAGACTCAGATAATCTAAAGCCAACACAACTCACGCGAGTCACGTCACTAAATGATAGTGATTTGTTTATCGTTTCAATTGACATAGGAACAGCCCCAAAAACAAGGGCGATTGAAAAATCAAACGCGGTGACATCCGGAGGAGGCACTCCGACCATTACAAGCATTGCCCCCACTACGGCGAACATCACCGCCACGCTTGTCACTGGCGGCGTGTCTGTTCACATGGCGGACGTCTCAGGATTGACCGCAAACAGGAATTTTGTACTACCTGCGGGCGCGGCTGGCGATATTGTCGAATTGCGAATTGTGACAGGTGATGACACCTATGCCTTTATCGTTATCGGCAACACTGGTATTTCCATCAACGGCGGCACGGCAGCAACTGAATGGAGCCGCTTGTTTATTGCTGGCGAGACCGTGCGTTTGATCGCAACCAGTACGAGCAATTGGGCAATCCTGAATGACGGAAGGATTGCAAATTGTTTTGCCATGAGCGATACAAACGCGCAGAATATTGCAAACATCACATACACAAAAGTTACTTTCGACACGGCGGATGCAAACATTGGGCAAGGTGTTGACCTGACGAATGACAAGATCACAATTCGCCGCGCGGGTGTGTATGAAATCCTTTCGCAGGTTTACTATTACAACTTCGCGGCGGGTTCTTTGCAATGCGCGGTTTACAAGAACGGCTCACAAACTGGTATGCCATTGGCAGAAGAGTCAACCCTCGGCATGGGAACGAGCGCCTACGGAAGCCCGAAAGCACTCGGCATCAAAACTTTGGCAGTTGCTGATTATATTGAACTGTACGGACGGCAAAATTCAGGCTCGGCGCAAAATCCAGGCATGAAGCCGTCCGCACCCGCCATTTTGATTGTGAAAGAAATATTAGCCGCATAAAGGAAACCATGAAAACAAAAAACCTCCTCGTTTTACTGTTATTGCCCATACTTGGAAGCCTCGCAATTCAGCCGGCCCGCGCAAGTGCTGACGATACTTTTTATGGCGTGGTTGTGTCGCGTGAGTCGAATTACCTTATTTCTGCCAATACCGCACTCCCGTTTGAAGTTGTCGAAATGGGATTATCAAGCATGTGGGATGAAAACGAACCGACAAAGATCACAATTCCACTTGACGGCGTTTGGCTTGTCGGTGCAGATATTACTACTCTCGGATTGAATTATGCCGCGCTTGGCGGCACAGATGCGAGCCGCGTGATTATTGAGATTGTCAAGAACTGGTGCGGGATAGAGTCTATGTGTCCTCACCTTTACAGTGATGTGATTTTTGAGCGTTTTGAAATTCAAAATATGTACGGCGCAAATGGGAATAGTCCTTCATCCCTTATATACCTAGAAGCTGGTGACGAATTGGAAGTTTTGATCACTGGCAAGGGAAGCAAGTTATTGATTGAATGTAATCCTGGCGCGTGTGTGCTTTCCCCGCGCTTTTACGCCGTGTATATGGGAGCATTGCCCTAAATGGCAGGAAACAAAAACCCGCCAAAGCCTTTTGTCAAAGGCGACCCGCGAATAAACCGCAAAGGCAGACCGAAACTCGGTCAAACTTTCGCGGAATATGTCCGTAATTTTATGGAATCCGAGGACGAAGCGAAAGGTACGATTGTCGCTGAAATGATGGAGATCGCCGTAAAAAAGGCGAGGCAAGGCCAGTACCAATTTTGGGAGGCTCTTGTCAATCGCGCATACGGCAAAGTGCCTGATAAGGTCGAGATGCAGACCGAAGAAAAACCCGACTTGTCGAAGCTGACAAAAGAAGAATTAGAAACATGGATGCAGTTACTAGCCAAAGTCAAGTCACAATAACCGACCTTGACGCGGAATTGCTCAGGCGTGATTTTCACGCCTTTGTTGTCTCTGCGTGGGATAAGGTCGAAAAGGGAACGGTCTACGTTGACGGCTGGCACATCCGGGCGATCTGTCAATATTTACAAGCCTTGTACGAAGGGCGCATACCGTCAAACTCTCTCATGATGAACGTACCCCCGCGCCACATGAAGAGTTTGCTTTGCAATGTGTTCTTTCCGGCGTGGGTATGGACGAAAACACCCTCGGCAAAGTTTTTATGCTTTTCATTTTCCGAAGCCTTGACCCTGCGTGATTCCATGAAATGCCGCGAGTTGATTGCGTCGCGCTGGTATGAGGAAAGATTCCACATTGTTATCAATAAGAGGCAGGATTCAAAAGAGAACTTCCAAAACACTTACGGCGGGTATCGCGTGTGCTTTGGTACGGGCGGATCGATCACAGGTCAAGGCGGCGATTATCTCATCATAGATGACCCGCTAGACGCAACGAAGGCAAACAGCAAAGCCGAGCGGGAACGGGTGAATTACACGTATGATAATTCAATCCACATGCGCGGCAATGACCCGAAGACTGTCAAGAAAATCCTCATCATGCAACGGTTGCACGATGAGGATTTATGCGGGCATATCATCGAGCGCGGTGACCCGTGGGAACTGCTTATCCTCCCTGCAGAGTGGGAAGGCGTGACGCGCTTTCATTCGTCCATCGGCTTTACAGACCCGCGCACAGAGGTAAACGAATTACTCTGGCCTGAGCATATCGGGCGTAAAGAGTTGGACGTTTTGAAGTTGCCATTATCCGATATCGGCGTAGCTGGGCAATTCCAACAGCGACCGACTCCGCTTGTCGGCGCAATATTCAAGCGTGAATGGTTTACACTCCGTAAAGAGTCTATGCCTTGCGTGGGACGTTACTTCTCTTGGGACACCGCCGCAAGCATCGAAGACACCGCCGCTTATACGTGCGGGATTGTTGGAGAGTTGACCCCCGACTATAAGTTATTCATACGTGACATTTGGCGCAAAAAGATAGAGTTTCCTCAATTGCAATATGCGATTGAGGAGCAGGCGCGGAAATATGGCGGCATGAAATCCCTGTATACAAGGGATATAATCATCGAAAACAAATCGAGCGGTATTCAGGTCATCCAGAGCATGAAGCAGATTTCACCGTTTGCGGAAAAAGTCATGCCCTACACGCCGAAGGGCGACAAAATCGCACGGGCATATGAGGCGGCTAAATGGTGCGAGAAGGGTTGTGTAATCCTCCCTCCCCCGTCAATAGACGCTGATTGGATGATGGATTGGGAAGCGGAATTATTCAACTTTCCAAACTCCGCTTATAAGGATCAGGTTGATGCGTTTTCGCAGTTATGCGATTACCTCTCTTATTATCTCGCCGAAGGTTTACAAGCCCGCACAACGGGAAGGAAGATTGTACAATGACAACTATAAATCAGATTTGGGATTTTATTCTCGGCACAAACAAGCAGGGGCCGGGCGGGACTCCATCCGTCACGCCCTACGACTATAACAACCTGTATAACGCGCTGTATGCACTTTACAACAACGATGAAGCAATCATTGAGGACGATACAACCCGCCGACTGCGGACGGTTGTAAATCGCTCGGTGGAGTTCTACGCCTCGAAGATGCTACTGGGCACGGAAATGAAAGTTACCTCCGAGAGCGCAGGCGTACAGGAGGCAATTGAGCAGGTTATCAAGGATAGCAATATCGGCAACAACAAGCCCGCCATGATTCGCGGCTTTTCCCTGTATGGCGATTCCTTTATCCGCGTCCGTGGCGACAAGGAAAGCACTTACCTTGAGGATATATCCCCGTTTTTCCTCACAGACTTTGAGGAAGATAGTCGCGGATTCCTGACCTATGTACGCATCGACATCCCCACACTGGCAGACAATGGCACGCCCGTAAACTATACCGAAGAGTGGGACGCGGACGCGCAGACATTCCGAAGCTGGGAAGCGGCGACATCCCGCACGACCCCGATAGACCAACTCGGACAACCATCCGAATCCATGTCATTCTCTGAAATGGGGATTGACTTCATCCCGATTGTGCATACAAAATTCAGGGACAACGGCGACCCACGCGGGCAGGGTTGTGTTTACCACGCGCTTGATAAGATTTACGAGGCAAACAGGGTTGCGACCCGCTTGCATGATTTACTTTTCGCGTTTGGTGAACCGGTATTCGTGGCAAGCGCAAATGACAAAGACGCGCAAGGCCGACCCCTTCCCCCGCCCCGCGTGAGTACAGATACCGCCTCCGCGCCTGTTCCATCGGGCGCAAGCATTACCGGAGTGATAGGTCAAATATTCGGGCGCATGATCTCATTGCCAGGTATGGCAAAGATTGACAGTCTCATTCCTGATATTGATTATTCGGACGCTCTGCAAATTCTAAACGCGCAGATGGACGAACTCGAGAAAGATTTGCCAGAGTTGCGCTGGTATGCTCTCACCCCTACGGCACAAAGCGAAATGAGCGGTAAAGCTCTGCGGACTCTGCTTGGCGCGGCGGTTGACCGCGCAACCGAAGCCCGTAATAATTTCCTTTCCTCCCTCTCGCGTGCTTTTGAAATGGCGTTGACCATCGGAATTTATAATGGTGTATTCCCCGCGTCACTCGGCACGTTTGACTCTGGCGATTTTTACCATGAGTTGCACGTAGATTCTGCCTGGGGCGAATCGGTTGACGAAAAAGCCGCGACCATGAAAGCGTTAGTTGATGCGGGAATGCCTGCAAAATCAGCCGCGAGACTGGCCGGGTTCACAGATGAGCAGATCACAGAAGCATTCCCAGAGGGCGTTGGTGAAACTCCAAATACCGCGCCGACCCAAACAACCATGAAAAAAGGTACGATTGTCAAAGGAACACCCCCAAAGGCTGGCGCTCCCGTGGTAAGAGTGGGGTAGGAATGCCCCCAGAAAGCCACAGGAAGCCCGTAGACGAAAGGAAATAGGATGGTGTTATGGATTTCCCTACAATCTTAGATAAGTACGGCATGGAGGCAGCAGTCACTTTTTTGATAATCACAAACCTACTCCCCAAATTGATAGAGGCGGGAAAGTGGCTGATCGAAAGAATTGCGCCTGAGCGCGTCGCCAGAATCAAGGCGAAAGCGGATGACGAAAAACGCCGCGATAAAGCCGCGTCAGATCGGGAGGAATACGAGCGCGATTTGCACGAACGGGATATTATCGCAAAAGAGCAGACTGCAAAGGCTCTGTTATTGATCGATGCTCACATGCAGGATGAAAAAAAAACGATACAAAGTCAACTTAGTTTATTGACGGCGGGACTCACGCAGGCGAATCAGTCCCTTGCTGTATTGCTAGACAGGACAATGCAGAGGCGGGCTAGTGATTATCCGGACACGAAAAACCCTTGACATAATTTGAATTGCGTAATACCATTGCTGTATAAATCATAGTTAGGTGGCTTTTATGCTAAAAGAATTTACTCTACAAGTTATCATGCCTAAAACAAATATCCGCTGTGATTTTTTGTTTTTGGTAATCATGCGGTTAGGCGCGTGGGTTGCTGGTTTTGGTGGCGTTGAGTTCGACATACCGGAACGCCACCTAACAAGGCGTGCACCTGACGTGAAGCCACGTGCGCCGCGTAAAGTCAAAATCCGTAAGGCTTCACGCAGGTAACGCAAACCGTTAGGCACTCCCTTATGAAACCAAAGTTGCTCGATCTATTTTGTAAAGCAGGCGGGGCAGGCATGGGTTATCACCGTGCGGGCTTTGAAGTTGTCGGAGTTGATAAAGACCCACAACCTAATTACCCGTTTGAATTTCACCAGGCTGATGCTCTTGAATATCTCGATCAACATTGGCGAGAGTTTGACATCATCCACGCAAGCCCTCCATGCCAACACTACAGCAGCGCGACACTCAATCCAGAGAAACACCCTGACCTTTATAAACCAACAATCAATTTATTGAACGCAACTAAATTACCTTATGTTTGCGAAAACGTTATAGGCGCACCATACAATCATGGGATTGTTTTATGTGGGTCAATGTTCAATCTTTCCCACAACGGGGAATGGTTGCAAAGGCATCGAAACTTTGAAACATCATTTATGCTATTTCAACCACATTGCAGACATCCTAAAAAGCGTCCGATAACCGTTACTGGAAAAACTTTTACAACGGAAGTGCGCGAGTATAAACATTCGCGGCAAGCCCCATTTGAGTTTGCAAAAAAGTTGATGGGTATTAATTGGATGACCAGGGATGAACTCGTTGAAGCCATTCCGCCCGCTTATACCGAATGGTTGGGCACACAGATGATGACGTGCCTAACACAGCGTGGAGCCGACTTGTTGAAGGCTGGGCGAAATTTGCCCGCAATGAATAATCAATCCGTAGGTGAGTTGCCCGCATAGGGCGGCTCACGCAAACCGTTAGAAGGCTTCTTTGCCTGAAGGAGTAGCATGAAGAAAAAATATATTCGAGTTGAACGAAGTGATACCGATGGCGGATACGTTGACAAACTTCAAGACATTTTGAATATGATCGATGGCGAGTTTGATGATTTTGAATATCTGCCAGAAGGTACACAGTTGATCTTGACTGTGGTTGAAATGGAAGAATCCGAATTTGAAAATTTGCCAGAGTTTGAAGGTTGGTAGCAGATATGCACACACACCCTAAAAAATTCCACTTCATAAGATCGTCACGAATCC
>ERZ869925.707-NODE-707-length-20893-cov-12.518284_pt1 | contig 20893 bp, 31 predicted proteins | sample MGYA00579311_ERZ869925 | MGnify/ENA primary metagenome ERZ869925 (study PRJEB32216, sample SAMN09231817) | wastewater metagenome | place: USA: Maryland | collected 2016-07-30 | study: EMG produced TPA metagenomics assembly of the PRJNA472060 data set (Reclaimed...
CTTGTTTTTTTATAATGCAAGTTCTAGAATTCAGGATTTGCATTATCTGTAGTAGATCCATCGAGTGAAACATTTTGTTTTTGTCTAAATCGTGTTGGTAGTTTCATTTCGTATGTATCAATATCTAAATCCATTTGACTGTCTATATCTAAATACCCTATTCCTTGTGCAATAAACTTTATTTGTCTATTGCGGAACTTTGGTACTTTCTTTAATCGTATTTCCATAAAATATGGGTAAATGTTTGTAGTTTCTGCTCCACCAATCTGTTCTGTACCTATCATATTTGAGCCAATAGTTTGTGGTGATGTATAATCTACATAACTACCTGTACCAAGAACTGTCCCTACTAGTTGAAATCCTGTATTGTCATAGTTGAGAAGTACTTGATAACTTTGTGAAGCACCAATATTTCCTTTTAATCGTATTTTTCGGTACTTTTTAAGGTTGTCAGTACCCCAAGTCTCTGATTTTCCTATCCAGTAGTTAGTGATTGCATTTCCATCATCGTCATACCCGTTGTAAAGATTATAAATATCTTCTGTAATTGATGACCCCATAAATAATTCTCCGTTATTTCGTGCAAATGTTCTCGCACTATACTGTGTAATATCTACTGTCTCGTTTAACATATCACAGAGTAGTACTGTATCGTTTGCAGTTGCTCCCTGTGTTTTACACGCTACGAGAATATATCGTTCGTAGGTATCAATCGTACAGTCATCATAGTCATAGTTAGAAAACTTGAATTGAGTGAATAGTGTAAATGGTTCTACACTATCTCCTGTTGCATTTTTCTGTAGGATATTCATCTCTGGTTTCTCTGGGTTAGCAGAGTTCATAAAGATAATACCTTTTCCAGTTGATATACAAGCTCTTGCTGATGGTAATCCTAATTCTTTACGATACACATTGTTTGTAACGACTAGGTCTGTACTATCAATGGTAAGTAAATAGGTTGATTGACTTTTCATTGAATAATATCCGTTAGTACCGATAAGCACATTGAGAATAGGGTCTCCACCTTCGTCTTGTGGTACTCTGAAGCCTTCTCCTGCGAGTCTAACTGCTGTTTTTGTAAAGTCTGTAATACCTCCAGAGTTTGTATTTTGGTGTACATAGGTTGCTCGTACTTGTGTTGCAAGTGCTGGAGCTACTGTAAATGTTAGACTATATGCTCCTGTAGTGTAATTTATTGTTCCTGTGATACCTGTTCCAATGAATACTCCCACATTGTTATCTTGTCCTGTTATACCTGCTGGGTTTGTATTGATTGCAATATCATAACAAGTTGCTTTAGGATTACCTGCCTTGAAAGCAAGTGTTCCAGTAAATGTTGTTGTTGTTCCATCTCCTGTTCCTAATACTTCGTTGGTTACTGTAGTATCTGATGATGTAATATCTATTCTAGACCCACGGAGTGCGGTTGTATCATTTTCTAATCCCCACATAAGCATACGCCCTTTATCAATAATTGACTGACCTTTGAAATTGTAGGCAGCGTCATACATATCAATATAACTTGCTGGATTTGCTGTATGTATTTTATATAATCCATCTACTCCAGTTGCATACACAAAAGTTCCTGCTAGTGAGGAATAGTTTGAAAATGTATAATCTGCTGTACTTGTAAGTCCTGTAATAATATCAGTCCAAGTCGTACCTGATAAGTATTGTATTTTTGTGCCTGCTTTTCTGAAATGTACTTTTGTACTGTCTGCTTTGTAACCAAATATCTCTCCTGTTATTTTACCTGCTACTCCTGCCTGTCCTATACGCTCTTTACCATTGACTAATTTAATACGCCCATCTTGAGTAAACCAATTTAAACTATCTGAAGCTGCTTCTGTTGGGATTATCTCATTATCCAATAGATTGTGTACTCCTTTAGAATACAGTTGAATTGATTTGTCCATATTAGTTGTTTATTAAATTAGCGTTCCACAGTGCCATATCAGCGAGATAACTATTGTACAGATTGAGATTTTCTGGAGCATAGCTTTTCGCTTTAGGTGATAATTGTAAGATAGTATCTTCTACTGCCATACCATATACGAGTATATCTTGGTATCGTGTAGGAATAATTGGTGTAGATCCTGCGATAAGTACATCTGGTACTTTGATATAGTCCATTGCATAACTTGTTGTTATTGGAGTAGAACAAAATACAAGTTTACTGTTTGCAATATCAAGATAACAGTATTGACTACGGTTTCTATATTGTATTCTGTCTGCGTAATTTACAATAACATAAGGTACATAGGTTGTTCCTTGAATAATCCACACACATTTAGGAGCTTGATTTATTTCTGTTGAGATTGCATTGTCAGTCCAGTTCATATTTTCATAGAAATAACCGAAATTACTAGGCAAGGTGATATATGAGCCTGTTCCATCTGTTGTTACAGTACCTGTTACTGTTGTTTTGAGTATTTCCCATGGTCGGCTATCCATCACACGATTATAAACACGATTAAGTACCATCAATTCCTCTGATGTTGATAATTCTGTTACATCAGATACTTGTAGCTCAAATTTAGTTATGATTTCTGTACAGGTTGCCATAATTGTTTGTGATTAGATTGATAATATTCACATCTCCAACCCAATAAAGGGTAAGAGTGTGGACACTATTTTTGTTTGAAATTGTAAATTTTATTGACTTGTTCTAAAAATTGATTTATATCTAATTTCCATTTCATCTTGTTACACATTTCGCAACAAGAAACAGAATTTTCATTAGTATAACCAATATTATTTTGAACTCTATCTATTCCTCTACAATCCTGTGTACCACAATATGTACATTTTGAATGAAATAATTTAGTGAATAAATCTTCTGATAATTCAAAAACATAATTTCGCCTTTTTGCTGCAAACTTATATTGTTTAAACTTGTATATATCAGTCTGACTTAACTCTCTATTTTTATTTTTATATCCAATATTGTACTTCTTATGGAATTCTAGCCTAATTTTTCTTTCCTCTTGTGTTTCATTAGACATCTTTAATCGTCTTCTATTATTAATTTCTTCTTTATTTTTAATATATCGTAAACGAGATAGTTCTGATAATCGTTCTTTATTTTTTTCATAGTATGTTTTACTCATAGTAATATGATACTATATTAAAGAACTTTATACAAGAGAAATAAAAATATTTATGCGACTAAAATCTTTACTTGCAAGAACTTGCGTGCACCATCAGCGAAGGTTTTGATACCTGCGAGATATGAACTAAAGATGTTACTTCCTCGGCGGTCAGCAGTTGGACGAATATCTACTTCTTTCATATCCTGAACAACTAAATCGATAGCTCCTTTTTTACCGTAGTAACAAAGAAGAGTATTTGTTGACCAAGAGAAGTTAGCAGCAGTTTCAGATAAATCAAGTCGTCCTAGTCCTGTTGTAGTGATAGTCATCACTGTAGCAGAAGTAGCAACAGCTACAACTTTACTGATAGTTTCAAGGTCAGAAGTACTAGTTAATGCAACACCTTGAGCTGTAGTAACAGTTGGAGCGTTGATAAGAGCTGTAAGGTTAGTGATTGAAGCAGCTGCGTTAGCACCGATCAATACGTTTCCTGGAGTAGCACCAAGAGTTGTTTTCATTGTGAATACTACACCTTGGATTGTAACTGTATCACCATCTGAGAATGTACCAGTTGAAAGCAATGTTGCTGTAGCAGGTAAGTTTTCAGAAATGTACATTTGAGCAGATGAAACATCTCCTACATAACCATTTTTGAATACTGAACCAGCCATATCAATGTTTTTAGAGATGATGAACTGAGAAATATCAGAAGCAGCATAACTATCAACTACAAGAGCCATATTAGTCATAACTTCTTGGTTGTTTTTACGTCGAAGTTTAGCACCCATACGAGTAGTTAATTGTGGTACTGTTGTAGATGAAAGAGTGATAGCTGTTCCAGATGATGTACCTGTTGTAAGGTCTCCGTTATCAAAAGAGTACAAAGCATTAGGGATTTCTGCGAAACATCGTCCATCAAGGTCAATAGCAAGTTTACGAGCGATTTCTCCTCCTGCAAATTGCATTGCTTTTAATGGTCCTGTTTGTGTAACTTCTCCATCAGAAATGAAGAATGCAGCTTCTTTTTCAAGGTTGATAGTTAATGCTTCTGCTGTATCTGTGATTGAGTCAATAGTTGACGCAGAACCACGAGTTACTGTACGAACTTGTACACCTGAGATATCCATAGCAACACGAGTTACTGAACCTCCGTATGTAAGTGTAGGTTCAAGTCTCATATTCATAATATCTTTTGCTACTAGAGTTTTTTGAAAGATTTCTTGATATTTATTATCAAAAGCAACTTTATAATCGGTTAATGCCATATAGTTTTAAATCTGTTACCAGATTGGAATTAGTTTTATTAATTCCCATTCATTTTTTAAAAGCCTTTTTTAAGCATATACTCATTGTATTTTGCTTTTTTATCAGGGTCTGCCATTACTTCTTTAAAATACTCAATATCATTTTCTGCTTTAGAAAAATCTAATGGTTCTACATCTCTACCTCCTCTCGGTTTAGTAGTTTCAATAGTTCTTTTGCCTTGTATAGCATTACCATAGGTTTCTTCTACGATTTGCAGAACTGTTTTATTAGCATTTTGTGGTAGTAATGCCAATTGTTTAATTACATCAGAATTGGCTATAGTTCCAAATTCTGGTGCACTTTCTATAGCCTGGTTAAAAGCATTAGTGAATAGTTCCTCAAATTTTTGTTTTTTGTTGGCTTCTGCTTGTTGAGAAGAGATTTTTGACTCTACTTCCGCTGTAGCCTCATTACGAATAACTTGGGCTAATTCATTAATGAAATTAGGATCTATATCATATTTATCTGCAATATCACTCAAACTTGATGCACTAATAGGTGCATTGTTGGTTTTTTGTGCCTGTAATTCTCGTAGTTCTTTTTCAGCTTTTTGTAAAGCTTTTTTTTGTGCAACGAAAGCATATTCAGGGACTGTTTTTTCTACTGGTTGTTCGTCTGATTGATTATCAACCGAGTCAGTCATATCACTGATAGTTTGTGGAATTTCTTCCGTAGTTGTCTCTACTGTCTCAATTACCTCTGAGTCTGAAGGAATTATGGTTTCTTCTTCCATAGTATATGACATTTTTACAAAGCTGCTCTTTGGAGTTTTTTACTGTCGCTCAAACAGAAAAGATTTTGTATCTCCCGATACCCATTAATAATATTATACTACTATTTTTTGCAAATGCAAGTAATGTAGTATGTACCAGTACAAATTGCCGAATGGGTAGCATTTTGTACCAGTACACACAACACTAATTGTGTGTTTCTGTTAATATCTTTTGTAGTTCTTCCTCAACTATTTTCTTATTTTCATCTGATGATGATAGTAATTGTATCAAGTCAAAGTTTGTTTTTATTGATGCACAATTTGCTATCATTTCTATATGAGATAATGATGTATAGTTGTTTACTAGGTTTTTTATCTTTTGAATTGCTTCAAGTGATAACGTATTTACTAGTAATTTACCTTGTGGACTTTCATATAAGTTTCCAAGTAATGAATAGGTATCAAGGTCTTTCTGTACGTCTGCAATCTTTTCTTGATTATTCATACATCTGGTCTTTTATTTTTTGTACTTCTGGTATTTGTTTAATAATCTCATATAATTCCTCAGCTTCTGCTTTTGTTACATTTTCAATAGAGGTAAGTAACTCTTTTGCTTCATTAAGAAACTTTTTTGATGCGTAGTACATAGAAATTGCGTTCATTTGTTCATCTGTATGATCTAAAACAAATGGATGAAAGTGTGCTATGTTTTCCATTTTTGCATTTTCATTTTCTAATTTAGCAGTAGTTTCTTTTCTTAGTTTATCAAGTTGTTTCTTATTATTGATTAAGTCATTGATAGTAAATGTATTTACATCACCACGTTTTTCAATAATTCTATCTTCTAAACTTGGTATCTCTAGTGTGTCTATTGACTCAGCACTTATCTCAATTGGTTGTAATTTGTATTCCATATTAATATTGTGGACTAACTGTCCCATTATCGTTAGTAATTGTCTCATCCTTGAACTCAGTTTTCACTGGTTGTGGTTGTTCCATACCACCTTGTTTTAGCATTGCCATTTTTTGTTTAAATAGTAATGCGTTTGCTTCTGCTATCATATTACGAGTGATAATATCATCAAGTCTCATAACATACTCAGCAATTCTCACAAACTGTTCTTTTGTTATATTCTCCTGGTTTTCTTGTAGATAATTAACAAATCGTTGTTTGTATGCAGTATTTGCTCCTTGGTTTAATGGTATATTTTCTCCATCAAGTAAAGCTTCGATATCTCGTTCTGCTTCTGACATCATACTTGCAGTACCAAAGTCTGATGTATCTTGTAACTGTCGGATAGTATCATCATCAAATCCTGCAATAGTAGCTTGGATTTCGTATGCTTTTTGAGGGTTCTGTACAGGATTACCTGATTGACCGTTAAGGAATGCAATCTTGGTTCTTTTCTCTGCTTCTGATAATGCTATCTCAGCGTTAGAACTTTCTACCATAATTCCAAACTTATCGTTTTTACGGAATATATCTCTACGATTTACTTCAAATATCTCTACTCCGTTTGGACCAAGTATATCAATAGCAATTTTCTTTATAAGGTGTTCTCGTACCCCATTTTCATAGAGTGTTGCAAATCGTTTATAACCAAAAGCGTATGATTTATTTAAGAAACCAAAGCGATCTGCTGCGTTTGCTTGATTACCCTCATAGATACCTACTTTATCCTCATCTGATAGTCCTTTAGCTCCTGCTGTTACTCCTGATGCTTTTTCTTGTATACCATCAAGTAATTGGAATACTTTAATTGGTGTATCAATACTTGGTGTTACAATAGTTTGTACTGCTGAATTTAGATTGATAGTATTATTAATTTTGATAATACCTTCTCGTCTATATTTCAATTCAGCTAGATTTTGTATCAATGATACATTTACTAGTTTTTGAGGTTTATTAATCTGTTCTGCGTTATCTAGCATTTGATTGATAGATACTGCCTGTGCCATAAATATCTCTCGTACATAATCACAGAATGATGGTGTCCAGAACTCTGTAAGGTCTGGGAATGCTGCATATGTCCAGAATGGGAACATATCACTTTCAAATAAGTCAGTTAGTCTACAAATAGAGATTGCTGTAGCACCTTTTTCATTTAAGAGTAGATAATACCGCTCTCCTTCATATGTTGTATACCACTCCCAGAATTTGAATTTATCACTGTCTTGGATTTGTTTTTGCTGTGTATATACATCTGTATCATATGTTCTATTTTGTTTATTTTGTTGTTCCTGATTGATTTCATCTGCATTACCAGAACCTTCAATTAATTGATTTGTTTCTGTTGCATTGTATATCTTATCTTTAATACCTTTTTTGAGTTCAGCTTTAGTTTTTACTACCCCATAGCGTCCCATATAGAATGCTTTTTCAATATCTATACCACCTCCTGATGGGTCAATAAGAAAATCATAGATATCTACGTTATCAAGACACGCTTTGTATCCATCAACACTAGTAGCCGTATACGAGTAAATAGCACGCCCATAGATTATGGCTTGCTTTTTACCTGTTATATCTTTTATATCCCAGTCATCGTTTTGTTGGTCTATTCTGCGTAAATTGTTTAATAGATTAACTCTTTTAATCTGACTTTCTTTTCGTTTTACATATTTCCAAGTGAGTGGGTTATCAATTTTAGACAGTAAAGTGTGAACAAATGATGACATCTGTCCTAGGTCTACGTTTGCACGTGCTTCTTGTCCTGTTACTTTTTTACCGTAGTATAAATCTTCATTTATTTTCCAGTTAGTAACTTTACCTTGTTTATATGTACGAGCAAACCGAAGTTCTTGGATGGCTTGGTCGATTATTTTTTGTCGTTTTTCGTAATTTATAGTTGCCATAAAATGTTCCCACTCATTTTATTAATAACTAATACTAATTATATAAAACTTTTTTAAACAATGCAAGTGTTTTTATAAACCTATACTCGAATATAGAGGTTGTTCATCAAAAATATTACTCATATCATCCTGTTTGTGTGGTTGAAATGCAATTTGTTCTACATAAGAAAGTGCGTCAATCACATCATCATGCTGTCCACGTGGGAATACTCTCATATCTTGCTCTAAATCATCACAATTACCTACTAGAAATACAGATTTACTTTCAAAACGTGGTATTAAACCTCTAATTCGTGTTTCTTTTTTAATTCCTCCGTGTTTTAGTGGTGTTATTGATATGAATTTGTTTCGTTTACGCATTTCTTCTTCAATAAAAGGTTTTATTGCTAATAGAAAAACTGTTTCTTCTATTCCTAGCACTGTTGGTTTGTAGGTGTCATGGAGATAAAAGATATGATCTATAAGTTCTGCTGGGTTTATTTTCATCTTATACGCTGTGATATACCATTTATTCTCTGTTGTTACTTTTACAATAGATATACCCGTAAAGTCTGCACTGTCTTTCTGTGATACGGCTGTATCTATTGAAATAAAAGTATTGTACTGGAGGTGTCGTATATCATCAAGTGTTGCTCGTTGTATCCACTCTTTTTTAAACTCTGCTACACTGTCATCAATTGGTGTATTCATCATTTCGTATGAGAACACTTGAGACCCTAATTGGCGTTGTTTACTCTCAATGGATACTTTGCCTGTTTCTTCTATTTCTGCGTCTGTAAGACAGTATTTTGAGCTCCAAGTAGGCAATCCATTGGTTATTACAGGTATGTTTCTCACTCTGATATTTGTGTCGTTTTCTGCTCGTTTGAATATGTGAGCAATGTTTCCATATTCTGTGATGTAGTTTCCTAGATACAACATAAAGCCATCAGGAGACATACCAGCCATTGCTTCTGATAAATGATCTGCTACTTGTTTTGTATACGCTTGAGAGTCTTTTGTCTTATTTGTTTCTATATCATCAAGGATAAGACAATCTGGTCTCTGGTGTCCGTGAATACGTCCACGAACTGACTCTTGTGTACTGTGTGCTTCTACACGAATACCGTTCTCTGTTACGAAATTGTTTATTCTGTTTTGTTTTACTTCTGTTACACTTCTTGATTTATCAAAAAATACTCCGAAATCTGCCTGTAATCGTTTATTGTTTACTAATTCAAAAGCAACATCAAATAAAATACGCTCTGAGTTCTCCTTATCAAAAGAGTCTAGGTTGATATACATACGCTTTTTGAATACGATAAGCCATACAACGAATAGTTTTGCTATGGATGTTTTACCACTCTCACGAAACGCTATCCACGCTACCTCTCTTATTTTGTTATCTACTAGATCGTGGCAGTCTTGAAAGAAATCATAATGATAATCTGCTAGTTTGTATTTAAAGTAATCTGAGAAATAGTATATACAAAAAAGCCCAAAAGAGTGTTCAGATAAAAACCTTCTTTCTTCTGGTTTTCCGTCAATCATCTTTTTTAAGGCTTCTTTTGTCATAGTTTATTTATAATTCTGATATTTTATTACATATTTCATCGCCCAACAAAACTTGTTATGACAAGTATAAAATCTACCATTTTTATAACCAAATAATCTTGGTAAATAATAATGTATTAAATTATGGTATTTTCTTACCATATGAAATAGTCTAGGTTTTTTAGGTATATTAATCATAGTTTATTTAATTAACTTTAATAGTTCTGCTTTCTCTTCCTCATTAAAAGTATCAGGTATTAAGTCTTTACCTTCTGCTCCTGTTAGTTCACTTCTAGTAGAATACTTTTGTTTTCCTATCCTTTCAGCGATAAAGAAATCTACTTTTGTTCTCTGTTGTACTAGTTGTGGATCTATTACTCCATCTTGGTTGTATATCTCTATGTTTTGGACTTCTTCTAGGTTCTTTTCTGCTTTCCGTAGTCTTTTAAGGTCTCCGAGGTTTTCCGAGAGCCAATCTGGTAATTGATGAGTGATACTTTCACTATATTCTTGTGAATATCCTGCCTTTAATCCTGACTGTAAAGCATTAGAAAATGTATCGCTTTTAGGGTTAGTATAGTACGCTAGGAAGTTTTCTTGTTGTAGTGTTAGTAGTCTGTCTGCCATATAGAATATATTATAAACAAAAAACCTGCGTTATGCAAGTGTTTTGTTATTATAATTAATCAGTGTAGTACTGGCACATTTGTAATTGCCAATCTGCTAAATAGAAATCTGGGTTTGTTTGTAATTCATTACCCCACCCTATACATTTTGCTATATTTACTCTGTCTTGTGCGTGCATTATCCCTCTACCTAATTCCATTATCCCTATCACCATAAATATAGAGAGTGTTACTGCTACTGAGATAGTGAGTATTTGTTGTAGTGTTTTCATAATTATTTCTTTACTGTTTTTTTAGCTTTTACAAAATGACCTTTACTGTCTCGTGTAACTATTTTTGTTTTACCTGACTTATCTTTTATCATATCTGTCATTACTTTTTTTTCTTTAGGTTTACAAACTTCTTTCTCTGGAGTATCTAGCGCGAATAATACTGCTACTACAATTACTGCGAAAATTATAACTGCCCAAGGTGTTGTTATCATAAATTAAAATAGATTAGATTAGATTAAATTAAATTAAATTAAATTAAATTAAATTAAAAATCAATTTCTCCTGCTGGAGCATTGTCTACTGGATAATCAATAGTATCTGCTGTAGTACCAAGATTTACATTTTTTAATAAAAACTCAATCTGATCTGTTTTATCAAAAGTTTTAGTACCATTTACCATAAACTCTTTCCATGCAGGTACTTCATCATTTGTAAATCGTGATTTTAATTTTTCACCATGTTGTTTTACAGATACTCCAATCATTTGTTTTTTCTTTCCATTTTCTTCTGTTTCAAAAGAATATGGAGCAAGTTCTACCAATTCTCCTGCTTTGAAATCTACAGAGGTTAAATTACGCAATAATGTAATTGCATAACTAGAAGCATAGTTTACAGAGATTGTGTATTCATCTCCACTTTCTGTAGTTACTGAAACTTCAAGTTTTTTAGTTGTAGATCCATTATAAATTACATCTGCAGGATTAATAGATTTAATATATGCAGATAATTTATCGAAAATTAATTCGTGTACTGTCTCACCATTCTCTTTTACTCTTGCTATAGCACCCTCTGTACCATCTGATACTTTAATTTTAAATTTACCATCAGCAATAGAAACAAACTTACCTGAGCCTTTAGACTCGTTATTAGAAAATCCATTATACATAAATAATTTTTATCAAGAGAAATGATTATATTAAAAATCTCTGATACAACAATTTTACCACCTACAATAAATTAAGCAAGATTTAGAGAAAAATGTTGTGGAAAAAAGTAAACACTTGACATATAAAAAATATGACCACAGATATTTTAACTATGCAAAAAAAACTGAAATTCGTGGAGGATACACCCAAAAAACGCAAATCCATTTCACATATACGAAAATATGCACTATTATACCACAACTTTCGGCTGTCAATAGCATTTTATAGATTTCTAGTGACTTTACATATCTATCCTCCATCCTCCACTCTTTTTATATAAATATATAATATAATTATATATAATAAGCTAAAAAAGCCGTGGAGGATACCCCGTGGAGGATAGTGGAGGATACCATTTTGTGGAGGATAAAATCACTTTTTGAAAAAAACACAAAAAATATTATACCACAACTTTCGGCTGTCAATAGCAAAAAGTGGAGGATGTGGAGGATAAAGTGGAGGATAAAAACGACTATTTTCACCATTATACAACACACATTTTTGTGTCAAGTAAAGTTATCCACAGGTCTATTTTTGACCTTTTTTTTACAAAAACTTGTGCATTTTTTTCGAGGGGAGTATAATAAAAAAACTGGATTGTAATATCTATCCTTCACATCATGCTATACCTTTGCGGGATTGTGGTGTGATGGATAGATATTAGAATTCATATTATTAATCCCGCAAATTTTAATTTAATATAGCAATTATATGAACACTTTTGATACATTTTTTCCAATAAAAAATAGGGTACACGAAGTGATACACCCTGTAACAAAAAAAATAATCCAACAAAGCTACAAAAACACAATTCATAAACTACATGACCTCAATATAAATGGATACAATTTATATTTTGCCGTACAAGGATATGATGAAAAAAGATTAACGAGTAATTTAATAGAGTTACGATCATGGTTTGTTGACCTTGATTTAGAAATACCTAAAGACGATTTTAGACCATTACTCGATGAAATAATAAAAAATGATAAACCATCACTCATTATCGAAACGGGTAAAGGATTTCATATTTACTGGGTACTGGATGAAATTATAGAAAAAGAAAATAATCCTAACTGGGATACACAGGTACAAGAATTCTATGATATAGAAAACTATATTGTAGAGAAGAAGTATAATAAAAAACCTTACTGCTCTGATTTAGGTGCAAAAGATAAAGCAAGACTTATGCGTATGCCGGGTTCTCTCTACTATAAAAATTCAACTACCTCTAGTTTTACGACAAAAATAATTTATGAAGACATTTCGGTAACATATTCTATAGCAGAAATGAGAGAACATTGGAACAATATAGAAGAAAATAATGCTTCAAAGGAAGAAGTACATCCAGAACATCTCTTACAACAAAATACTACGACAAAAACTAGTAATGAATTTTCTAAAGAAAACAGTGATGACTTTTCAAAAAAAATGAACGAGTTATACCCGATTATATCTCGTCCATCATACATTGCTATGTCACAGTGTGAAGGTGTAAATGAAGGTATGCGAAATGAAACGCTATCTGTATTTGCAGGAATATCTCTGTATGGTGGTGTTCCAGAACAAGAATTACTAGCAACAGTGAAAAAATCAGGGTGGCTCGGACTAGAAAAAAATGAAATAAATACCGTTATTCATTCAGCATATAAAAATGGATATAACCGATTTAAACATCCGTGGTACAAATCACTGATTACACACGAAGAAGAGGAAAAAGTAAAAGAAGCAATTGCAAAAGTAATAAAAATAAGAAAAGAAATAGATAAAGTACGCTATGATTTATATGAAAGAGAGATTTTCAAGAAATATCCTAATTTAAAATTATCACAGCAAAACAACACTGTGTATAATTACAAAGACGGGTATTACTACGAATTAAAAAAGGAAGAATTAGCACAAATGATTTTCAGAAGCATGGATGAAGATAGTTTATATGGATTCAGAACGAACAACCTTGTAGCAAATAAAGAAAAAGCATTAAAATCAATCCTACCACCATTCATCGAATCACGGATAACAACAAATATAAACTGCACTAACGGTATTTTTGACTTAAATAAGCAAGTATTATTACCTCATACACCAGAGTATGTGACCCTATCACAAAATAATACTGCGTATGTACCAGGTGCTACCTGTCCGTTATGGATTGAAAAATTAAATGAACTTCTTGATAATGATCAAGAAAAAATAAAAAACATACAGATGTACGGAGGGTTATGCCTCACTCGGTCATCTAAATTTCAAAAGACACTCGTATTAATCGGTGAGGGACGTAATGGAAAAGGAGTTATTATGGAAATTATGAAAAACATTATCGGAGAACGAAATACTTCCAGTATTTCCATAAAACGTATTAATGATAGATTTACCTTGAGTAGATTTATTGGAAAACAAGTTAACTTTTTTGATGAAACACCATCGAAACAAGTACTCGAAACCGACACATTAAAAAGTCTTATCGCCGGTGGCCGGTTTGATGTTGAACGTAAAGGGATAGATTCATTCGAAGCAGAACTATACACAAAATGTATTTTCTTAGTAAACTCGTTTCCAAAATTTGATGATTTATCCGAGGGTACTACTGCTCGTATTTTATCCATTAAATTTAACAATGTATATAATGACGATAATCCAAAACGAGATAATGATCTTGTTGAAAAATTATTATTAGAAAGAGAGGGTATATTTTATTGGTTCGTACAAGGTGCTATCGAACTGTTCAATGAACGCAAGAAATTCATTGTTACCGAGGAACATAAAGAACAAATAGAGGAAATAAAACAAGATTCTAATGCAATTCGTAGATGGGTATATGAATATATGCATATACAACAATTTACCAATGAAGAGATAGATATTGAAAAAACAGAGAAAGGCATACACCCTAAGATATATGTAGAAAATCTCTATGACCATTTTATAGAATATGCAAATAAATATAATCGATATGCAAGTAATACACAGAAGCCATTATTTACTCGTGAACTAAATAAAATAGTAAAAGAGAAAAAAGGGTTTGTGCATAGCCAAAGAACTAACGAGAAGAATATAACTTTTTATAAAGGGATTATCGTTGAACCAATTATACAAGATGGTACCAGCGGTCGTGGTATCAGAAGTAATTATGTAAGTAATTTTTAATTATATGAATAACGAAATGATTTACTGTATAATCCATGATCATGGATATCACGAAATAGAGTCGAAAAATAAACTCATGCGGTCTTTTAGTAATTTAGATAAGCGAATAAATGTCTACAATACTGGCACAGTACAAATGCAAAGCTTTCACGATTCGAACGTACGAGGTGTATTAAAAAATGATTTTACTGAAGAACAACTTATAAAGTTACTAGCATAACCCACAGACTTTTCCACAACTTTATAATACATCCCTTGCAATGATTTATACCTATGCTATCCTATCTATAGGAATAGGTGTTAAATTATTTTAGGAATAAATAACACAAATATCACCCCAAGTCACCTATTTCCTAAAATAAGCTTGGTGTGATATTTGTTTTATGTATTTTTATGTATACACGATTAGACGACCACCCATTATCTCCTGAAAATACGGAGATAGAGTATCCACGAGATAACGATGATCAGGACGAACAAAATGACGAATTCGAACCTGATAACACAGATGATCTGGTAGACGATGAATTTTTAACAGCAGAACTAACACAATAATTATATGGATAAAAAATCACCATCATACGATGCCATGATGCAAGACGCACAGTATCGTAAAGGACTATCTATTGCATTTTTTAATGCTACCAATAATGCCACCGAGATAGCGAAACTTGAAAATGCAATGGCACAAGAACATAGTGTAGAGTACACAAAAGAGCGAATTTCATTCTGGCGAGATTGGTTGCTATCAGAACACGCTACATATTACGCACAAGTTGTTATGAATGTAGGGAAACCTTACTCCATAAAAGACACTATTGCTGAATTACAAACAGCAAAAAACTATGGAGAATTGATGGATATTTGGTTATCTATTTCGGAGGATCAACGACAAGACACAGAGATACGAGCATATGCTGATGCACGAAAACTAGAATTGAAAAAAACAAAAGCACCCATGGTCGCACCAGTAATAAAACCTATAGTGAAAAAGGTCGCTAAAAAAACTACTAAAAAATCTAAAAAATAGTATGAAAAAACATTTAATGCCACAAAATAGTGAAGCGTGGTTTCACGTGAGGAAAGGTAAGATAACTGGAACCACTCTAAAAGCGATTATGGGGACACCCAAGGCTCGTCAGGAGGCGATATACGACATAATAGCCGAAAGGCTCTCTGTCGGTGTTTCAACTGACTACGAGAACCCTATGGATCGTGGGAACCGATTAGAACCAGAGGCTATCACTGTATTTGAATTTGAAACAGGTATCAAAACAGAACTTATCGGATTTGCAGAACATGATGACAATACCCATATTGGAAACTCTCCTGATAGGATGGTAAAAGACGATGACACGCTCGCAGTAGAAGTAAAATGTCCACTCGGTAAAAACTATGTGAAACTATGGCTCACGAACGAAGTACCGGACGAATACGAACATCAAGTTATCCAGTATTTCGCAGTGAATGAGCAATTACAAAAGTTGTATTTCGTAGGGTATAATCCTGACATAAAAATACATCCACTCCATATCATAGAAGTTACTCGAGAAAGTCTGGGAGATAAAGTACAGATTGCACTTGAAAAACAAACAGAGTTTTTACTCGAGGTAGATGCAATCCTCCGAACGATTGTTACACTATAATTATAATTTTTGTCTCTATAGGATACATACACAGTGTGTATCCTATTAGGTATGAAATACACAGAAACAAAAACTATAAATGCAAGGTTGTGCTACTTTTGTGGCAAACCAATGGTATTTAAAACGGGCGGTGCTATTTTTTGTAGTAAAGAATGTCATTTTAAAACTGATAGATCATACGCTTCTGAATGTTTTGGGTATAATAATAAGTTATACAAAAAAGTAAAAGTAACAACAACTATCATATGAAAAAAAACACTGAAAAATTAGAACATGAGAGTAAATACCATATGGCAGTATTACGAGTGCTTATGAAAGACTTGGGAGAAAGTAATTTTTGGTGTGAAGTAAAAGTATGTAGAGGTAATACATTTAATCCTAGTTGCATTAGATTAAAACAACGTGCTATGCTCGCAAACCCACATCCAATAGGTATTCATATCAGTGATGTGGCTATGGATTTTGGTGGTAGTCGTGGGCTTGATTTAGTTTGTGCAGAGGATAAATATTTGTGTATTGTGTTTCTTAAGAATGAAAAACCACATGTTATTTGCATTTTTATGGAAGAAGAAACTATTAATACTGTATTAAAGAAATCATCAAAACTCGATGACTTATTAAGAGTATATAAATCATTTCCACTATGACCTACACATTAAACAATATTGAATATACCTTACGTCCATGGCAAGAACAGTGTTTACAGAAGCATAAAGAAACAAATAAACTACTTTTATCAGTAGGTACAGGACAAGGTAAATCTCTTATGTCGCTTATTCTAGCCGATAGATTTGTCGGTAAAAAATTAGTTATCTGTATCAAGAAAAAAAAGAAGGATTGGTTGCGTGATACAGAGGGTATGAATTATATCGTAATGACCAGAGATGAGATACGAAAATTTCCTATCCCTGATGATATTGTATGTATCATACAGGATGAAGTCCACGAGATTGTATCTAATACTACGAGCAAACGATTTATGATATTGTACAATTACATAAAGAACAAAATGCACCTGCCACACTTTATTTTATCAGCCACACCGATCCGTAGTTCATGGACATCGGTATTCGCTTACTATTGTTTACTAGGTTTAGCACTTCCAACAGATATAACTAAATGGCGTAATACGTTCCAATTTTTGGGGAAACAATGGGTAAAAAATGCACAAGGAAAAGCAATAGAAAAACGATGCTACAAAGACAAGCGAGATAAAGAAACAATGGAAAAGATACAACGTGGTATTGATAAAATATCATATATTTATTTTGAGACTAATCCAAATGCTACGCATACAGAAATAAAAATACCCATTACGATGGAATTCCCTATCACTGATACAGAACCTACATCACACGACTTTTATAGACTTGAAAATAAACATCCTAACAAAATTGAAAAATTAAAAGAGTTAGTTATTCCATGGACAGTTATTGTTTGTTTTTATAGAGAAGAGGTAGAGTATCTAAAACAATTATTTAATTGTCCTGCGGTATCTGGGAATGACCAATATCACGATGGATTACGAGATGAACCTATCGTAGTATGCCAAATGCAGTCAGCAACAGGATACGAATTACCGAGGCATACAAGAATGGTGTATTTTAGTTATTCGTATGGATATGTGCCATTTATTCAGTCTAAAGGGCGTATAGACAGAGGGAACACTCCTGTAGTTGAATATTACTACCTTGAAACATTTTATTTTGGTAGTAGTGATAAAACAATGGATTATAATATCCGTAAATCACTTGAACAAGGAAAAGATTATGATCCAAGTCTTTGGAAAAAACCTTGCATTGTATAACCACTTTGGTTTATAATTATGTAGGTCTACTCGTTTTTCTGATGTGAAACTGTATCTTTAATTCTTGTGATACAAAAGTAATGCCGTCTAACTTGTACCCTCTGAGTGTATAGACTAGATACACAATAAAGAGTATATAGATATTTTAAAAGTCCTCGTACAGGTTCTGTGCGTTTGGACTTTTGTTTTGTTTATGTTAAAATTATTGTATGAATAAAGTAATACAAGGAGACTGTTTAGAAGTAATGAATGACATACCTGATAAGAGTATTGATATGGTTTTAACTTCTCCACCTTATGATAATTTGCGAGATTACAAAGGATATACTTTTAATTTTGAAGGAATAGCTAAAGAATTATACAGGGTATTAAAAGATGGTGGAGTATGTGTTTGGGTTGTAGGAGATGCAACGATTAAAGGAAGTGAAACAGGAACATCTTTTAAGCAAGCTCTTTACTTTAAGGAGATAGGATTTAACTTGCACGATACGATGATATATTCAAAAAACAATGTTGGTATGTATGACCCAAGAAACAAAAGATATAAACAAGCCTTTGAGTATATGTTTATTTTTTCTAAGGGTCGCATTAAGACATATAATCCAATACAAGATAAACCAGTTAAAAGTAAAATAATTAGTAGACCACACGGGAGAAAGACAGACGGTACTTTCAGAAAAAGAAAATCAGATATAATCGCAAAACCGTTTCAAGACAGGTTTAATGTGTGGACATATTTTACAGGTGCAATAATTTCAAAAGATAAAATAGCATTTCAACACCCAGCCATTTTCCCAGAAAAACTTGCAGAAGACCATATTCTCTCTTGGAGTAATGAAGGAGATATAATCCTAGATCCAATGGCAGGAAGTGGAACAACACTAAAAATGGCAAAGAAAAATAACAGAAATTATATCGGAATAGAAATCTCACCCGAATACATAGACATAATTAAAAATAGACTAAACCTGTAGAATACTTTTCCACAGTTTTGTTTTTCAATACTTGCATTAGTTTTCTAGTATGCGATACTTGTAAGGCAATAGGGTTAAATCGTTTAGCAATAAATAATGTAAAACTCGTATCAAGTCCCTATTGCTAGACGAACTTGATATGGGTTTTATTTTATGTATTGTTATGAACAAAAAACAGGTAGAGTTACGACAATTAGCACAACAGATACTAGCCGATGAATTAGAAACTAGAAAAGCCGAGGATAAACTCTGGCTCTGTATAGCATATGGTATCGGACTATTTGTACTGGGATACGGACTATATCAATTTATTAGATTTATAGTAGAGGGATTTGCTCTTAAATAATTATGGATAAAGAACCAAAAATACAGCCTTGTATTATATGTGAAAGTCTCACAAGTAAATACTGTAAGTTTTGTGATTATGGTGATGATGAGAAAACTTTTTATTGTGATGAATGTTATATAAAGGTCGTACAAACAGGGAACTGTTGCAGTGGTAGTGAAAAAGCTTATAATCCACAATAATTATATGACCCTAACACAACAACTACAAAACTTAATACTTGATATGATTGGAGAAGACGAAACTAGTACAGCACAATTACGAGAAAAAGTCCCAGAACTTGTAGAGAAAATTAACAACAAAATTCTCAATGAAATCACTGATATTTTTATCAATGCTGACAAAAGAGAGGATAGAGTCGAACTATCTGATATTGAAAAACTTTTACAATAATTATATGGATAGAAAAATAAAATTCAAATCAATTGATGGTGAAATAACGGTAGTAACACCAAAAGCAGGTAGTAGAATATCTACTGGATTATTTGATAAAAACGGAGTAGAGATATTTGATGGAGATTATATCGAAATTGAAAGTATTTTTGGAAACAGAATTACAGTAGATAAAATAGTGTGGTATCGTTGTGGATTTGAAACACAAAAAGGAGGTCAAATCCCACGAGAAACAAGAATAAAAGTTGTTAGTAGTATTTATAGTGACCCTGAATTATTAGCCAAACTTAATCAAGAATAATTATGAACTTAATTGAAAAAATTGGACACATAATAATATTTGCAGATTTATTTTGGTTTTCATATATACTATGTACTGATAACCTCACTGAATTTGTTTTTGGATTATTTGTTACTATATTTGTTGCAGGATTTTTTATTATGGTCGGTGGAGCATTAAAAACTAATAATTAACTATATGCCACAACTACAACAAATAATATCCCGTATACAATCGGGAGAACTGACGAGAGAGAATGATACGAGAGGGAGTAATGGATTTTGGGACTACTTATATGCAGATATGTATGACTTCGCTACAGATGGATATTTTTGTTTCAATGCTCTCTGGGGCTTATACGAGACTATGACACCGAAAGAAAAGGAGTGTGAAAACACGACTTCGGCAAAGCCGATGCTTAAAAAAGAGTATCGCTGGAATAAAATCACAGGAGAACTACTCGGTACATTTTATTGTGATAAACCTATGGGAGATTATGAGACGAATGTAAAACCAGTAAAACCAATTATTACAACTACTGAAAAAACTAAACTGGACGAACTGGAGGAACGAGTAGAACGACTAGAGAAAGCAGTCGGCATTGAGCATTTTTATTCAACTAACCAATAACACATATGACCATAAAAGACTTAATAAAAAACTTCACAGATATCACAAAAGTAGAAAAAGTCGCACTCGCTATCATAGAAAAATATGCAGGAGGACGAGCAAAGGCTTTTATAGAATTACGAGATGAGATAATGAAATTATAAGACTAATCAATAACTATTATGTTAAAAACTATTTTCAAACAAATAAAAAAAGGTTATTAGAATACAGAAAACAAAGGTATCAATTAACTAAAAAAGACCCGTCATAAGGTCTTTTTTATTATTCATGGTATTCAGACTTCATCGCCTAAGTCTCCAGTGTAGTATTCATCTTGTGCGTGGATCTCGTCCATTATCCCACTCTCTG
>ERZ869925.710-NODE-710-length-20773-cov-6.241336_pt1 | contig 20773 bp, 21 predicted proteins | sample MGYA00579311_ERZ869925 | MGnify/ENA primary metagenome ERZ869925 (study PRJEB32216, sample SAMN09231817) | wastewater metagenome | place: USA: Maryland | collected 2016-07-30 | study: EMG produced TPA metagenomics assembly of the PRJNA472060 data set (Reclaimed...
TCCTCTAGCTCTGTGATTGCCGCGCCTATGGCGTCGATATGGTCTTGAGCGGTCATGTTCGTCTCCGTTTGCAGGGTTACGCGCCGACGAGATTTGGGACGATGATTAGATAAACGTAAAGCGCGTCCGTATAGGTCGCCCCAAGCCTTACATCCAGATCAAGAACAGTCGTGCTTCCCCACAGACCCGTCACGCCAAGCGGCTGCACGCCGCCTGCGTCATTGGCGGTAGCTAGGAAGAATTCTTCCCCCTTCATCGCGCGGTTAAAGGTTACGCGATAGCGGCCCGTGGCCTGCTTTGCGACCGTGATAGTCAGAACGCCCTGACTGATTGACACGACCTCGTTGTCCCGAAACCGGAACTCCGACTGATTGTAGGATGGTGTTTGAATATCGCACGACCCAACATACCGAGCGTCTATGTCATAGCGAATGTTTCCGCCGCCGCTGACGATCCAGTCATGGGCCGAATCAACCTGATTGTCGGTCACCTGAAGCAGATCGGTGTTGATAGCGTAAATGTGCGCGCCATCCGGGGCCGCACCATGAATAGCCGACCGCTTGATGATGCATCCCGAAATCCGATCGGACGTGCCGTTGCCCTCAAACCGCCATGTGTAGGCGCCGGCCTGACCGCCGCCGTTGTCCTCAATGTAGGTGGCGATCCATTGGTGGTTCGCCGCAGTCTGCTGCGATGCCGAACTGACGGTGCGGAACAAGACCACCTGATCGTTGTCTTGCAGGCAACAATCCTCCCACGCGCAGTTGCTTGAGTCCTCTATAATGACTGCTTCAGCGCCGGTGCTTAGGCCGCCTTCATAGACGCAGCCCCGGTGCGTGATGGTGGTCGGGAAACTACCAGCAGTCCACGGAACACCGATCCGCTCATGCAGGCGGTTGTCGAGCCAGTAGCACTGTTCAAGGACGATATTCTGACAGCCGAGAAGGAGTTGCACGGAATGTTCTGTCGTGTCGAAGTTCCAAATCCCGATGTTTGAGAACGTCGCGATTTTTTGCCCGCTGATACGCATGGCATAGGCCGAACCGGTCGCGTTCGTCCCGTCGATGCGGAATCCCGAGAAGGTGTCGAGAAAGGCGCTGGACGTGTTGACCGTCGCGTCAAAATCCATCGTCGGGCCACTGGAAAGGAACGAGTGCAGGCCGCAGCGCCCCATCCCGACGCCGACAATGGACACATACGGACGCTTGAGAAGCGACGACGTAATCTTGTACATTCGCGAGAACAGAACGCGCCGGGCGAAGGCCGCAGATGACCAATTCCCCGCTGCGTCTATAGCCGCCTGAACGAATGCCGTGTCATCAACCGCCGAGTTATAGGTCGCCGCCGCGCCGTACTGTTCCGGCGTGAAATAGAGGATGCCAACCTCAAGGTTGGTCCTAGCATCCAGCGCGGTTGATGCTCCCGTGCCCCCATCCGTGATCGGAACGTCAGTCCCGCCCGCGCGATAGACGAGGTTCCCCTCAATCGTCATGTTGCCCGCGCTGGACCGGGCAAGCGTCGTGTCTGTCGCGTTGCCAAGTTCAATCGAGCCAAACCCGACAGCGGTGCTGGTTGAAGGAACAAGCCCGGAAGCGGGCAGTCCCGTCGCGTTCGTCAGCGTCATGGACGACGGCGTGCCGCCTGCGCCGTTGAACGTGGTGAACGCTCCGGCAGAGCCGACGTTGATACCAAGCGCCGTTGCGACGCCAGTTCCGGGAACAAGCGTGGCCAGCGGGCCAAGCGTCCCCGTGACATAGGCGGTGAGAGTTGCCGCCGTGACCTTTTTGAGCGGCCCCGGAGCGCGGTACGAAACCAGAAGATCAGCCGCCTGAACGGGCGCGTCCTGTTCCGTCAGTTCAGGAACACTCTTACCGGCCATTACGCATACACCACGTTGAGGCCAAGGATCGCGGCCAAAGCCGGAGCCGTTGTGCCGTTATCAGCCGCAGACGTCGTCAGTCCGTAGGCGATGCCTGTAGCGAAGACGAATCCCTGCATATCATACGAGAACACCGCCAAGGCTGGCAACGCCAGCGTCAGCACAGGAACATCAGTGCCCACGGTCGGAGCCGTCGCCTTGTCGTAAAACTTCAGATAGGTGACGGTCGCAGTAGTATTAACGCCGTTCACATGAAACAGGCTACCCGCCGTCGCCTTGGCGCTGGTTGCATTGGTGGTGTTTGCGCTGGACGGAATACGGCTTGCAGACGCCGGAACCGCTACAGCAGCAACCTGCGAGCCATTCGGGTTAAGAAGAACGGCGGTGAAGTCGGCTTGAGTGCTGGTCGTCGGAAGCGGAAGAGCGCGCATGGTGTTTATCCCCGAATAAGGCTATGGTTAGCACATGAAAGTGCTGAAAAACATTGTCTGGCTGACGGTTTTTGCCGCGATCCTTCTAACCGTGCACATTTCGTCCAAAGCGTTCGCGACATGGCTTATCCCCCCTGTCCTGCCAGAATGGGCGCAAGACGTCCGCTAACCGGCACACCGCGAGCGGCTGGCGTCGGAGGCGTTGCGCCAAACTGAGTGGACAGCCTGACAAGGGCTTCCCGGTCTGCATCCGTCAGGGTAGCGCCACGGCGAATCTTGCCGATCAGAGACAGCGCAACGCCGGTAAGCGAGCGTGGAGCATTTTCCAGACCAGCAGCCGTCAAGCGTCCAGCAGTCGGAGCGCCGCGCGAGCTATCCATGAAGTTCGCAATGCGCATCCGTTCGTTCAGCATCCCGAGCGCGCCTTGGAAGTCATCGACAACGGGCTGGTCGAAGGTCGAACCCATGACCTGACGGACGTTGGCGGAATCGTTGCTGTTGAAGTAGCGGCTAGGCACACCGCCGCCCTCGACCATATTCCCCAAGTCCTGCACGACCTGATCGCGCATCCCGACTTGCGCGCCTTGACGGGGCGTGGGGATTTGACGGCCAGAGATAGCCGCCGCGTCCGCAGCCTGACGCTCAAGCACACCCATCTGATCGGCGTAGTCAGCCGGTCGGATGCTGCGTCCGCTTTGCCGGATGGCCTCTTGCCCTAGATCGACACCATCACCCGCGAGATTGTAGCCGCGATAAGTAGCGCGAGCGGGAGCAAGACCGGGGACGTTCTCTAGCGTCTGGTTAATCGCTCCCTGACGGGCATACAGGTCAGCCGCCAGATCGTTGTCGGGGTTCTCAAGGCTACGGCCCGCGTTTCGTCCTGACGTGCCTAGACGGCGCTGGATGCGGTCAAGCGCAGCAGCGGACACTTCATCCGTCTGGCCCGACATAAGCGCATCCATTTCAGCCGCCCTTTCCGGGAAGCGGAAAGATGATGCACGGCGAGCCGCCGCGACCTCTCCCGGAACGTCCGCAATCGCACGGCTAACCGCGCCATCAACAGGGACGCGCTGGTCATAGGGAAGGCGATAATCCGTGTCCGCCAAGCCTTGCGAGGTGTCGTCCAGACCTTGACGATACTGGACAGCAGAACGCGGCTCACCGGGCGTCAGGCGATAGGCTTGATCGACGGCTTGATCTTGGACCGACCCCGCCACTTCATCACGGTAGCGAGCGCCCGCCGTCATGCCGGGACCGGGAGCCTGCGCAGCACCCACAACCAGATTGCGCGTCCGCGTGGCGTTCGGCCCTACAATGTCCAGAAGGTTAGGGCTGATACCATACCGCATCGCATCGTTCATGGCCGTGCGGATTTGAATAGGGTCGATTCCGTCCGCCCGCATGGCCTCGCTAAGACGCTGCAAGGCTCTCCGGTCAACATCGCCGTTCAGGGCTGCAATGCGTCCGCCCGTCACTCGGTTGAGAACGGCAGGAATCTGGTCAAGGCCGGTCGCGCGAACCGTGGCCGATGCTCCGGCAGATGCGAGCGGAACGCCGCCACCTGTGACGCCTCCGATCATGCCGCCGCGAGCCGTAGCGCCTGCCTCATCGCCCGGATTGCTGTTGAGCAGGCCCGAAACTGCCCCGACCGGAGCCCCTGCGGCAATGCCTCGACCGACAGCCGGAACAAGGTCAGCCGAGGCCAAGAGGCCACGACCGGCCTGCTCCCCCACCACGAACTCACCGAGACGACCCATTCCCGGCGTGGACATTCCGCCAAGCAACCCCGCCCCAAGCGACTGAGCCGGGTTCTCTGCCTGCCAGTCCCGCTGCAACTCGTTTTGTACGGCGCGAGATGCGTTGAACGCTTCGCCCATGCCGTAGCCGCGTTCATTGCCGATCAGGTTATCAAACCCGGTCCCCAGCGCCGCGCCTGCGGCATTGAACATTTTGTCCAGACCGAGGGACGCCGCGTTCATATATTCGGTGTTGGCACTCCACGCCTGATCGGCCTCGCGGCCTGTAATCGTTTGGCCCGGTGCGCGAGCATCCTCAAGCGCCCGCTGTTGCGGTCCCCACGCTTGCGTAAACTCGATAGCCGCTTCCTCAGAGACAGCCGGAACCCTTACCGTCCGATCCCCGACAGTGACCTCATAGATGCCTATTTCCCCGCCATCGGCAGGATTGAGCCTAGCCCAGCGGCGACCAGCCTCTTTGGCGAGCGTTTCGTTCTGCTCTTCAAGCAGAATGGTCCGCCCATCCTCAAGCGTGATTTCATAGACCGGATCGCTCATCCCACACGCCTTACAGTGACGCCGCCGCGACCGGACTGATTGCGGAGCCTCGCGTTGCCTCGCTCACGCCCGCCAGCTTGAGCCAGACGGCCTTCCGGGGTCACATACCAATCACCATCCGGCAGACGAGACACGTCATAGCCACGCGGCGGGAAGCGGGGGTTGCTACGGTCACCTAGAGGCGCGGTGCGGTTGCGGCCTTGCATCGTCTGAGCAAAGGCCCGTTGTGCTTCCGTGGGACGGACGTTGGCGCGCGGCTCTGGCGAGTCGGCCTCGACACGGGGCGGCTGATAGGCGTTGTTCCACGCCTGCTCCGCACCTTGCAGCGTACCATTGCGGGAGGCCCACGAATCCATAAACTCAGCGCGTAGTTGAGCCTCACCGGCCCGCGAACGCCCGCGATTGATCACCGCTTCGTTGGCTTGCGGAGTACGATTCACAGACGGAACCGACTGGCCATAAAGCCGCTGCTCAAAGTCCGAAGTCGCGCCAGAACCGGCAGGACGCTGAAGAGGCGTCAGGCGGGCGCTAATCTCCCGCATCTCGTCAATCTCAGGATCGCCCGCCGCCCGAACGTCCGAGATGAACCCGCCAACAAGCGGAAGAGCCATCAATCCGCCCGTTCCCTGCTCCTCAGCCAAGCGGGCGAAGCGTTCCGTATCGGCAAGGTCCGTTCGCAGCGTAGCGCCAGCACGGCGCATATCGGCCAGCGCCTTTTGCTCTTGGACTGACAGACCGCCAACACGGCGCGGCGCACCGCCGTTAGGGCCGCGTCCGGTAATAAGCGAGCCATCAGGAAGGCGGGTCAGCCCTTCAGGGGCCACAGCGGCGGGAGCGCCAGCCGGGGCATCTACCGGAACGGGGGCCAAACTTCCATCTGGCTGGCGGCGCACAATCACGCGGGTTCCGTTAGGAAGCGTCCCGGTGCGACCCTCAACGAGTTGCGGCATCAATCCCACCTGATATCTGAAGGGTTAACGGGAGCGGCTGCGGAGCCGCCGCCAGATCGAGGACGCGGCGCAGCGCGGGGACGGGGAGGCGCACGACGCGCAGCCGCAAGCCTGCTTTGGTACTCAAGCCAGCCCGGAATCGGCTCGACACCACCATCAGCGGTCCAGCGCAGACCATCGCCGGGGCTTTCGCGTTCCGGCTCAAACTCTTCCGCCCAGCCAGCATTCGGACCCGTCCGGTAAATGCCGCGAGCGGTGTTGAGATAGCCTTCCTTGCTCGCCTCAGCCTCACGCTCCGCAGCAGCGCGCTGGCGAGCCTCATAGGCCGTCAGGAAGCCTTCCGGGTTGGCGTTGAAATAGAGTTGGTCCTGCGGCGTAAGGTTCAGCGACTTGGCCAGCATATTGATCTGCTCACGCTGTTGAGCCGCCAGACGGGCTTGCGTCCGGCCGGCCGACCGATTTCCGCCGTCGTCAATATCTTGCAACGATGCGCCGAAGTCTCCCAGCCGCTCAACGAAGCCGCCCGGCTGTTGCGCCTGACGCATGAAGCCGCCCAGACCGCCCATCAAACCACCTTGCTCAGCCGCTTCGGGTTTAGGCATGAGTGCGCTTTGAGGCTGCATCGGCATAGGGAAACCAGCCCCACCGGGGAGGCTCTTTTGAAGCCGCGTGAGAACGTCCAGCAAGCCCATTACTTCCTCCCGCCAAACAGACTTGCCAACGACGACGCGACGCCAGCCGCTTGACCGATTGAGCCTAGAATACTCCCGCTTTCCTTAGCGGTCGATGTGCCGGTTGAGTTGGAGCCTTGGAACAAGCCGAACTGGCCCTGACCGTTCAGCGCGCCAAGGGCCTGAAGCATCGACAGATCAGCCGTGCGATAATCCGCATCAATCCCGCGTTGCTCTTCGCCAAGCCCCGCCATCAATCCAATGTTAGCCCGGCTGTTAGCGTCCTCAGCGCCGCCGATATTGGATAGCAGACCCCCGGCCTGAAGGTTACGGTTCTGAGCGTCGCCGTAATAGCCCATCCCGGTGTTATAGGCTTGATCGCGTAGTTGAGCCTCCGCCGCCGCCCGGCCTTGCGCCAGTTGTCCGCCAAGCATTCCTTCGGCCACACCGAAGCGCGAGCCGCCAAAGCCCTTGTTAGCCGCACCCCTAGCCGCCAGTTGGGCTTGTTGCATCCCCGCGTTCTGATCGTAGCCTTGCAGCGTCGTATCAACGACCTGTTGCGTGTAAGGCGACATGAAGTCCTGAGCGGAGCCGTTGTTTACAGCCCCCCGCGCAATGCCTGCCGCCTCTCCGAACAACGGCGAGCCTGTCAGTTGGCCAGCCGCGCCAAACGCCTGATTTTGCAAGCTGGACGCCGGGGCCACCAGTGAGGTTGGGTCTGTGTTGCCGAAGTCCTGAACGCGGCCCGTGTAGCCTTGCAGCGCGTTCGTCACCCAAGCGGGATTCGTCGGTGTAACCGTCTGCTGAGTCGTCTGTTTCGTTGACTTGCCGCTCATTAACCCAAGTCCTTAACCAGCGTGACCGACTGGAACCGATAGCCATCATCCTTCATGGCCCGCTCCCAGCCTTTGCGGCCTTCGATCATCGCCACCGTGCAACCATTCAGCCGTCCGAACGCCTCGACACCCAAAGCCATCTGCTTCAGTTCCGCCATATCACCGCCCGCCGTCAGAACCGAAATCGCCTTGCCCTCTCCGAAAGGCGCAATCTCAGTTACCATCGCGCATCCCTTGCCGGGCCAGAACAAGGCTCCGCGCTGGACCGCTTGCAGAACGTCAACCATCGTCAACGGACTATGCTCTAGCCCTGCTTCAAGCCATGCCTTGCACCGCTCAAACTGAGCCATTTCGGGCGAGGGAGCATCAGGGACCAGCGTCAAGGTTGCCTCAACGCCCATCGCCTCAAGCTCTTCATTCAGACCGCTCATTGGAACCCTGCACCTTCCGCCTCAAACTCAGGCTTGCCGACACGAACAAACGACGGACTGCTACTCGCTGACAGTTTAATGCGCGCAACCCGTCCTGTCGCGCGAAAATCTTTCTTGGGTCGGCCCGGCGTTAGAACATACGGCCCATGCTCAACTTCAGTCGCTTGCGGGTATTTCCGCGTAATGACCGTGAGATTGACCGGCCCAACCTGACCCTCAAAGTCCGGCCAGATGCCTTTCAGCATAAGGAACTGCGAGGCGTCAGAAATATACTGGTCCGCCGTCTCCATGCTCCAATCCAGCACGTTGCCATCAGCCGATTGGCCGCGTTCGTGCAGGTAGATGAAGCCGAGATAATCCGTTCCGATGGGGTAAGCGCCCGGTCCGGCGTCGATCATGGCCGTGCGTGACAGGTTGCCCCGTGACCACGACCCATCCAGCGTACAAGCCGCAACATAGCGGTTGTTCTCGGTGCCGTTCACAATGTCCGGCGTGACCTGAAGCTGGTTCCCGTCACCATCATCCAGCGTGGTCACAGCGTCAACCAGCAGATCGAAGCCCTCAACAATCGTCCCGCCCGAATCCGGGAAGTCCCACCGGACCTCTCCAAACTCCGCACAGCTTGACGCATAGACCTTGTCTTGCTGAACCGCAGTCAGAGACGCCTTAACATCAGCCTGAACCGGGCTTGGGATCAGTTGCGGAGCACCACCCAAGGCGCACTGATAGAACTGAACGTCCGTGCTCATCCAGTAAGCGACTTGAGACACCACCACAGCGGCATTAGGCCCGATCAGCCCGCAATGCTCGCCCACCCGATCAAAGCGCCACGTCTGGTCAGGGCTTCCGATGAACTGGCCCCGGAACAGGTTGGAGTCCGTCCAGACATAGACCAGATCACCAATCAGCCGCGCGCCAACAATCCGACCTCCACCCTCAAGAATGACCTCGCCAGCGTTATTCGTCGGCGTTGTCGTCCAGTCAGTCGGGTTCTCAATGTCAGAGAACCGGATGCACAGCGGGTTGAAGTCCCCCGACGTTTCCTCATTGCAGCCGAATGCCATCACCTGACGTTGAGGAACCACCAGCGTGTACGTCACCTCTTCAGGCGCATTCGCCAACTCAATCGCAGGAACGCCCGTGTCCAGCGGCCAAGTGTAGATCGTCTGGCCTCGCGGGTTGGCGATCAGATCAGAACCGTAAGACGACAGGCTCCACGTCATCGGGAAATAATCGACCGTCGAAGGCTCCGAATAGAGGCCCGTCGAATATGTGCCGGTTCCGTAGCCTTGTCCGCCCGTTCCGTCAGGGTTGCCCTCAACGAAAGATGCAGGCGTGATGTTGTAAAGTCCCCCGCCGTAGGACACCTCAAGTCCGAGATACGAACCATAACCAACGATCAGATTGCCGGTGTTATCCGTGTAGGAGTAAATCCCTCGGCACGGCCCCATAAGTATGTCGCCAGAGAACCGCTCCCACCCACCGATGACTTGAGGCTTACCGCGCCAGAAGCGCACCTTGTCAACGTCAGCCCAAGCGCCCGCACCCGTGGAAAACACGGTGTCATCGAGGTTGATGCCTGCTGTGATGACAAGCGGAACGCGCATCAGAGAACAATCGCCATGCGAATGGTGGTGAAGTCATAGCTCGAAATCACACCGCCAGCGTCCCGGAACGTCTCCATCGTAAAGCCGGAAGTCGTGATTGAGCCAATCGTCGGCGCGTACACAGCAACAGACCCGTCAACCAGCGTGACCACCGGGAGGTAGTTTGCATTCGGCATCGCGGGAGAAAGCGTGATGGTGTAGTTGCCGGTCGAGTTGCGGACGCATGAAATCCCCGAACCCGCCGTTACCGCGCCGGACGACCCTGTAATGGTCGCCGTAGCCCTGAACGAAGCAATCGCCGCCGTTGCCGCCGTCACCCGACCCTTAGCATCCACCGTCAGGCCGCTATACGTCCCCGGCGTGACGCCAGTAGATGCCAGCGTCAGCGCGCCTGAGGCATTCGCAGAGCCGTTTACACCCGCAATCGTGCCGGTGGCGTCTCCCGTCAGGCCCAGGTCACGCGCTGTGGCCCATGCAGAGGCCGTGGAGGCATTGCCAACCAGCGAACCCGTCAGGATGCCAGACAAGGCCGTAAACACGCCAGACGGGCCAGAAACTGCACCCGTAAACACAGCGCCCGACGTTTGTGCCGCACCCACGATGCGTGAGTCATTGCCAGCCGCTACCGTCCCCGCCGTAGTCCCGACATTCAGCAGCGCAGCGCCACCGAGAGACAGCTTCGTCCGCATGGTCGCGGGGGACGACCAGACAGCCCCCGCACCATCACTCGTCAGGGTGTAATCCACCGTAGAGGAAAACGACGGGAACACCGCAGCCCATGACGTAGTGCCTCCGTCCGTGGTCAGATACCGTCCGGCATTGCCCGCCTGCCCCGGCAACGACGCCGAGGCAAAGGCCGTCGCGTCCGTGTAGGCTTGAGCCGCAGCCAGAACCGCATCAATCTGCTGCTTGTTGACCCCGTCCAGTGGGTTAGACCCATTGGCGATGTTTTTCAGGACGCTGTTCTGAAAGTCGGTGCGCGAGGCAATCCGGCAATCCGTGCCGTCGCAAATCACCGGAACCGTGTCGCCTGAGGCCACCGTAGCAGACAACCCGCCCGCCGTGATGACCACGTTTCCGGTTGAACGATTGCTGACAATGTAGAGCTTGGACTGCCCCGGAATCGTTACCGTCCCACCCGCCCCGCTACAGACCAACATCATGTTGCGGGCCTGATTGGCAACGTAGTTGGTCGAGGTAAGCGTCACCGGATAGGTTGAGACAGCCGTAGTCGCAGCAATGGCCTCCGTCAGCCGTTGCAGGGCAGAGTTCAGGTTGGGATCACCCCACGTGTTGAGGTTTTCGCCAGCGGCTTGCTGTTCGACGTTCAGGAGAGGCGTAGGGCTAGAGGGCATTCCACGTCACTCCATCAGAAACCTTCACCTCATCGGTGGTCAGGTCATACACAAGGCACGACTTCCATTGATCCGCCCCCGGCAGATTGGCCGTCGTGTAGCCGGTAAGCTGCAAGGGCCGCTTGGCAAGCAGGAAGACTGCCTGAAGCTGCAAGACCGCCCGCTTCCACCATGCAGGCGTTTCCGGCTCAATCATGATGGGGTTAGGCGCTACCATGACCCGCGCATCCTTCCCGTGCCAAGCAGTTTGGACGCGCTGTTGCGAAGGTCCGAAAGCGCCTCTTGCTCCGCTCCCAAGGCAATCGAAGCGCCCGCATCGTCGCGGAAATAATCCCGATACAGCAGATAACGGACCCGTGCCGCGATCAGGTCATAACCGTCCGTCAGCCACGCATTCGTTGACGTTCCGTCTGCATAATCCAGCGCAGGCGTTACGTCATAGACGCCAAGGAACGTCAGCACATAGGCGATGTTCGGCACCGGGTAGAGCCGCACCGTTCCGGCCTGAACCGAATAGTCCGTGGGCTGGCCGCTGGTAGTTGCGTAGCCATTCCATTCCTCAATCACTTGCCACGCTTGAGGCCGGAGAGGATAGGCGTTCGCCCCCACGGTAACCGACAGATAGTCAATCATCCGGACGCCAGAGGGGAGCGTCACATACTGGTTGTTCGCCACCGTCGATGCGGTCTGGCGGTATTCGTTGAAGGTGAATCGCTGGACAGCGTAAAACTCAATCGCGCGAGAGATTACCTCATCAAGCGCGGTCGCCAGATCATCCGTCAGGTCATCCCGATTCGTCTCGGTGATGATGCGGGTTTTAAGGTCAGCAAGGGTTGCCATTCAGGAAGCGGGGAGAGCCGTTAAGCCCTCCCCTTGTCCTTTAGGCGTTCGGGACGTAGGCAACCACAACGGTTGCAGCGCCCGTGGTCGCGGCGCCCCCGGTCTGGGTAAAGGTCCAGAACAGTTCCACATCGACCGAGGACGACATGATGCCGCCAAGGGTAGCGGGGGCAACCAGAGTCACGCCCACAGCGGTCTCATCCGCACCACCGGCAGCCACCAGAGCATCCGGATCAGCAGCGGTGCCGACAATCAGGACGTTGGTGGAAGCGGCGTTAAACACCGTCTGCACAGCTACCGCCGTGTAGAGGATTTGCGCGTTAGCCGGGACAGCGGCACCCATCGACACCTGAGTACCAGACGCCACCGTGTTAAAGGCGATGTTGGAACGGATGTAATGGATTTCCTGTGTCGCGTTTTGACGTGCAGCTACAGTCATTGTCTCAGCCCTCCTAGGCCGTGTAGGTGTCGATGCAGATTTTCGAGAAATCTGCGGAGTTGTAGCGAACGCCCTTCAGGCCGAAGATGCAGCCCGCTTCGACACCGAGTTGGTTGCCGTAGTCGAACAGTTCTTCGTTCCAATCCCACGAACCGTAAGACTCGCCGCCGCCGAAGCCGAGAACCATAGCTTGAGCGCCAGCCAGAACGGCACGGCGGGTATTGGCAACCGAGGCACCCGTGGACGAGTTGACCCCCGGAGTGATGCGGGTCGATTCGTGCAGGATGACGCCGTTATACATGCCCAGCGCACCCGTCCAGATCGGGTTGTTCTTCGAGCCGTCTCCGGTAGCAGCGGCCTTCTGAATGTCCAGCCATTGGCCCGTAGCGGTGTTGGTCCGCAGTTGGGTGACTTGATTGGTGTGCAGGAACAGGACGTAGCGGTCCTCACCGTTCATCTTCAGCGGACGCATGACCGGGGTGGCCAGCTTGGCTTGAGCGACAGCGGTGTCGATCAGTTGAAGGGTGAACTCGTCGCCCGTGGTCAGCGACTGGTCGTTGGCCCGCGAGTTGGGACGCACAACCGTCGAGGGGGCCAGAACGGCGTTGTTGCCGGTGTAGCGAAGGTCGGTCTGAGCGGTGTAGCCGCAAAGCTGGTTGAAGAACGCGGTGTCCATACGACCGGCCCACCAATCAACCAGACCGTCCTTGGCTTCCTCACGGATGCTCCACGGAATGCGCTGCTCAGTCATCTTGCCAGCCGAACGGACGGCGTGACGAAGCTGGTCGATCAGCAGGTTGTCGGTGTAGGTGGTCAGACGCTCTTCGTTGCCTTCCAGAGTGCCGTCGCCCAGCACACCATCGCCGGTCAACTGCATCCGCAGGGTCAGGGTCAGACGGTCACCCGCCGACTTTTTGAAATCGTCCTTTTGTTGAATCAGGCTATCGGCGCTGTCACCGATGAACTTGCCAATCCACGTTGCCTTGAGGGCTTCGCGCATCAGCGCCTTGGACCAAAGCTTTACAGCCTCGGGAGAATTAACGCCGTATGAAGTCAGGGCCATGATGGGCCTCCACAGTGAATGAGGGTCGTTCTCGCGTTGGGCTACCGTGCCAACATCCGAACGGCATCCTCACCCGCCGTGGGTCTGGTTCGTGCCGTGAACCGCCCGACTATCCCGCCCGACGCGCTTGCGACCGCAACTTGGCGAACGCCGCATCAAACGCCGCACCTTCAAGCTTCGTGACCGACTCCGCAGACAACTCACCGTCGCCCGTCTTGCCGCTCATCCCACTAAGGGAGCGTGAAGCCCTTTGGCCCCGCTCAATGGTTTCGAGCTTTTTGTTAGACTTGTCAACCGGCAGAGGGTTATCCTTGCCCGCAGAAGCACCAAATCCGCGATTTTTTGCCAGACGGTACACGACCTCAGCAGGGTCTTTGCCCGACTGAAGCGAGCGCGCGACAAGGCCGACCAACTCACTCGTCAGCGCCTTCGTCAGTTCGTCACCGTCGTAACCCTGCTCCTGAAGCTCAAGAATACGGGCCTCCCGGAAATGCTTGGCCGCGTCGTTGTAATCCGGGTTCGTCTCGATGAAGTCGGCTTCATACTCCTGCATCCGGGCATTGATCTGCCGGAACTGGCGCTGTTGTGCCGTCTGGGCTTGTGTCTGGCGTTGCGTCTCCTGCTCGCGCTGCGTCAGTTTCAGCGCAATCTTGCGAAGCGCCTCGATGTTGCCGATAGGGTCGGTTTCCACGTCAGGGATGGCCGACAGATCAACGTCGTCATTCCCACGGCCTCGCCCCTCAAGAGCGGCCAGACGGGCTTCCAGAGCCTCCGCGCGGGCCTCCGCAGCCTGACGCTGGCGACGCTCGGCATGGGCCATGCGCGACTTGTCAGCCGCTACACGCTCAAGCTTCTCCACGTCTTTTGAGACAGCAGGCTTCTCGGGCTGTTCTTCTTGTTCCGATGCATCATCATGCCCGGCGTCGTCCTGCTCTTGGGCCTGACGCGCTTCGTCCATTTCGGCTTCAAAGCCGTCATCGCCGCCATCTTCGTAAGACACGTCAGACATTAGGGTCTCCACCCGCTAGGTTGTTCACTGTTTGCATAAGGTCAGCCTCGGCACCGTTCCGCATTGCTTCGGTCAACTCCTTAGCCGCCTCCGCATCGCTTTGCTGCGCCGCCGCTTCGTTTTTCGTCGCCTCACTCGCCGTCTTCCGCACAGACTGCTCCATCTGTGCCATGCCGACCTGCGCCGCCTTCTCAGCCATCGGGTCAGGCTGTGGCGGCGTCATCAGAAGCTTGACGATCTTCTCGCTCAGAGAAGCCGGGAGCGGGCTATATTTGACCAGTTCCGCGATAATCTCCGGGCTGGCCTCGCCAAGCACCCCTTGGAACTGCGTCAGGATCGCAAACACGCGTTCCTTCTGGTTCGGAGACGACGGCGCTTCGTCCACAATCACGTCGTACTCTTGCGCATCATCGGACAGAGCAAGCGGGACGTATTTCGCCTCGCCATCATCGCCCACAATCCGAACAAGCTGATCGGGCGGGAGATAAAGCTGCATCATCTTCAGCATCAACCGGCCCTGAATCTTCCGGTATCGCCTGAACGCATTGAAGAACGCCGACAGGATGCCATACGCCGCCTGTTTGCGTTGATGCTCCAACACGCCCGGCTGCTGACGGTCCGCCATGCCTAGAAGCTCTAGGTTCACGCCTGTCACGTCACGGATAGAGCTAACCGAGAACTCCAACATCGGCGGAAGCGCCGGGCTAATCGGCTGGTTAGGCTTCTCCTGAATCCGATTCTGACTAAGCGAGCCGTTCGGAACCCATGTGATAGCGTCCGTCTGTGCCCAGCTATTCTCAAACTGCCGCTGATCGGCCACCGCGCCTTCCTCAGCCATCACGCCGCCTTTAGCGCCCTTGATGAACTGCTCAAGCATGGAGCTAAAGAACTTGTTGGCAAACCGCTGCGGGTCCTTCATCGGCCTGACCAGACCGTAATAAGTCCCCTTGTTCCGGTCCCGCTTGCCGGTGATGAACTTGTAGGTGAACTGGCCCGCCTCAATCTCGGTCTTGTCCCGAACCTCACCAGCGACCACAAACGCCTTCCAATAGCGACGGCGCTTCTGTCTCACCGGGTTAAGCTCAACCCCCGGCATCTCAGCCATCGCAGCCTCTAGCGCCTCGTCATCGACCTCAGCTTCTTGGCCCGTCACCGGGTGCTCAATACGATTCACCGTGTAGGTATCGAACCACTGGAACTCGCAGACCTTGACCTCATTCTCGCTGCCCTGATCCTCTTCGCCGTTCTTGTAGCGAACTTGCGGGTCAACGACCGTGGGCTGACGCTGGTTGGTCGAATCAACCAGATCAAAGTCCAGATCGCCAAACTCCTCTTCGGCCTGATCGCGGGACATGGGAATCTCACGGATCAGATACCGCGCATCCGCAAAGTTGGCCTTGCGCGACGACGGGTCCCAAGTGAACTGAATCGGGTCGCACCGCTCAATCACGATTTGGCCGTCCGGCTCTTCGTCGTAGCTAACCCGCGTCTCGGTCGCACCAATGCCACAGATCAGCGTGTCCCGGCAGGACTCCGACTCTTCGTCCTCCGCGTCACACCCTTGACGCAGCCATTGCGCGCCTTGGGAAAGCACGTCCGTTACGCCCGTGTCCTCGACCGTCCTCGGCAGATAGGTGACTTCCTGACGGCCCATAATCTCAGCGCCGGACACCGCGTCAATCGTGGTTTCAATGCGGTTGAACGTCACCGGGATGCGGTTCTGTTCTTCCATCTCCGCAATGGCTTCTTGCGCCCACTGACGCCCAGCAACGAAGTCATAGTCGTTCCGGGCTTCGTTCTTCCATGTGGACCAGTGAGCGTCAGCGTCCTTCTGCCAGCCGGTCAGCTTGGCAAGCAGGTCGTCCGGCTCTTCAAAGTTCGGGCCTTCGTCAGACATATTCAATCGCCTTCACGGCCCGTTTCGTCCGCTTGATGCCATAATGAGCAATGACCTGTTGAACCACCGGAGAGGCGACGCCAAAAGACAGATGCTTGCGCACGTCTTCCTTCCACGCCTCAATCTCGGCCACGAACGTATCGACGTCGCAGCCCGCCGCGTCCAGATGGAACGCCCTCAACCACGGAAGCTCCTTGTTGCCGATGAAGTCCACCGACAGGGCAATCTGGTCTGGCGTCTCTTCGGCCCACTGGACCGCGTAGCCCTTGGCCTTAAGTCCCGCCGCAATCCGGTTAGCCTTGGCGCTCATCGGGCAGTCTCTTCGTCCGCACCCTCAATCGCGACCATCGCCTGACCTTTGGTGAATACCGCAGTCGAGATAAGCCGTTGCGCTACCGTAGGGCCGCGACGAACCTCGACCAGCATGTGGTCCATGTTCTTCACAATCTCATGCCGGAACGTCCAGATGCGGTTAAACGCATCGCCTCGCTTGATTTCCAACTGGCCTTCGTAAGCGTCAATCACGTCCTGTGCGAAGGCGTCACGCTGTAGCTCAGTCAGCTTGGCATGGGGACGTGAACCGCCAGCCTCGCCGTCAAAGTCATGATCCAACGCGACCACCTGTTGTGGCGACATCACCACTTCCGGCTCAGGCTCAGGCGTCTCGATATGTGCGCCAATATCAGGAATAACGACCGGGTTCTTTGCAGCCTCTACTTCGGCTGGTGAAAGGGCGACAACCTCAACCACCCCACCGCTATCAGGTCCGCCAGCATCCCCGAAGACGCTGGCCAGACCCATCTGTTCACCATTGCGCGCATCGCCACCCGAACCGCTCTCGACTGCATTGAACGGGTCAACAGGCACCTCCGCGACAGGGTTGGGATCATGCTCAGGGTCCACAACAGGCTTCACCACCGTTGCCAGCGTCTCGCCTTCAGACAGGACAACTTCAGCCTTACGGGGCCTTCCGGGCTTGCGCTTCACCACATCAACCATTCAGCAGCCCTCGCAGAAGTTTAGCGGCCATCGCATTCCCCTCAGCCTCAAGCCGGGCGATAGCAATCAGCAAAATATCGCGGTTCAAAGCGTCTCTCCGCACGTTTCAATCATATTAGCCCAACAATCGGGCAAAGTCACGCAGCCCAAGCACTGCGCCGTGAAGCCTTCTTGCCGTAGCGCCTGCCCTCTTCCCCCAATGCCTCACGAACGGGCGCAGCGAACGTCAGCGCAACCGCATCCCAACCATCCGGGCTACGGAAGCCACGACGGCGAATAGAGTCCTTCTCCTCAATGAGAAGCCGCTGCTGAAGGTCATGGCGATAACCCGGAGCGCAAGCATCAGCATGAAGCGCATCGTCATCCGGCAGATCAGCGCCGCCTTCCTCTAGCAGCCATTCCTTTGACCGCTTCCACATTTCGGCCCTGCGGTTCTTAGGCCCCGGGATGATCGTCCCGTCCTCGGCTATCTCTGGCGGGTCAGTCGGAGAGCCGCCAAAGTTCACAGCCTCGACCGTCCTCTCATAGACGCCGCCAAAGTCCTTCAGAATGTCATACGTCCCCGCACCCAGCCCGCCAACGTCAACGAACGTTTTAACCGGCGCATCAGTGTCAATGATCGAACGAATCCAGTTAGCGCCTTCAGTCACCGACAACTTGTGCCGACGCTCAACCTTCATCACCCGACGACCACGACGCCAAGCCACAGCGAACGAGTCATCCCCATAGCGCGCCGGGTCAACGCCAAGCACAAGCGGGCCAGTCTCAGCACACTCCTGCTTACGGGCTTGCAACACAGCCTCGGTCGGAATGTAGCTGTCGTGTCCCGTCGTCTGGAACGCCTCTTGCGCCGTAGCGGGATATTCCTGCTTGAACAGCAGCGGGTCTTTCAGTTCGGCAATCTTGGCCCGACGCCAGACCATCTGCTCAAGGTCAAGGCCGTGCGCCTCGCGATAGTCCTCATCATCCTCGGTGAGAAAGAAGCCTTCAGGAAGCGGCCTGCGGTACTCTTCCGTCCAGAACCACGGAACGAAGATAGCGATGTAATCCCCTACGCCAGCCTCAGCCTGTTGCCATCGTTCATGGAACTCGCCGCCGATGCCGTTAGCCGTGGACTCTAGGATAATCTCTGTGTCCGGCAGATCAGGAATGGCCTGAATGACGCCTGCGAAGTGCGTCGGCGCATTAGGCCAGAACGCGACCTCGGACCCGTGGAAGAGTTGAACCGTCTTTGAGCGACCTCGCGCCTTGGCTCCGGCAGTCCCCACCGAATAGCCGGAGTCGAGCTTGTGGAACCTAAGCTCCTTCGCATTGTCCGCTGACGTAGCAGGCTTAACGAGCGGGTTGTTATGTTCGTGATACCGCTCAACCATCTGGAACAGGTTGGCCGTCGCGTCGTCCTCATGCGTCAGGATGAAGACCTGCGTTCCCCGGCGATGCGTGACTTTATGATAGAAGCGTCCGCCGATGTAGGTTGAGAAGCCCGCTTGCCTGCCCTTCAGGATCAGCGCGCGGACCTTGCCGGTTTTGGCCTTCTGCTCTTCCAGCTTGCCGTGGACGTAGATTTGCGACTGGTTCAGAACGAAGGGCGTCACAGCCCCGGATTTGGTTCTGACCTTGAGACAGCGCGCGGCATAGGTCGGGAAGTCGTCCCGCAACAGGATGCGGATTTGCTTCTCTTCCTCGGTCATCCCTTAAGGGCGTCCAAAGCCTCTTCGTGGTTCATGGTCACGTTCGCATCAACCTGAACCTTGTCGCCGTATCGCTTGCTGTCCATGCGAGCCAGCGCCCACTTGCGTGTGTCCACTCTCAGCCGGGCTTTTGCGATAGCTGCGGGATCGGCATCAACGTCATCGCCAATCTCGAATATCTCTTCAAACATCGCTGTTGCCCGTTCTCTTTGGGCATTCGCGTAGTTTTCCGAAAAGGTCGGGTATTTGCCCAGCCACAGATAGACACTGGACAGGCAAGGCATTGAATCAGAAGAACAAATAGACCGCAGGCTTTCACCGGCAGTCATCTTGCCGCAAATGTCAGCGGCTAACTCTTCACTGTAGTCAGTCGGTCTCCCGACCATTTAGTCACTCAGTCTGTGAACGCTGCGCTTGTGCCGTGGCTCTGCGTCAGGTTCGGGTTGATGGTGTAAGCGTAATCCGTTCGTCTGTCTATCACAAGCCTGTAGGTGCTAGCTGTTCGGACTCTGTGGACATAAGGCCGGTGCCTCCAACGCCTAAGCCAAGTGCGCTGATTCCGTATTTGCGAAGGACTTTGATTAGAGCGTCATTGAATACGACGTAGTTTGAAGCCCGTGGCTGGGATTGCGTCTTTATCTCCGCGTTATCGAAGCCTGCGCGGCGCAACATTTCTAGCTGGGCGGTCGCATCGTCCAACGACGTGTAAGGCGAATAGGGACCGAAATCATCGGTCGGAGCGCCGACGTTGTAAATTTCTCCCGGCCCTCGCGAGTTGGCGTCAAAGTACCGAATGCCGTTAACGCCGTACTCGCTCAGTCGGCGCGACGCTTCAGCCGCATCAGGCGCTAGGGAGTTATAGGCTTGCGATCCGGCGCTACGGTCGAACAGGCCCATCAAACCCATTGCAGCAGGATCGCTAAGGTCGCCTAGCAACTCACCCATGAGCGGATCACCACGGCTTGCCGCAGCCGCATAAGCACGACGCACCGCCTCGCTTTGCTCACTTAGGGGGCGGTCCCAGTCAAGGAACGTGTCAGGGCTGGCGTTGATTCCAACTTCGTACATCGAACCGGGGCCAAAATCAGGCTTAACCAGATCGCCTCTCACGCGGGTATTGTATAGCGCCCTCGCCCTCGGGCTGACACCGCCAAGGACGTTCCCCACGTCGTTCAGGTTATTCACTTGCGACAGGTTGCCTAGAAGCTCCTCGAAAGCGTCCGCGTCGTCTTCGCTCAGGCCCTTAAACTCATCAGCCCACCGCTCGCGAATGTCAGCGTTCCAAGGCGTATCAACCGGCTTCCCGCGAAACTGCAACGGGACGCTATCAGGGTCCACGGCGGCATCACGATAGCCGCGCGCAATGCCCTCATTCTCAGCGAAGTAAAGGCCGTGACCGTAGGCTTGTGCGCCTTCGCCCGTCCCAATCGTGCGAGGCGACAGTTCAAACTGGTCAAAGCTATGCGGCGAGCCGTGATAGGCGCGGATGGGGTAATCAGGCTCTACGGGCGGAGCGTCAGCGCGAGGCGCAACATACGCTTGCGACGCCTCATCCCATTGAGCATTAGTCGGATAGCCCTCATCGCCCGGATTCAGAACCCTAGCACCAGTGTCAGCCGGGTTGGCCGCTTGATAGCGAGCCAAGGCCGACTCAGCCTCCGTCCGGCCCATACCGTCCATCAAGCCGCCTGTTTGTGCTGGCGCTGCGTCGTCCAAAATAGATAGACCGCGACGGGCTCTAGCCCCTTTGCCAATGGCCGGAATGCCGGGGAGAGCCGCCAGAAGCCCTAGCCCGATCCCGCCCCAATCGTTGTTCTGCGCCGCCGTCTGCAAATCCTCGACAGCGACTACGTCGCCCACACCGGGCAGCATTTCCGGGCCAGAACGAAAAACAGACCCGTAAGCGGGCCGTGCGAACTCCGGCTGCCCCTCAATGAACGGCGCAGCCCTCTCTAACAGACCGTCTAGCACACCCCTTAGAGCGGGACGACGGCCTTGCGACTGATCGGAGTTAGGCCGCCATTGCATCTAGACAAGTTACTTCTGGCGTGGCTTTTGATTGTCACCCGGCTGCATCTGACCATAGGTCTTCAGCGGGTTGGCAGGCGCGGGAATGGACCGCAGACGGCCCTTGTTGGCATTCGAGGGATTAGACTTCGTGCCCATAACGGCGGCTCCGATTGAGTGGTTCGTCACTCTATCCAGAACCGCCGTGGATTTCAAGTCTCCCGCCCCTTAGAGGGGGTTGGTGGTCAAGCCGTGGGTTAGGGCCATCATGATAGCACGGGCGGCTGGACCGCTAGGTCCTATCTTGGCGTAGTTCTGGGCGGTTTTGGGGGATACGCCTAGCCATCTGCCAGCGGCTTGTTGAGAGAGGCCGA